>Ga0182240_100005_pt1 | contig 159948 bp, 149 predicted proteins | sample hydfrates4_PW_90_FD_145594 | JGI IMG/M metagenome (GOLD analysis project Ga0182240, IMG submission 145594) | Subsurface microbial communities from deep shales in Texas, USA - hydraulic fracturing test 4_PW_90 | ecosystem: Environmental > Aquatic > Deep subsurface > Shale gas/oil reservoir >...
TATCATGTTTTAACATTTCTTTAACTATGCCTTCAATTTCAGCTAAAGATTTTCCCTCACAGTAAATAACCTCGGGAAAACCGTTTCGCAAACTGCGGTGATTATCTACTTTAGCAAAACCCAGATCCTTAAAAGGCAGGTCTTTTAAAGACGATGCTGCAGCGTCAACCTCAAGTTCTCCCTTTTTAACTTTTTCTAAAATTACTCTAATATCTTCTTTATTCATCTTTAGCCTCCGAAATTTCCTTATTCATACTTCCACTTTCATAAGCTGAGAGATCTAAGGTAACATATTGAAAACCTAATTTCTGTAATTTATCAGATAATTTGTCCATTAAATTCAAATCTAAAATTTTTTCTCGATCAGTTCAACCTTAAGTAGTGGACTTTTAATCCCAAGTTCTTTTAAAGCTTTACGACCCGGCCTGTAGTCACCTGTATCATCTAGATTAGAACCTTCAATTACTGTTTTCCCATTTGCATAATTTATAATCTTGTCAAAAATTACTTTTTTACAGTAATAACATCGTTCAGCTGTATTATCTGCAGCCTTTTTTAACTCCTGAAGCTCGATTGAAATTTGCTGGTGCTTAAAGTCCATTGACCGAACTAAATTTTCAACCTCTTTTATTTCTCTATCAGGAACAAAGGGGCTGTTAACAGTAACTGCTTCAAATTCCACCCCAGCTTCTTTGGCTGCAGCTACCAAAAAGGTACTGTCTACCCCTCCTGAAAAAGCTATCACAAATGGTTCCAGCTCTTTTAAATTATCTATTAATAAATTATATTTAGCTTCTGTGGTTGCTGTTGACATTAAAAATCCTCCTTCTTAATGGGTAGGTTGTACAAGTGATTTTTTGTCATAACCGATTAAATCTTTACGACCTGCCATCTTTAAGGCTTTTCGCACTATTTGCTGGTTTTCTTTTTTATGATACTGCAGTAGAGCTCTCTGCATTTTTTTCGCTTCAGCAGATTTGGCCACATAGACTTCTTCCATAGTCCGCGGATCAAAACCACTGTAATACATTGCGGTAGCCATAGTCCCAGGTGTTGGATAAAAATCCTGGACTTGATCTGGATGATGATTGATGTCTCTTAAATATTTTGCAAGTTCAACTGCATCTTCCAAACGACTGCCGGGATGACTGGAAATGAAGTATGGTATTAAATACTGTTCCAGTCCAATTTCTTCATTAACCTGATAAAAAGCCTCCCTAAATTTATCAAAAACCTCTATCCCGGGTTTTCCCATATAACTTAATACATTATCTGAAACATGTTCCGGTGCTACTTTAAGTTGGCCACTAACATGATGAGCAGCCAGTTCTTTTAAATATTTGCGGCTCTCTTCATCTTCCAGCAGATAATCAAAACGAATTCCTGAGCGAACAAATACCTTTTTAACTCCCGGGAGTTTTCTTAACTCTCTTAAAATCTCAAAATATTCTTCATGGTCAACTTTCAGTTTGCTGCAGGGAGCAGGAAACATACATTCTTTTCCTTTACACATTCCTCGAGAAAGCTGATCAGAACAGGATGGCTTGCGGAAATTTGCAGTTGGTCCACCTACATCATGGATATAGCCTTTAAAATTATCCATCGCAATTATTTTTTTAGCTTCTTTAATTAATGATTCTTTGCTGCGGGCTGTCATCATCTTTCCCTGATGAAAAGATATTGCACAAAATGAACAGGCACCAAAACAGCCACGAGAGCTGACCAGACTGAATTTAACTTCTTTAATTGCCGGTACTCCACCAGCTCTTTCATACATTGGATGATAATCTCTCTGGTATGGTAACAAATAAACATGATCCAATTCTTCCTGTTTTAAAGGCTCAACCGGTGGATTCTGAACCAGGTAGCGATTTCCATGCTGCTGAACCAGCTGCTGACCCCTAATTGGATCCTGTTCTAAATACTCTATTTTATAGGCATATGCATACTGCTTCTTATTATTTTTAACTTCCTCATAAGAAGGTAATAATTCATAATCATAAAGTGATTCTAATTCATCTGCAATAAAAGCTGTCCCAGGCAAATAATTAATATATTTGATATCCAGGCCTGCTTCCAGATTCTCTGCAATTTTTAGAATCTGTTTTTCTCCCATTCCGTACACTAAAAGATCTGCTCTGCTGTCAAAAAGCAGAGAACGACGAACACTATCATCCCAGTAATCATAATAAGCAAAACGACGCAGGCTGGCTTCGATTCCACCAATAATTATTGGAATATCTCCATATGCTTCTCGGAGGCGGTTGCTGTAAACTATAGTTGCTCGATCAGGTCGATGACCGCTTTCTCCTCCGGGAGAATAGTTATCATAACTGCGTCGATTTTTAGAAACTGAATAGTGGTTGACCATTGAATCCATATTACCTGCAGTAACCAAAAATCCATATTTTGGTTCCCCCAGCTTTTTAAAATCAGCTGTAGATCTCCAATCAGGCTGAGCAATAATCCCAACTTTAAATCCGGCATCTTCTAATACCCGGGCAATAATAGCTGTCCCAAATGATGGATGATCAATATAAGCATCACCACTAATAATAATAAAATCTAATTCTGTCCAGCCTCTTTTCCGCATATCATCTTTTGAGATTACCATAAACTGATCTCTTGGGTTTTCTAATGTTTCATCATTTTTTTCTTTACTTAAGTTTTGCTTTTCATTTTCCATTTAAATTATCAATAACTCCTTTATTATTCCAGGTTATTTAAATTAACATTTATCAATAACACCTATTTTTATTAGCTTAAATTATTTTTAATAAATAAAAATTAAATATGAGCAATCTACTCATTATTATAACAGAAAAAGCTCTCTAAATCGAATCACATCCGAATTAATTGTTTTATCATTTTATTTACTAAAAATAAAGCCCCTGCTGCTTCACCTAAAAGATACTCATACTGAAGCGGTGCAGGGGACTAATTAGATTCTATATATATCTTATTTTAACTCATTTTAACTTAACTTAACCAATTTAAGATGCCAAATTAGCGAATAGAAAAATACTAATCATATAAATTAAATAAAAACTAGCTGCTGCAACAGCAATTTTATTAAATACCTTTATCTTACTGTTAGAAGTACTTCCTGCTTTAATTTCATCTGCTGTCGGCATTATCTCTGGCAAATTCTTTCTTTTAGCATCAAATTTATTCAAAATAACTATTAGAGCAATTGTCAGAACAAAAGCGATAGTTAAAAGAATTGCTACAGAGTCGATTCCAAGGGCATATAAAACTAGAGTAAAAATAGTAACCCCGGCTGTTGTCAGCGCATAAGGAATCTGTGAAGTCACATGATCTATATGATCAGAACCAGCAAATATTGAAGACATTACAGTTGTATCAGAAATTGGTGAAACATGATCACCAAAAATAGCTCCTCCAAATAAAATCCCCATCAATACCGGTACAATACTAAAACCTACTAACTCGTAACCTGTTGAAACAGCAATTGGTGTTAAAATTGCCATTGTACCCCAGGAAGTTCCAGTAGTAAATGAAATAAACATTGCCGCTAAAAAGATTATTATTGGTAGAGCTCTACCCGGCAGACCAATATTCATTAAAATACTGACAACATATTCTGCTGTACCTACCTGATCTGTCGCGTGACCAATTGTCCAGGCTAAAATAATAATTGCTGCAGCAATAATCATTGTTTTAAAACCATCAATTATAGCATCACTGGCTTCACTTAAAGACATAGTCTGATAAGCCAAGGATCCAATAAAGGCAAAAAAGACAAAAGCAAAAGAACCATAAAGTAAGGCTAAAGCAATATCAGTCTCCTGAAAAGCCTGGGCAACACTTACTCCTGCCTGGTAACCATCACCAAGCCACCACATTGAAAATACACTAACAATTAATAAAGAAATAATAGGTAAAAAGAAATTAATCAGTTTTGGATTTAAACTACTCTGCTCACCTACATCAGTGCTAATATCTGACAGGGCTTCTGCTCCATCCTTCATTAATTTACCTTCTTTACGTGAACGCCACTCTGCATCCAGCATTGGACCATAATATCTCTGGGTAATTACAACAAAACCAACTGTAAAAAAGGCTAAAAGACAATAAAAATTCCATGGTATTGATTTTAAAAATACCGTGTATGGAGTCATCCCAATCTGTTCAGCAGTAATCCCCGCTGCAGAAAAGCCAACAGCAATCATAGAAACCTGATAGCCTATCCAGTTAGAAACCGGGCCAAAGGTTGTTACAGGTGCTGTTGTTGAGTCCAAAATATAAGAATGAGCTTCTCTAGATGTATTATTTTTCATGCTTACATCACGAGTTGCATTTCCTGTAACAATTGTACTGGTATAAGAATCAATAAAGATAAACATCCCGATCATCCAGGTTAAGATTTGTGAGTCCCTTGAAGTCTTAACTGCACTTCCCATCCAATTTTCTAAGGCCAAAACACTACCGGACTTATAAATCAAAGCAGCTCCCGCTCCCATCAGCATTATCAAAATCAAAAATTTAGCATTCCAGGGATCATTAACTGTATTTACAATCCAGCGTAGAGATAATGAAGTTGCAGAAAGTGGGTTCCAACTGCTGATAATCAAAGCAGCAGACCAAACACCAGCAAATAAAGAAATAAGTACCTCCCTTGTATACATAGCAAGGATAATAGCTAGTATAGGTGGGATAATTGATAAAAAACCAACTGTTTCTCCACTAATAATAAAAACCTCCCTTGTTTTATTAATTTAATAGATTAAATTATAAAGCTGAAATTTAATCAGCTATTATTCTTCCTTCAACTTCTGGAGCTACAGGAGTATTAGCTTCAATATATTCCATTAATACTTCTTCAAGACCCCCAGCTTCACTTACTATTGGAGCATCTGCAAACATAGAATAACCATCTCCACCTGCTTTCATAAAGTCATTTGTAGCAGCAGTATACATCTTGTTTGGATCTAATTTCTCGCCGCCAACCCAAACTTCTTGAACTCTATTTCCAGGCTCAGCATCACCATTAAAGTTAAACTTAATTCCTGAAACCTGTGGGAATAAACCTTCTGCTGCAGGATATTCGGAAACACCATGTTCTAGGGCAGCTTTAAGATCAGCACCACTTAATTCCATCAACATAGCTGTATTACCAAATGGTAGAACAGTAATTACTTCACCCTGAGTTATTTCACCCTGGTCAATTGAAGCACGAATTCCACCACCATTTGTGATTGCTGCATCTGCACCAAATTTGGCCTTCATCGCATCTGTAATTAGATTACCAAGATTAGTTTCCCCAGTTCTAACATTTCCTCTAGCTCCATTTAATTCAACAGCAGTTCTTCCTACTACCTGAGATGTAATAACCTCATTAGCTTTATTAACTCTATCTACAACTAATGAAATAACATAGTCTTTTTCTACTTCTGCTGTCTCTTCTCTTGGAATTAAATTAGCATTAATGGCTTCTACCTCACCATTTTCAACAGTTAGATCTACATAACCAAGGTATTTAGAATATTCACCAGCCATAGCAATCATTGTATCATTAACCATCATACCTTCTTCCAGCACATTATGGCTGTGGCCATCAATTATTAAATCAATGCCAGATACTTCTTCTGCTAATTTTATGCTTGTATATTCACTACCTTTACTAATTCCTAAATGAGTTAGTGCAACCACAACATCTACCTGGTCTTCTAATTCATTTACAACCTCTTCTGCAGTTGTAATTGGATTTTCAAAAACAAGTCCTTCAACATTTTTAGGATGAGTTTTATAGCTGGTTTCAGGTGTTGCTAAACCAAAAACACCAACTTTAACTCCATCATATTCTTTAATAATATAATCCTTAGTATACGAAATTTCTTCTCCATCTTCTCTGCTTAAGTTAGCAGCTAAAAATGGAAATCTGCTCATTTCATCTAATTCAATTAATCTATCCTGTCCATAATTAAAATCATGATTTCCTAAGCTTACAGCGTCAAGCTTCATCAGATCTAAAATATGACTAATAGATTCACCTTCATTTATATTAGCAATAGTCTGACCATGAAAAGTATCTCCAGCATCTAAGAACATTACATTTTCTTTTTCTCTTCTGGCTTCCTTGATCAGTGCTGCCATTTTAGCATAACCCATGCTGCCAGCATAATCATCTTCTTCTACTCTGGAGTGAACATCATTAACATGATAAATCCTTAAGTTAACCTCTTCCGCTAGAATAGTAAAAGATAGAGTCATCACTAAAATTAAAGTTAATAAAGTAATTGAAAGTTTTTTGAATTTCACAAATTCCACCTCCGAATTTTTTGAAAATTAATTTTAATCTTATAATATATTATTAGTGATAAACCCACAGTTTCCTGCTTAACAAAAGAAATGTTTTTTTGAATTGATAAATAGTAGTTTATTAAATTCTTATTATCATTTATAATATAATTGGAGGCGGTAGTAAATGAATAATGACATAACAGCTGTAAAAGGAATCAAAGTTGGACATGCTGCAAATCAGGATGATGGGACTGGTTGTACTGTAGTTTTAGCCGAAGGAAATTTTACTATTGGAGCAGATGTTCGTGGAGGAGCTCCAGGAACCAGAGAAATAGCTTTAACAGACAGTAGAGCTGCTGTTGATAAAGCAAATGCTATTTTTTTAAGCGGCGGCAGCGCTTTTGGGCTGGATGCTGCTGGTGGAGTCATGAAGTATTTAAAAGAAAAAAATATCGGTTTTCAAACCGGAGGTGGAGTTGTACCTATTGTTCCGACTGCAGTTATTTATGATTTAGAATATAAAAGTAATAACTATCCTGACCAGAAGATGGCTTATCAGGCTTGTTTAAAAGCGGATAATATAGAACAACCTAACAAAAGTATTGGAGCAGCAGCTGGAGCTACCTGTGGAAAAATTAAGGGCATGGACTCTGCTGCTAAAACAGTTATGGGACACGCTGCTGTTAAAAATGGAATTTTAACTACAGCTGCTCTAGCAGTAGTAAATGCCTTTGGTGACATAAAAAATCCTAATAATGGTCAAATTATTGCTGGAGCTAAAAATAACAATGGAAACTTTTTAGATACTGAAAAAATGATTATTGAAAAGCAACAAATCAACCTCGACTTTTTAAGGCAGAACACAACTTTGATTGTTCTAACAACTAACGCAATTTTAAACAAATCGGAGGCTAATAGAGTTTCAATGATGGCCCATAGTGCTTTAAGCAGGACAATCTACCCGGTTCATACTCTTTTAGATGGGGATACAGTTTTTACACTTGCATCAAATCAATATCAGGCTGATCTTAACCAGATTGGTGTTATGGCTGCTGAAGCGGTTAAAAAAGCCATAATCTCAGCTGCTGATTAGCAAAATATTCATGCCAGGCAAACATAAAAAAAGAGGCCTGAAAAAGGCCTCTTTTCTAATTTATATTATTCTCTTTTTTATTATTTTAATATTTAACTCTTTTTCCAGTTACAAAAAAGATAGTTTCTTCCCCAATATTAGTTGCATGATCTCCTACCCTCTCCAGGGCTTTAGCTAAATTAATATGCTGTACTATTTGTTTGATATCTTCTCGCTCCTCAGCTTTTGTTATCATTTTAATCGCTTTATGATAAATTTCGTCGTAAAGATTATCCGCTTTTTCGTCCATTCGGCAGGCTGCTTCTGCTAAATCAGCATTTCTAATAGAAAACGATTCTAAAACTACATCTAACATTTCACTTACAATATCAGCAAGTTCTGGAATCATTACTAAAGGTTTTAAAATACCATCATGCTTTAATTGCAATAAGATTTCTGCTATATTTGTTGCTTGATCTCCTATTCTCTCTAAGTCATTGGCAATTTTAATCATCGCAATACTAAACCAGGTATCAGCTGCCAGGGGTTGATCCAGGGTTAACAAGCGTGAAACTTCTTCTTCAATAGTTATTAAATAGTTATCAACAACATCATCTTTAGCTATAATTTCATGTGCTGCATCAACATCTACATTTTCTAGAGCCTTCATTACACTCTGCAGCATTTCTTCAGCAACTTCACTCATATCACTGAGATCATCAAGAAGCTGTTCACGCTTTTTTTCGTACACCTGTTCCATCGGACTCACTCTCCTCTTTTGAATTTAATAAAGTTAAGTTTATCAATTACTTATTATTCAGGTCATATTTAAATATTCTTGACAAAAAACTAAAATCCTGCCTTTTTCATAATTTAATTTAAGCAAAAACCTTTTTAGCTGTTTTTTCAATATGCTTAACTGCATAACGAATATCTTCTAAACTTACATCTAAATGAGTCACTGCTCTTAATTTTCCTTCCATTCTACTAACTCTAATCCCCTTCTTTAAAAGCTCATCAGCAAATAGATCTGTTTTTCCATCTGCTACTGAAAAAAGAACAATGTTAGTTTCTACTGTATCAGGATTAATTTCTAAACCTTTTTGATCAGCAATTGTTTCTGCAAGCATTTTAGCATGTTTGTGATCTTCTTTTAAACGTGCGACATTATGTTCAAGAGCGAAAATTCCTCCGGCTGCTATAATTCCAGCCTGTCTCATTGCTCCTCCTAATCTCTGTTTCCAAAATCTAGCCTGCTCAATAAATTCTGCTGAACCAGCCAGTACCGAACCTACTGGAGCTCCCAGTCCTTTACTTAAATCAAGCCAAATTGAATCAAAATATTGTCCATATTCAGCCGGATTCACATCTGCTTCTACAGCAGCATTTAAAATTCTTGCACCATCCATGTGCATTCTCAGATCATTTTCTACAGCCAGCTCGGCAACTTTTTTAATCCTCTCTAAAGGCCAAATACGGCCACCACCTAAGTTAGTTGTCTGCTCAATCGAAATAACTTTAGTCTGTGGACTGTGATAGTCATTATCTCTAATCGCCTGCTCCACCTGCTGGGCAGTAAAAATTCCCCCTTCACCCTGTAAAGGCTTAATTGAAACTCCAGAAATAACCGCAAGAGCAGCGCTCTCATAATGAATTGGGTGTGCTGTTTGGTCCATTATTATTTCATCACCCTGTTTCGTATGTACAGCAAATGAAATTTGATTTGCCATTAAACCAGAGGGTAAATAAATCGCCTCATCTTTGCCCAGCATTTCAGCTGCCATTCGGCAGAGACGGTTGACACTTGGATCCTCTCCTAACTGCTCATCCCCAACTTCAGCCTCAGCCATAAATCTTCTCATATCCTGAGAAGGTCTGGTTCCTGTGTCACTAATTAAATCTACTTTAATTTCCATTTTAAAACCCCCATTTTTATTTTTAAATGTAAATAATTTAAATTTAGATTTCTTTAAAATAAGGCAGCAGTTATTAAATAAAAAACAAGCCCCCCACTTACAGTATAAAAAATATTCTTTGTTTTATAAGCAACTAATAATGTCGGAAAAAAGGCGACAAGCGAAGTATTTGCTAACTTTAAAGATAAAGAACCATTTTGAAGCAGGATTGAAGGTGCTAATAGTGCTGATAGGACAGCAGCTGGAATAAAACTCAACCAAAGAATCACTTTTTCAGGAAGTTCTTTATTTCCTAATAAAATCAGCGGTATTACTCGTGGAATAAAGGTAACTAAAAACATGCCAATAATCATTAATATGAATTTAATTATTTCCACTGATATACACCCCTAAAAATGAAGCTAAAACTGTTGCTAAAATTATATTCCAGCTTCCATCAATAGTTAAAGCAAAGAAAATAGATAATAAGGCTGAAAAAACAGCTACAATAATCTCACTCTTTGAACTAATCTGCATCACTAATAAGACAATGAACATTGCTGGTAAAACAAAATCTAAAGCTCCACCACTGCCAAAATTAATGAAGCCGGTTAAAAATGCTCCTAAAGCTGAGCTGGATACCCAGCCCAAATAAGCTGTTACACCTAAACCAAAGAAATATCGATGTTTGTTTTTCTGGTTACTTATTTTGCTCATCCCAACTGCAAAAGATTCATCAGTAATTAAAAATCCTAAAAAAGGATAATAATAAAATGGTAAATTTCTCAGATGTAGACTAAGTGATGCAGATAAAAGTAGATGTCTTAAATTAACCAAAAAAGTCATTGCTACTATTGCTGCTGCTGCAGCACCTGATGCAATCATTTCAATTGACACAAGCTGGGCTGAACCAGCAAAAATAAAGATAGACATTGCTGTTGCCTGCAGGGAAGTCAGTCCTTTGTTAACTGCAAGCATTCCAAAAGCCATCCCAATTGGCAGATAGCCCAAAACTATTGGAAAAGCATCTTTGATACCATTTTTAAAATTTGAATCTTTAAGCTTGGTTCTAATATTTTCTTTATTTACTAGCTTCTCATTACTCTGTGACATAAGTCTAATCTACCCCTTTAAGCAAATATCTTGACTACTCTAATTCTTGTTGTTTAATCTAGTTAATCTTAATCATTAAAACATCTTTATTACTCCAACTATCAATCAAGCTGTCTTGGATCTAAAGCATCTCTCAAAGCATCTCCAAGTAAATTAAAGCTTAAAACTGTGATTATAATTGCCAAGCCCGGGAAAATAGACATCCAAGGCGCCTGAATTAAATATTCTTGTCCCCTATTCAACATAGTACCCCAAGCTGCAGTTGGGGGCTGAATACCTAAACCTAAAAAGCTGAGCCCAGCAACTACCAGTATAGAAATACCAATTCTCAAAGTAGCAAGTACAATCAAAGATGAGATTGAGTTTGGTAAAATATGATAATATAAAATTCTTAAATCACCAGCTCCTAAAGCCTTGGCTGCAGCAACATATTCTTTTTCTTTAATCTGCAGGACAATAGAGCGTGTTAGGCGGGAAAAGTTTATCAAGCCTGTAACTCCAACAGCAATTATAATATTAAAAATACCTTTTCCTAGGGCAGAAATAATTGCCAGGGCCAGGAGAATAAAAGGTATTGAATTCCATATCTCAACAACTCTCATGATAATCATATCAGCTTTTCCACCATAATAACCAGCCATTAAGCCTAAAGTAACACCTAGGCTTGCATTTACTAAAACCGCAGCAAAACCAACACCTAAGGCTATTCTAGCACCATAAATAACTCGAGAAAACATATCCCGTCCAAAATCATCTGTTCCAAACCAGTGATTCCAGGACGGAGCAGCATAAGTCATATTACTGTAGTCAATCTCAGTTGGCGAATAAGGTGCAATAAATGGTGCCATAAAGGCTGCATAAAAAATGAAGGCCAGAATAAATACAGCAATTTTACCTCCATAACCCTTATTAAATTCTTTTAAAGTTTTGGCATAAAGATCATTTTCTTTAAATTTAAGAAATATGCTGTTTTTAAAGAGAAGCAGTAAAAGTGAAATTATAACAATTATTGAAAATACTGTAGCAAATTTGTATTCCAGGCTGCTCCAAACTCTACCCTCTATAATCCAATTTTGATAATTTACATATATTTGAATTAATAACAGTATAAACAAGATAATTTTATTTTTCAAATTTTAACACCTCGATTCTACACTATTTGTAGCTAATTCTGGGATTAATAAAAACATAAATTATATCTACCATAAGATTTACTACAACATAGAGCATTGATAAAATTAAGATTGAGCCAAAAACCAGTGGCTGATCTCTAAACTCAACTGCTTTAACAGCCAATCTTCCTACTCCAGGCCAGGCAAAAACAGACTCAATCAAAATTGCTCCCCCAAACATCATTGCCAGCTGATTGCCGATGTTAGTAATAATTGGAATCAAAGCATTTCTAAAAGCATGTTTTAAAATTATTATTTTCTCAGCCACACCTTTCGAACGCGCTGTGACCAAATAATCCTCTTTCATTATATCAAGCATTGATGATCTGGTTAAACGGCTGGTGCTGGCAATCATAACTGTACTTAATGAAAAGGCAGGCAAAATTAAATGTCTTAAACCAGATAAAGTCCAGAACCGCCCCCCATAACCGGAAGAAGGTAGGATTTGAAAATAGACTGAAAATAAATAAATAAAAATAATACCTGTAAAAAAAGCAGGAACTGAGATACCTATAGTGGCAATAAACATACTAAAAAGATCAAATAAAGAATTCTTTTTAACCGCTGCAATAACACCGGTGGGAATAGCAATTAAAACAGCAATAATTAAAGAAAGTGATCCAAGCTCAATTGTTGCTGTCATTCTTCTCCCAATGATATTAATGACTTTATCACCATAATAAATCGAATCTAATTCTCCGGTTAAAAAATTTTTAAGCATTAAAAAATATCTGACATAAAATGGTTCATTAAAACCGAATTTTTCATTTAGAGCTGCCACTGCTTCAGGAGTTATATTTGTACCAAGCATTATGGCAGCTGGATTACCGGGAACAAGCTGCATAATCCCAAATAAAATTAAGGAAACTCCTATCACAACTGGAATTAACCAGAGCAACCTTTTAATAATATAAGCAAACAATTTGTTCACCTCTTTCTAAAAAGACTATGCAGATAGTCTAAGCTATCTGCATAGTGATTTAAAATAATTTATCTTTAGTAAAAATAATTTCACTTTCAATAAAAATTTTATTCCTTATAAACATTTGCAGTTGGTGTAACTAAAGGAATTAAAAGTGAATTTCCTGGTTCTAACTCTCTTACATTATCCTGCATTACATAGATTTGAGTCGAATGAGCTAATGGATGGAAAACTAGATCTTCTATTAAAACTTTTCTTAAAACCTTATTATAAAGTTCTTCTCTTTTAGCCTGATCAGAAATCGCTCTAGCTTCTTCTAACCACTGATCAACCTCTTCGTCTGAATAAAAAGCTCTGTTTAAAGATCCGCCTTCATCAGGAGATTTAAAGAATCTATATAACCAGTAATCAGGATCTGGATCAGAAACAAATCTCAAGAAGAACATACCGATTTCACCACGTCCCAGCATATCCCACATTGTTCCAAACTCCATTGAATTAACTTCAGCTTTAAGCCCTGACTGATTTAAAGCAGTAACCATTGCTTCTGCAGTTTTAACCTGATTTGGACGACTGTTTGAAACATAAATTTGAGCTACATAATCTTCAGGAATAACTCCATCTGCTTTTAATTCTTCAAACTTCTGAGCAGCAGCTTGTGGATCAAACCCAACAGCATTTTCTTTTAAGAATTCTCTTTCTTCCGGCCAGATTGTTGGTGGTAACATTGAATATGCTCTTTCACCTAAAATACCAAATATCTGTGGAATAATCTGATCAAAAGGTACTGCCTGCAGTACAGCTTCTCTAAATTTACGCTCATGTGTTGGCTCCATTTCAAAATTAAAGCCCAAAAAGTTAATTCCTGCTCCAGCAGCTGATTTAACCTGATAATCAGGATTATCAGTAAATGATTCCAGCTGACCTACATCTAAGTTAACACCAAAATCAATACCACCACTTCGTAACTCCATTGCTTGAGTTGCAGATTCTGGTATAGATCTAATAACTAATTCTTTAATGTTAGGCACCTTATTCCAGTGGTTTTCAAAAGCCGATAATATTATCTGATTACCGGCATCCCATTCTTCCATTTTAAAGGGACCAGCACCGATAGGATTTCTACCTAATTCGTCGTCTCCAACTTCTTCAGCATATTCTTCAGGAACAATACCAAAAGTCATAGCTAAGATAAATGGTGCATAAGGTTCACTTAAAGTAAATTTAATTGTATAATCATCTATTACCTCAATTGATTCTATTGATTCTATTTTAGCTCTTAAACCAGAACCATAATCAGGATTTAAAATTCTATTGTAAGTATACTCTACATCCGCAGCTGTAAGTTCCTGACCATTGTGGAACATTACACCTTCTCTTAAATTAAAAGTATATTCTAAACCATCTTCTGAGATTGTCCAATCCTCTGCGATACCAGGGACTATCTTATTTGCCTCACCATATTCTACTAAACCGTCAAATATTAATGAAGCAACTCTTTCATTAACCGAAATAGTAGTCTCACCAGGATCAAGGTTGCTTACCTCATCCTCAATTCCCATTACAAATCTTTCAGTTTCCTGTGCCTGAACAGCTGAAAACATTGAAAATAAAAATAATGAAAGCAACAATAAAATTAAAAACTTATTTTTCATCATACTTCCTCCTCGTATAATATACTTAGCGATATTGAAATATATCACCATTTAAATATAAATTTGCTTGTTTCCATTAATTTCTACTGCGGTCCACAAAATCAACAAAGTCTTTAAATAACTTTAACTGAATTGGATCTTTGGCAGCCATCATTTCAGGGTGCCACTGCACTCCCAGCAAGTATGGATAATTTTTATCTTCAACAGCTTCTACAAAACCATCTGGAGCTACAGCAGAAACCGTCAAACCTTCACCAACTTTATCTACAGCCTGGTGGTGATAAGAATTAACCGCAACCTCATTTCCAGCAAGCACTTTGGCCAAGCGGGTGTTTTCTTTAATTTCTAACTGATGAGTTTTGTAATATTTAGGCACCATTAAAGCCATATGGGGAATTTTACTCTCATCATTATTACCACAGACATCTACCTTTAAAGAACCGCCATAATATATATTTATTAACTGAAAGCCTCTACAAATACCTAAAATTGGCTTCTTCATTTCCACAGCCATTTCTAATATTTTCAGCTCCCAGCGATCTCTTTCAGGAGAAATATCACCTAAGTTTTTTTCCGGATACGAATTATATAATGACGGATCGATATCACTTCCCCCAGGTAAAATCACACCATCAACTTCATCTAATACCTCTCTAATATACTTTTTATCATCAATTCTTGACTCAAGGTAGGGCATTATTAATGGTATAGCACCAGCCATACTCAATGATTCCGAATAATCTTGAGTGACTAAAGAAAAATCTACCCCCCCTAAACTGTACTGCTCTCCCATTTTTTCTGTTGGTACTTTAAAAGACGTAATTAAAATTTTAGGATACATACTCTTCCTCCATCCAAAAGCTTTTAACCGTTGTTGTAAGCTGTTATAAATAGCTTATATTTTAAAAAATTATATCAATCTTTAGTGTTGTTGTCAACTTTGAATGTTTTATCACATTAAAGTTTTAAGATATAAATTTGATAAAAAAAATAATTTCCACTTATATATATTTTCTACATAACTCAATCTTTTTCCTGCATCGATTCTAAGAATATCTAATCAATTTAATTATTATTCAGCCGGCACCCAGACAGAATAACCTTCTTCAGCCGTTCCTTTAACCTTAAAAATCCCATTTGCTTCTGCATCAGTCTTTACTTTTTCATCTATATTACCGGTGAAATCATAATAAACTTGATTAGCTTGACCTGTATTAATCTTTTTTTCGATAATCTTCTCATTTTCATGCTGAGTAATCATCATTACCAGACCACTACCTGGATGCTCTTCATTACCAGCTCGAATATAGGAATAAGTATTTTTATCATTTTGATCACTTTCATAGTCATCACCATAAGCAAATTTTTTCCTTGCTTCAATTAATTTGTTAATTCTTTCTTTTAAATCCTGAGTGTGATAATCCTTCCAAAAAATTGTAGGTACTCCATCCCTCCGCATCAAAATATAGCAGTAAGCCTGCATTTTTCTATAAACTATTGCTTCTGTTCCATATTCATTTGTACCATCACGTTCAGTGTCATGATTTTCCACAAAAGTAATAGCTCTACTCTTATAATCATTTTCGTTCACCAAACCCTTATCACCAAGCCAGCGCATATCAAGATTACCCTGCATCATCTTTACAAAATTTTCTCTTAAAGGAAAATCAAACACATTAAGTTTTTCTTGACCAACTGTATTTAAATAGTCTTTTAGAGTTTCAACATCATTTACCCAGGCTTCGCCGATAAAAAATAAATCTTTATCAGTACTATTATTTGTAACTTCAATAAAATCATGAATCATTTCATTATCAACATGTTTACTGGCATCAAAGCGAAAACCATCAAAATCAATCTCATTAACTATCCATTTACCCCAGTTAATAACATCTTCTTTTATTTCTGGATTTTCATAATCTATATCTGCTCCCATCAAATAATCATCTTCATAAGAATCATCCCATTCTTTGCATTTGAAAAGGAACTCTCCAGCTCTTTTAGTTCTTTCATCCCAGTCAACACCATCAAATACTCTCCAGTCAAGTTTCAAGTCACTATATTTATTAGCCCGAGCTTCAAAATTAAATACTGTCCAAACTTCAGCATTTTTGTTATCTTTGAGCTTAACTTCTTCTTTATCATCAGCACCTAGTCGATGATTTAAAACAGCATCATATAAGAGTTTTAAATTATTTTTGTGTAATTTTTTTACTGCATTTTCAAGTTGTTTTTTAGTTCCGTACTTAGTTCTTTTAGTACCTTTCTGCTTAAACTCACCCAAATCCCAAAGATCATAAGTCCCATAACCAACATCTTCTATTCCAGCTGCCCCTTTATTTGCAGGTGGTAACCAGAGAAAATCAAAGCCAGCCTCTGAAATTTCAGCAGCTTGATTAGCAAGCAATTTCCAAAGATTAGACTCTTCCGGATATTCTTCCGCATATTTCCCTGTATTCATTTCCCAATAAAATGTCTGTAAAATAACAGGATTCTCCAAAATAACGCCCCCTTATATTTTCTTAATTTTAATATTCCTTATTAATCATTTTATCATAAATAATCTCTTTTTTACATTAAATAATGTCCTAAAATCATAAAAACCCCGCCCAAGAACCCTGGACGGGGTAAGTTGTCTTAGTTTATACAGTTTTAAACTCTATAACTTAACAACGTTTTCAGCTTGTGGACCACGGTCGCCTTCAACGATTTCGAATTCTACTTCTTGTTCGTCTTCAAGTGTTTTAAAACCTTCGTCCTGAATAGCTGAGAAGTGTACAAATACATCGTCGCCATCTTCTCTTTCAATAAAACCATACCCTTTTTTCGCGTCAAACCATTTTACTTTACCTGTGTAAATCATATTAATTCATTCCCCCTAGGAATATTCTATATTTGGGGTCGTTCAGTTAAAACTTCACCCATCGATAATTATTATAGCATAAGAAAATTTCCATTTCAAGGGTTTATTCTTAACAAATTTTGACTTTTAATGAAATACTTATGTGCTTCTATAAAACTTAACCATATCTTTCCCGGCACCTTTGGCTATATACAATGCAGTATCCGCCTGTTTGATTAGTTTTTCTGAAGAATATTCTCCATTCTTATTAATTGCTACACCTAAAGAAACTGTAACTTTCAATTTTTTATTCTCAAAGTTAATTTCAAGTTCTCTTATTTTCCTCATCAACCTATTTATAATTTTGGATAACAATCTTTCCTGCACTATATTAAAATAAATTACAAACTCTTCGCCTCCATAGCGAGCTACAATATCATCTTCTCTAATTTCATTTTTCAAAAGTTTTGATAGTTTCTGCAGTACTCGATCACCTACCTGGTGTCCATAAAAATCGTTAAACTCTTTAAAGTTATCAATATCCATAATTGCAACTGAATATTCTTCTCCATCTTTTTTCTTTAATTCTTTATGAAAATAGGAATGATTATACAAATCGGTTAAGCCATCAGTAACTGATAGTCTCTTTACCTTATTATGGTTTAAAGCATTCCTAATACTTACTCTAATTTGATTTGCCAAAGTTCTAATAAACTTTTTTTGATTTTCATTAATTAACTGTTTATATTTAGACTGTATTGCATATAAAACACCCTGATAATTATTAAGGCTGATTGGAATCGCAATTAGTGTTTCAATATTTTTCTTAAAATCTATATTATTTGCAATTATTATTTTTTCGCTAAGCGATATATTTTTGAAATGACCTTTCAGATAATAAAACAACTCACTATTTTTAGGTACATTAATATTTTTTACACTTTTTAGTTCTGCTTCTTCTTTTTTAAAAATAATTGCGGCTGACATGCCCATTGTTCCAACAATTATATCTAAAATTCTTTCATACAAAAGTTCAAGATCTAATGTTGAGTAAAGAAAATCAGATGTCTGTTCTAAAGTTGATAAACTGGCCAAATTTCGTTCTAAACTTTCATATAAGAGTGATTTTTTTAAATAATTTGGAATTTGTTGAATAAATAAATCATTTTTTTTAATATCATACAGATCAATTTCATCACTTAAAATAATAATTAATGCTTCAACTTCTTTTTTCAATGGAATTAAAAATGCTTGCTTAAAGCCCAGAACATTGTTTTTGATTTTAATTTCTGAAATATTCATATTCCAAAAAGTTCTGAAAATATCATAACCTTGCTTGCCCAGACTATCATCAAGATAAATATTGGTTAAATTTTCAGCTTCTTTAATTACAATACCACCGGTATATTTTTTATCATTAAAAAGCATTTTAAAAATAGTCTCTGCAGTCAAAGATATTTTTTTATCTCCAATACTTTGGTTTGCCTTTCTCATTTTCTGATTGATCATTTCTAATTCTGAAATTACTTTTTTAGAAAGGTGAAAAAGATGTTCTGTTTTAACTTCAGGAATTTCTGTTTTAAAATCTAGCTTTCGATCTATTAATTCATCACTTTCACTTAAATAAAGAACTGTTGTTGTAATATTTAAAAATTGCGCTTTGGAAGTTATTGTTCCATATTCACCACTGGTACAAAAACCTGTATTCTGACAGGGAATAACCTGCAGTTCTGTACTCAGACTCGAATTAAGTGATTTTAAATAATCACTGCGGCCACTACAAGAATAAACAAAGGCTATCTCTGGGAAAAAATTAAGGTTATTTCTTAAGTAAACTGCATTCCTTAAAATTTTATTTAAACTGCCATATGCAATTTTAACTTTATCTCCTTCTTTTAAATTACCAGAAAATCTAATTCCATCATTAACAACTTCCATAGCTGAACGTGCATTTTTAAAATTACCACTTAACACTAAAGGAAATTTGTTTACAGCAGCAGAAGGTAGTTTGTTTTTTATATTTTCTCCTAAAAATTCAGAATAAACCTTAAATATACTTCGACCATCAAGTTCATAAATAACCCTATCTTCTGCCTTTGTAATTTCCATCTCACGACTTATGCTTTCCCATCCCATGCTGAAAGTCCAGTCAGCCCGAAGCTTATTTCCATTTAATATGATTCCAATAGAACCACTTTTTATAATACCATTTTTATCGAATATATATGACTGCCCATCTTTAGTAGCAAAACCAGCCAAGCCTCCTGCTAAAATAATATTTTCAGCATATTTATTAAAAATATTTACAAAATTATCTCCATCAGTATATTTATTATCAGATAAAACTATTACAGCTTTTGTATTCTGCTGTATATTTTGTGCAATTATTTCAGCATTTAAATCAGAACTAGAATCTCTTTGAATTAATTCAAAACTGCTTTCCTCAAATCTAACAGCAGTAATAATAATTGTCTGCTCAGTAATATCACTATTTATAATTCCTTCACCAGCAGTAACACCTATTAATTCTGATAAGGGAAGTAAAAGGTTAAATTTTTCTATTATTTTTTTGTTTACAGCTTCCGATTCTGGAGTAATGATTTGAACAAGTTGTTCTGAATCATCTTCAAGTTTTTTAAAGAACTCATAACATTCTTCTAAATTATAACATCTCCCAATTTTTATCTGCACCTTTTACACCCTCCATAAAAATATTTTAAAAAATTAAAAATTCTATCTATTTAATTCTTTTCTATCTAAAACTGTAAATTCCTGCATAAAAGAACAAAGCTTTCACTTTAGCAGATTTTGCTAGGTGAAAGCTAGATTCGGTAAAATATTATTTTTCTTGATAATTAAATGTTTTTCGATCTTTAAATTCTTCCTTTTTTCCTTTATTCCACTCAGAAACAGGTGATAGATAACCAACAACTCGTGAATAAATTTCACATTTTTGTTTTTTAGCCATTTTTGTCCCTCCTTAAATTTAAAAATTGATTCATTTTAAATAAGATATAAATTTGCTGACTCCTTTTCTTCATTGAAAATAGACAGCTGCCGGCAGCACTGCCAGCTTTAAAATATTAATTTCTAATATGAACATTTTTAAGATATTTATCTGCAGTTACTTTAAACTCCTGCAGTTCTGATGGTGCAAAAGAACGCTGCTTTCTCAATTCTGGAGCTAAAGTATTAACCGGCCTAAAATTTTGAATAAAATAGTTTTCTGCATTTTCAATTTGCTGAGCAATTTTTTTTATTTCTTCTCTGTCATGCAGACCGGGCACTACTGTGGTTCTAAATTCATAATCTAAATCAGAATTTATAATTAACTCAACAGATCTTTTTATTTCCGAAAGCAGTCCAGGTGGGGCCAGCTGCTGATAGCTAGACCAGCTAAATTTTATGTCAACTGCCAGATAATCAATTAAATCTGACTCAATTAGTTCTTTTAACTTTTTGAAATTGGCTGCATTAGTATCCAGTTTAAGCAGCAGCTGATGTTCTTTTTTTATTTTCAGCATAAATTCTTTTAGATCCGACTGCAGCAGCGGCTCTCCCCCGGTAATTGTTACTCCATCCAGCAGAGCTTTCCGCTGTTTAAGAAAGTTGAAAAAATATTCTTCCGGCATCAACTCCTGCTCAGCTGAAATTTTCATCGGGATCAGCTGACTGTTATGGCAGTAAGGACAGTGAAAATTACAGCCCTGAGTAAAGACCACGGCAGAAATCTGATCCGGAAAATCGATAACTGAAGTTTTCTGTAATCCGGCCAGCTGCATCTATTCCACATCACTTTCTGAATTATTTTTTTCGCTAAAAGCAAAATTTGCCTCAACTGTTTCTGGTTCAGCCTCTGTTTCTGCCTCACATTTAGGACAGTACTCATGCTCTCCCGGCAGATATCCGTGAACCGGACAGATACTAAAGGATGGTGTTAAAGTATAATAGGGGAGCTTAAAGTTTTCAGCAATTCGTCTGACCAGCTTTTTAGTAGCTTTAATGGAATCAATTTTTTCTCCCAGAAATCCATGGAGGACCGTATTATGAATAAAAACCATTGTTCTATTTCCAGCTAAATAATTATGGTTTTTTTCTGTTGTTAAATCATAAAATTCATTATCTTCTATTTCAATTTTACTAGTTTTCTTAACCCTAACAACTGGCAGCTGTCTTCTTTTTCTTAAAGATAACTTATCTTTAATAAAATCTGCATCATTTGTAATCGTTAACTTATTTTTTATTTTAGTTGCCTGCTGTGCTGGAATTCGTATTCTAAATCCATCTACTTCGTTTTTTCTTTTACTGGGTTTATCTTCTTTAGAAACCATGATACCTGCAGTGGACAATATTTCAACAATATCATCAGCTAACTCTTCAGAAACAGTATAATACTCTATATCTCCATGTTTCTTATTTATATGCCCATCACTATCAATTAAACCTGATAACAAAGAATAAACATTATTCTTTGTTATATTAGCTTTTACTTGCTCTGGAATATTAACTTCATAACATTTTTCGCCGCTAAAAAAACAATACTTTAAAAAATACTCATTAACTGAATACATAGTTGTAGCTAGTTCATATAATTTTTCACTTCTTTTGTCATTTTTTATTATATTAATATCTGTATTAAATTTATTATTAATTACTTTTTTAGCTTTTTCTAAATTACTCAAGTGTTCATCATTAAATCTCAATTTATATTTTTTTAGATGATTACCACCACGATTGTCTTCATATTCACTAATTGAGCCATCTCCAATAAAATATCCAAAAAGCCACATTAAATCATTGTCCAGCAACGATTCTTTTTCGGGGTATAAATTTTCACTATTTTGAAGTATATAATCTCCAATATTTAGTTCATCAGCTCTTTTTTCTACAACTTTAAATTTAAACATTGTTTTATATTTTTTTCTGCATTCAGGATTATACCTTGTATGGGTTGAAAACGACTTTGTCCCCTTAACCTTTTCTCCACAAATTGGACATTTATCCTTAACTGATATTTTCTCTAATACAAAAAATGGATGCCAGTCACTTGTAGTTATATCAAGACCTTTTTCAGCAGTAACTCTTATCTTATTATTTTTACTGACATCTATTGACATAGCATCTGTAATTAAATCCCACTCAGATCTATCTTCTTTTGCATTATAACTTAAAGCCTTAATTGGTTTTAAATTTTCATAATCTCTCACAATTTTTTCAATTTTAATTGCACCTTTATTTGTTAAAACTTTATTACCTTTTTCAATGCAGCCCCCAGTATAAAGTGACTGAAGTTCATCCTGCAGCTCTAAAGCTGTAAAAATATCATCAGTTAATCCTACCGGTAATTGAGTTGAGTTGGTATAATAGGGATCTGCATCTTCCTTAATTACCCGCTCCTGATTGGCAGCAATAATCTGATCTCCAAACTTTTCTCGATCCAAGCGGGCAAAACGATAGGCTGTTCCTTCAGCTGGAGTTGCCTCAAGATTATACATATTATCTGTTTCTTCCTGATACTGCTGCAGACGCTCTCTCATCTTTTCCATTACTTCTTCAGAAAACTTCTGTCCGGCTGGAGTTGAAATATCTTTACCCATGAAATTGAGCAGAGCTTCATTCATTCCATTGAGCCCAATTGTGTTAAAGTGATTTTTCCAGTACTGATCAAAGCGTTTTTTTATATCTCTTAAATAAAACTTTGCGTAGGGGTATAGGCCCTGCTCAGTTAGAGTTTCTAAAACTCTGCGCTTAACTTCCAGGCTTTCTTTTGCCTGATCCATCAGATAATAGACTCTTTCCATAAACTCTTCTTTAGTCTGAGCCTGATAACCGATGCGGGGCATGTTTAAAGTTGCTACACCTATCGAACCAGTTAGAGGATTAGCCCCAAATAAGCCACCTCCTCTTTTGCGGAGCTCTTTGTTATCCAACCTCAATCTGCAGCATTGATGAGTTATTATTCCATTTGGCAACTCATAAAGATGTCGGTTGGTATCTACAGTAAAGTTATATACTGTATCTGTTTTTGTACCTATTTGTCTTAAATTTTTAATTTTAACTAAATCAAAATTACTATTATCCAATTTAAAGGTATTATAATCATCTTTGAATTTTAGTTCATAGCTTGTAAAGATTTCTTTGTCAGACTTATCTTGTTTAAAATATCTGGTGTTTTTATTGTTTTCTCTATATTTTAATCTTTTTCCAACAGTATTAGCAAGAGTAATTAAATCTTCAGCAAGTTTTTTATTAGTTGTGTGGAAAAGAATATTATTATTTTTATTACCATCTGTTTCATAAAGCCCATCAACAATTCCTGTTCTAAACTCTAATGAGCTATTCCAGACAAAGTTATTTAATCTTTTTGTAGTCGCTTTTTTCCCTCTAATGTAGTCTTTAACAAACCCAACAGCCTGTTTTCCATAAACATTAATTTTATAAATGCTGTCTGAATCAATTTTTTCTATTTTAACCTTACAGGCTATTTCATTAAAATAATTTTTTATTTCATCAACAATATCTTTTCTATTGATATTTATAGCAAAACAAATTTCCCCTTTACTATGATTATTTATCCAACCTTCTCCCAGATAGTAACCCAAAATCTTACCAGATTGATAATTTCCTATAAAACTTTGACTATAAGCTTTTCTTGACAGTAAGAATTCATCTCCAACTAAAAGATTCTGACTTTCAACTTCTTTAAACTCGCCATTTCTAACAACTGCACATTTGTGTTCATATGAAAAACTCTGCTTATACCCATTTTCTAATTCTATATTTATATAAGTAGAATAATTTTCATATGGTACTTCAAACATATCAATAATATCAACAAATTTCCCATCCATTAACATTTTATAATCCGGTTTTTTGTTTTTTGGAGCTTCAATCCAATTATTTACAAGATGTCTTATTTCATTCTTTGCTATATTACCGTTTTGATTTTTATAAATAACTTCCTGTGCACCAAGTATTGCCATACTTCTTGCATCTTCGGGATCCATATCTGAATTGATAAAATTAGAAAAATATGGTATCCCAAATTTAGCTGTCATTTCCCAGACCGGATCCAATTTTTTATTTTCCCACTCAAAGTCCTCAGTTATATTATAAGTAGGAATTGGAAAGGAAAACATTCTGCCCTTAGCATCACCCTCCATCATTAGTTCAGCAAAAGCTCGATTAAGCATCTCCATTTCCTGTTGAAATTCACCATAACACTTTTCCTGATACTGACCACCAATTATAACCGCCTGATCTTTTAAATAATTGGGCACCTCAAGGTCCATGGTGATATTTGTAAAAGGGGTCTGAAAACCAACTCTGGTTGGTACATTCATATTAAATAAAAATTCCTGCATCGCCTGTTTAACTTCTTTGTAGTTGAGACCATCATAGGCGATAAAGGGGGCCAGATAAGTATCAAAGTTAGAAAAAGCCTGGGCACCAGCGCTCTCCCCCTGGAGTGTATAGAAAAAATTTACAATTTGCCCAAGAGCTGTCTTTAAGTGTTTTGGTGGTAAGCTTTCAATTTTGGTAGTCACCCCTCTAAAACCGGTCCTCAAAAGCTCCTCTAAATCCCAGCCACAGCAGTAAACACTCAAATTGCCCAGATCATGAATATGTAAATCACCACTGCTGTGCAGATCTGCAGTCTCCTCAGGATAAATTTCCTGCAGCCAATACTGACCCGTCACCTCTGAGGCGATATAATTATTTAAGCCCTGAAGTGAATAACTCATATTAGAATTTTCATTTACCTTCCAGTCACTGCGGTCTAAATAATCGTCCATAATATCAACCGCATCAGCAAAAAGCTTTTTGCTGTCTCTAAGTTTACTGTGCTGTTCCCGGTAGAGAATATAGGCCTTTGCGATTTCGGCATAACCTTTTTCGATCAAAACTTTTTCCACCAGATCCTGGATCTGTTCTACCTCTACTGTGCCACCATTTTTAAAAAAAATCTTTAAATAAGACAATACCTCAGCTGTTATCTCAGCAGCAATTTTAGGATCAGCCTGCTTTACTGCGGAAACTGCCATTGCCACAGCATTTTCAATCTTTTCTGATTTAAATTCTACCTTTTTTCCATCTCGCTTTATTACATAATCTAAATTCATAATTCCTCCTTTTCGAACTTATGTTTGAGCAATATTTAAATATTTTTCAGTTTTATTAAACATTCCCTCTTAATTCTAATTTTTTTAAAAAACTGATGTAAATAAACAAAATCCTCTCCGCACAGGCCGCACGAAAAGGATTGATAATTAAAGTTAGTTGTCAGAATTTTATTTAAAATTAGCTCATTACGCTTAAACCAGAATAAGCTGTAGTTTATTAAATAAAATCTGCTCAACACCCCCTCATGACCCGTGAGTTTATGGTGTTTATAAATAAAGGCAGGTCTTCCGGCTCGGTTCAGTTAATAATCAGCCTTCCCAGTTTCCCAGTGACAATTTTGATTATCTTTAAACCTTACGGCGGCGGGACCGCAGAGGTTTTTCACCTCTTTCCCATTTTAATTCAGCCAGTTATTTTCGCTATTAACACCAAAATAGTGACTAAAACCCTTATTTAAAACTATTCAATTTTTAATTAACTATTTTTATCTTAATACATTTATAGACAAATCACAAATATTTCAATTAGAATCTACAGACAAATTTAAAGCTAAGCGCTAATTAAAGATAATTTTTCTTTAAAATACTCACTTTTTGTTTTCTGATAATTGATAGAATTAAATTTAAGTATTTAATCATTTCGACCTTTAACAGCTACAGAACCAAAATAGAAAATTGCCGCTGTAATAATAATCACTGCACCAGATGGAAGATCATAATAATAAGAAAAAGTTAAACCACTAAATGAAAAAACAAGACCCAAAATAACGGCAAGACCCATGATTTTCTTTAAATCGTCTGTATATAGTCGAGCTGCCGCTGGTGGTGCTGTTAAAAGTGCAATTACCAAAACAATTCCTACAACTCTGATTAAAATTACTATTGCAATAGCAATCATAATAAAAAGAAAATTTTCTAAAAGATTAGATTTAACTCCCAATACTTGCAAAAATTCTTCATCAAATAAATAAGCTTTCCAATAATTAAAAAGACTGCTGATTGCAGTTATCATAAAAATAGTTAAAGCTGCCATCAGCCAAACATCTACTCTCCGGACAGTTAAAATATCACCAAATAAATAAGATGAGATATCCGGTGGATAACCAGGAGTAAAGCCAATAAATAATACACCTAAAGACATTCCAAGAGACCAAAACATACCAATTAAAGTATCAGAACCGGTGCCAATTTTGCGGCGAATAGAAGCAATTGCCAAAGAAGCAGCAACTGCAAAAGCAAAAGCTCCATAAATGGGCTCGATATTCAAAAGATAGCCAAGTCCAATACCTCCAAAAGAGGTATGAGCTATACCTCCACTTAACATCACTAGTTTTTTTTCAACAATTATTGTCCCAATCAAACCACAGGCAATGCTGGCCAAAACTGCAGCAAAAAAAGCATTCTGCATAAATTGATAATTCAAAATTGCATCAATCATCATTTTCCCCCTCTCCATGAGGTTCAAATACATGATGAGGATGGCCATGTGCGATTAGATCAACAGGACAGCCAAAAACCTGTTCAGTTGTATGCTGATCCAGCTGTTTATCCCCGTGATGATAAAGTTTTTCATTTAAACAGGCTAAACTATCAAAATAAGAAGAAACAGCTGCCATATCATGGGTTACAACTATGATAGTTTTTTCTTTATTTAACTCTTTCAATAACTGATAAATTTGCGAAGTAGAACTAGCATCAACATTTGCAGTAGGCTCATCTAAAAGTAAAATCTCAGGCTCTACAGTCAGACCTCTGGCAATTAAAACTCTCTGCAGCTGACCCCCAGATAGCTTTCCAATCTGACGATCTTTAAGCTGCAGCAGATTCAGCTGTTCCAATACCGCTTCTGCTTTTTCTATATCTTCTTTTTTATACTGATGAAAAAATCTAACTCTTCCTCCAAGCCGAGCCATCAATACTACATCGAGCACACTAATTGGAAAGTTTCGATCAAAGTTTGAAATTTGAGGCACATAACCAATCTTATCCACTGCCTGATCTAAAGGATGACCAAATATTTTAATGTCTCCTGTTGTAGGTTCAATCAGCCCCAGTATGACCTTTAATAGAGTAGTTTTACCACCACCGTTAGGGCCAATAACCCCTAAAAAAGAACCTTCTGCAACCTGGAGACTGATATTTTTCAAGGCATCCAAATTACCATATTTAACTGAAACATCTTTCAGTTCTACTGCATAACTCACTAATTATCATCTCTTTCCTTAAGTTCAGCTTCCATTTTAACAGCCATTATTTTTAGATTTTCAAGATAATTTTTAGCTAATGGATTGAGCTGGATAGTTTTTCCACCCAATTCTTCAGCAACAGCTCTTGTTTTTGTACTATCAATTTCTGCCTGATAAAAAACATTGTTTATTCCTTCTGCCTTAGCAAATTCAATAATTTCCTGCAGATGTCTGGGACCGGGCTCTTTCCCCTCAGCTTCTATTGCTATCATTTCCAGGCCATAATGCTCTATAAAATATCCAAACGCTGGATGATAAACCAGTATTTTCTCACCCTCATAAGGAGCTAAGATTTCCTTGTTTTCTTGATCTACTGCCGCCAGCTTTTCTAAATAAACTTCGGCATTTTTATTAAATTCTGCTTCATACTGAGGCAGAATCTCAATTAATTCATCTCTAATTATTTTTACCATATAACTAACCCTTGCTGGTGAAAGCCAAATATGGGGATCTCTCCCCCCATGACCATGTTCATCAGCCTCAACTTCCTGATGTTCCTCTTCAGCTTCAGCATCCCCTCCTCCAAAATAACGATGAGGATATTTAGACTCAATTCTTTCAAATAATTTTACTACTTCTAAATCTGACTGGTCTTCCGCTCTTGGTAAAATATTCTGCATATCGGCTGGGACTCCTATCGAAAAATAAATGCTTGCCTCATTAAAGGCTCTCATTTCAGCAGGAGATGGTGCATAATTAGATGGGCTGAAGCCTTTTGGTATCATTTCAACAACTTCTACCCTTGCCCCCGCTACTGCCTCCACCATTTCCAGCTGGGGCATTATAGTTACTGCCACAGTTGTTTTGGCAGCCGTACCAGAAAAAGGTATAGTTAATATTAAAATTAATAAAACAAATGCAATTATTTTTCCTTTTAAATTCATATTATATCACCCTATTAATTTAAATTGATGTATATTTAAATCACTGTTCTTAAAAGCAGCTGCAGCACACCAAAAACACCACCAAACCAGCCGTACTGTTTTAGATGATTGAAATATTCTCCGGCAAAACTATCAAAAATATTCTCTATTTCTGCTGGATTCATTTTCCGTATTTCTTTGGCAGTCAACTCTTTTAATTCAAGACTTGAAAGTAAAGCTTCGGAATTGGTTTTGAAACTATCAATTCCTGCTTCAATAACTAAAGTCAATAAATATCTTAAACTGTCTCTGTTCATTTCAATTTTTAAAGTCTCAGTCACTTTTGAAATCTCAGCTTCAAGTTGACTTAGTAAAGATCTCCTTAATTTTTGATCATCTAATAACGAGCTGCTATTTTCTTTAAATTTTGCTAAGAATTCAGCATCAAAATATCCGGCATCTAATAATTTAAGCCCGCCAAATATCTTCTTTAACTCTTGATTTAAAAGACCAAAGTCAAGCTGTCTTATTAACTGACCAAGTTCCTTTTTTATATTATCTGTAGAAATTAATTTTTTGAACTGAATTAAAATCTCTAACTTCTGTTCAAGATTTAAATGCTCATTTATAAAAAACTCAACTAATTCAGATTCAATGCTTAAATTCAAGGAAAAAAGCTTTTTGTTTTCTGACTTAAAAGTTAAATCAATTAAATCAGTCAGAAGATCTTCATTTAAATATAAAGCTTCTGTTAAAAGTTCAGATCCCGCTTCTGTATTTAAGAATCTTTTCAGTATCTGATTAGTCTTCAAACTATCTTTAGTCATTAGTTCTTTATTTTCAATCTTATTTATAAATGAGAAATATATACTTTCTAATTTACTTCTATTTTCTATAAAATATTCATCTTCCAGCTGCTTAAACACTCTTGCCACAACAGAATCTATAAATTCATCTAAATCAGCCATGTAGAGTGCGCCAGAAATTAAGGTGTTTTTAAGCAGACCACCTTTTTTCTCTTTTTCTTTTTCTATAATTTCATCTTTCTTAAAATTAATCAAACGAGCCGTTTTTTCCTGCTGCTCCAAAAATAGAGATCGACCCTGATCCAAATAATGATCAGCTTCTTCTTTTGCAATGTTAATTAGATATTGTTTTAAATCAAAATCAATTTCTCTTTCAAATAAATACGGGACTAAAAATTTTACTATGGGATAAAGTTCTTTGTTCTGCATAAAATTTTTCAGCTCTTTTGAACTAAATTCTAAATTATATTCACCAGCAGCTGCTTCAATTATTTTTTCCGTCTTAAAATTGGAACTAAGTCTGGACTCTAAATTTAAGAAATCATTATCTTCTTTTAAATATTTAGTAAACTCAAAAGCAAAATCAAAGTCTCCAGCTTTCTCTTTAAATAATAAATTTAATTCCTGATTAAAAGCTGCTGCTGCACTTTCAAAGCTCTGCTGATCTAATTCAGAAATTGTACTTTTTAAACTGTTCAAAATTGTCTCAGCTAAAATTTGATTATTCTCTGTAATAAGATCAAAAAATTGCTGATAGTCATTTTCTTCAAAAAATTCTACAGTCCGAGCACTAATTTGTGAATGATTTTGTTCTATAATTTCTGCTGCAGAATTAGCTTTTAGCAGCTCCTTTTCTACAAATCTACCCATAGAATTAGCAAAACGACTTCTATTCTTTGCTACTATTCCTGGAGTGAAAGGCAATTTGAAACCAGCTAATTTTTTCTGCTGATAAGGATGAAAGATCATCCAGATTGCTAAAACATTAGTTAACCAACCCACCCCACCGTATAATACAGCTGAACTTAAATAGTCAACCCAAACCGGGGAAGCGTTAAAGATCGCAGTTTCTGCACCACTGGCAGCAAAAATCAACCCAGCAGCAGCACCCAGCAAAGCTCCTAGATAAGTAATTGGTTTTAATTCTTTACCCATAAAATCTTCTATCGCAGCCTGAACTTCCTGATCTGAAAGTTTATGTAAATTTGTTGATGCTGCTTCAGCAATTTTGCCTTCTAATAGTTCAGGTAAATTATTATAAAAGAAAGTCGATATTGATTCAGTTAAATCTGCAACAGCTTCTGGATTGTCTCTAAAAACCCTATAAAAAGAAGATATTTCCTCTGCTGACAATGTGGTTTTTAAATTACTAAAGGACCTTTGAATTAAATTTTTAAATTTAGCTTTAGAATTATTAACTTCACTATTTAAAATAGCAAAGAAATTTTGATTCAAATAAGCAGCAGTTTGTGCCTGAATTACATTCTCTTCCTGCATGAATTTATAAAAATTAGCTGCAGCAATCTCCTTTTTATTATTAACTGCTGTCTCTGTAATTAAATCCTTCAATCTAAAGTTAAATACATAATCAACCATAATATCTATTGATTCTGATTCCTCGCTTAATTTTTTTATCAGGGAGAACAACAAATCCATAATTTTATTTGAAAAATAGTCCTGAGCAAAAAAATCTTCAGAAAAAAGTTCTATTAATCTTTTATCTTTATTTTGCTGATAAAAATCCCAGATTAAAGTTTCTAAATTATTAGTAAGCTCTTTTACCTCAATTTTACTTACTAGTTTATTTATCTTTATTTTTTTTATTTTGCTAAAAAAGAACTCTGTTATCTTTTGCTTATCAGCATTTAGATTGTCTCTAAGATAGTCTATTAGATAAGTTGTTGGCAAAGCATATTCGTCTATATTTTCTTGATATTTACTATAAATACCCTGACGACTCATTGCTTTAAAACCAGCACTGGCTTCGATCTCAGCTTCTACAGCCTCAAAGATTAAGCTATTTAACTCGTTTTCTTCTTCAGTTAAGAAGTTTAATAGTTCTGAATCTCCAGCAGAGATAATTTTTTCTACTTCAGCCTTTAGTTCTGCCTCGAGATCTTCAGTTAAAAAATCTGCTAAGATAAAATCAGAATTGTTAAGTTCAATTTTAATGTTTACCAACATCTCTTTTAATATCTTCCTGATTTTTGCTTTATCTTTCGCCTTTTCAATCTCAGTTTTACTTTTTAAAAGGTCATTAATTCTAATCTTTTTAATCTCATTTATTATATCTTTACTAAAATCTTCTAAATTCAAAAGTTCTTTAGTTTTTTCTTTAAAATCATTTTTTTCAAGCTGGTTAAGTTTTTGATAGTTGTTCTTAAAATTTTCATTTAGCTTCTTAATGGTATTTTTAAGCTGCTTTCTGCTTTCAACATTTAAGAGCTCTTTTAACTCTTTATTCTGCAGCTGCTGATAAAATTCAATGACTAGCTTTTCTACCACAGCCTCAGATTCTAGCTTTTTCAGAATTCTGCTGTAAATTCCAGCAGTAATTTTCTTCTGATCAGAGTCAGCAATAAGTTTATTTAATTCAACGTCTTTTAGTTGTTCACTACTGACACCTAAAAGCTCCACTATTGCTTCAGCTGCACCCTCTGTTAGTATTTCAAGGTTATCTTCCCAGGCAGGTATATCAGAAATTAAAGTTTTAGAACTATGATTTTCTAAATGGTTATTTATAAAGTCATCTACAGTTCTACTAAATTCTTTTTTGAAATTCGGATGAGAAAATTCTTCTTTTAAAGTATGATGATTAATCAAATCTCTTTCAACTAAAGCAGAAATGCTGTCAATAAACTCATCTTTAGTCTTGATTACCACTCCCCCAAGTGGACCGTACTCTTTAAAAATCATCTTTAAGGCCAGATTATTTGTTAAATAGCCAGTTATCGCCCCTGTCCCTGCTGCCGAAATAATTGCTAATAAATCTAAAGCCATTTTTTGCTCCTAAAATAAATCAGCTGTACAACAGCAATCAACAGCATTAAGAACATAACAGCAGGATAAGCAATTTTATAGTCCAGTTCTGGCATATATTTGAAATTCATTCCATAAACTCCGGCAATAAAAGTAAGGGGAATAAAAATAGTAGAAATTACAGTTAAAAACTGCATTACTTCATTCATTTTGTTGCTCTTATTTGAAAGATAAATTTCCAGCATACTGGAAAGCATATCGCGACCCACATCAATTTCATCCATTAATTGTCCTACATGATCATAAACATCACGCAAATAATAATCTGTTTCTTTTGATAAAAGCGGTGATTCAACCCGATATAAATTACCAAAGATCGTATTTAAAGGCCAGATAGTTTTGCGCAAAAAAACTATTTCCTGTTTTAAATCCTGAATGTTTTCTAAAGTATCCGGGCCAGTTTTAGCTGCAACAACCAGATCATCAAGTTCCTCCAGCACTTCTTCGTTTCTTTCTAAAATATGAAAATAATTGTCTACAATTGCATCTAAGAGAGCATAAAATAAATAATCTGCACCCTTTTTTCTAATTTGACCTTTATTTTCTTCAATCCTAACTCTAACTTGATTAAAATCATCTCCATGTGCTTCTTGGAAAGTTATAACTGCATTTTCTAATAAGATTAAACTCACCTGTTCTGACTGTATGTACTCTCCTTGATAACTAAGCATATCTAAAATTGTAATTATATAATTATCAAACTCTTCTTTTTTAGGACGTTGTCTGGTATTTGTAATGTCTTCTAGTGTAAGTGGATGCAGCTGAATTAACTTACCAACTTCCTTTACCAGCTCAACATCATGAATGCCGGTAATATTAATCCAGTTAACATAATTCTCTTCTTCAATCAGCTCAAGTGAAAATTCTTCGATCATTTCCCGCTTAATATCATCCTCATTAAATCTTATCAGTTCAATTTCTGCATCAATTTCTTTCTCTATACCATGTAAAGTTCCGGGTGTATGACCGATCTCACTTGATTTTATTCGAGAAAATTTTCTCATGTTCTACCTCCTTTATTATTTTATCCACATTAATCTTTATAAAATCTACTAAAATGGCTTTTATTTACATATTATCGATCATTGTAAGTGATAATCATTTTTAATATCCACAATTTGTGGATAACATGTTGGTAACTATGCTGATTAATCCACATCTTTTGTTAATTAAATGTTAACAACTGTGGATAAAACACCTGTTTTGTTAATAACTTGTGGATAACATGAATTTTAATTGGTTGTATTCTATTTATTTTTATTATTTAAAAAATTAATGAATTTATCCACAATTTCTGGATCAAATACTTTAGATTTATAATATTCTAATTCATCAATGATTTCCTTTTCCTCTAAAGCTCCAAAATAGTACTTATTTTGCAGAAAAGGGAAGTAAATATTTGATTTTAATTTACTGTAAAAATTAATTACTGCAAAAAGTCTGCTTAAATATGGAATTTGGTCTCCTTTTAAAGCCTGAGGCCATCCATTACCGTCAAAGTGTTCTGCCTGAGAATAAATAAGATCACAAATATCAACTAAATCACGATAGTAAACTGCAAAAACTGCTGAATTTAGAACATATTTTTGATATTCATACCATTCTACCTCTGTTAATTTAGCACCCTTTTTGACAATATTTTTGGCAAGGGCTAACTTCCCTAGATCATGATGCTTAGCTAAAAGCAGCAGCTTAGATCTTTCTTCAGAATTTAAATTAAAATACTCTGCAGTCTTTTTAGAAATTTTTAAAAGTCTATTTCCCTGTTTTAAGTTGATATAATTATTTTCTTCTACATAATTTAAGATTGAACTATAAAACTTACTTTCCTTACTTTGTTTATACTTACTAAAATTGATTTTGGAAACCCCATCATTAAAAAAATTCTGGGCAGTTGTTTTTTTATCTAATTTGATCATTGAAACTGCGGATATATCAATATAGATCCCATTAATATTAATTTTTGCAAGTTTTTTCCGTACAAAATTAAGTTTTTGATCTATTTGAAAATCACTTTTATTTTTTAACATCACTGCAAAATGATCAGCATATAAATGAGCTGTAATTATATCCTTATTTGAAATTTGAGCCAGAATTGAGGCTATTTGTTTTAAGACCTCATCCCCCTGCTGATAACTAAAAAATTTATTAATTAAATGAAAATTTTCTACATTAATTAAGATCAATGCTAGTTTATCCTCATTATTCTGATTCAACTCTCCAAAAAGTTGGTTAAAATACTCTTTATTATATAAGCCAGTAAGCTTATCATATCTTTTTATGTGATTTAATTTCTGTTCCTGCTTCTCTAACTCTGTTATATCATAAGAGGCCCCTACAATTTCTTCTACTCTTCCGTTCCTGACCACAGGATATAAAGTAGTCTGCCATGCTTTCCGACCAGCTGGAAAAGTTATTTTTTCAGTATAATTAATTCTTTCTTTTTTTCTTAAACATTTACTGTATTTCGCCTCTAGTTCGACAGCTACTTCTTCACTAAAAATTTGGTTGACCCTCCTACCTCTAATTTCTTCATTAGTTAAAGCTGTTAAACGCTCATGTGTTGCATTAATTCTTTTATAATAGAAATTATCATCACAGTCAACTCTAATTAAAAATATTGCATCATGAGTATGATCAATAATAGTTCGATAATCATTTAGTTTCTCTTCTCTAGCTTTTAAATCTTCTTTTTTCTTTTTTTGCTTAAACATTGTTAATGATAATAGGTTAGCAAAAGCTGAATAACTATCATTTTTATTAAAAATAGCTGTTAAATTATTGGTGTTTTCATAATCAAGATCCAGTTTTTTATCTGATTCAGTTAACAGCATAATGCTTGATCCTGTAAATTCTTTATCAGCCAACATTAATAAATCTAATCCTGAAAAAATTTCGTCTTCTCTATTTTCAGCTATGATGATATCAATATCATCATTTTGATAAAGATAATTAACCGCTTTTCGATTATCATTAAATCCCCCAACTAGTTCAAAATCAACATTGTCAATTTTTCTTTTCGCCTGATTAAGATAGGCTTCTATTTTATTTTTCTCTATTACATCCCTGATGATAGTAATTATTTTTAACACTGCAGCCCTCTCCTATATTTTAAAGTAATAAAATTAGTTTTGATGAGCAGAAAGTGGATCTACATGTACCATCACATCTTTAACATCATCACTATTTTTAATAATCTTTTTTTCTACCAGGCAGGCAATATTGTGCCCATCAGCTACCGAAAGCTGATCTTCAACAACTATTTTTAAATCAACAATATAATTGGGGCCATAGCTTCTTAGTTTAATGTCATGAATCTCGATCACACCTTCAATCTCAGCTGCCAAGTCTCTAATTTCATTAATTTTTTCTTTATCCGGACGTCCATCCATTAGTTCATAAGAAGTATCCCTCATTATTTCATAACCAACTTTTAAAATTAAAAGTGCTACAACCAACCCTGCCAGCGGATCTAAAAACCTAAAGCCTAATTTAGCTCCCCCAATTCCGATCAGAGCTGCTATTGATGATAAAGCGTCTGAGCGGTGATGATGAGCATCTGCAATCAAGCCTCTGCTGTTAATTTCTTCTCCAATTTTTATTGTAAATCTATAAAGTATTTCTTTAACTATAATTGAAACAAAAGCAGCAAATAAAGCCCAGCTCCCAGGCTCCGCAATATTACCACTCACAATTGTCAAAACTGCATCTCGTCCCAGAAAAAAAGCAGTCAAAACTAAAATAACTGCTAAAATATTGGTCCCAAGTGCTTCAGCTTTTTCATGTCCATAAGGATGATTTTTATCAGCTGGTGTTTCTGAAAATTTCATACTAGCCATCACAATTATTGTTGAGGCCATATCTGAAACAGAATGAAACCCATCTGCAATCAAGGCTTTACTATTAGCAAAAAATCCAATAGATATTTTAAGTACAGCAAGTAAAACATTACTTAAGATGCTAATAATTGATATTTTTTTCCCTTGTTGATAACGTATATTTTCTTTTTCCATTTTCCTCCTCCTAGATCTTTTTTAAATTCTTATTCTCTACTATACCCTTTAGTATATCAATTAAGTTAAATAATAGCAATCAATCAAATTTGAATAAAGACTTATATTGTAGTATTATTTATTTAGGTGCTGACTTTGACTTTTTAAAGGAGAGGATCATGTTTAACAATAAAATTTTGGAATTACTATTTACTTTATTCAAAAGCATGAGTGTTATTGCTACTTTTGCATATATTCTCAGCCGTCTCAGTAGTGTAAAACACATTTTTGATGATAATTTTAATAAATATGAAAAAATATTTTTAACAATTTTCTTTGCCGTACTTTCGATCACTGGAACTTTTTTGGGTATCATTATTATGAATGCCTATGCCAACATTCGGGCTATTGGTGCTTTAATGGGAGGACTTCTCGGTGGTCCGCTTGTTGGGATAACAGCAGGTTTGATTGCCGGTCTGCACCGCTTTTCTCTAGGTGGCTTTACTGCTTTAGCCTGTGCAATTGGTACAACAAGTAGTGGATTAATCGGTGGTCTTTTTTATAAAAAATACAAAAATAATGAAATTGACTTCAAAAACGGCTTTTTAATTGGTGTTGTTGCTTTAACAATTGAAATGATTATTGTTGTGCTCTTCAGTCGCCCAATTAGTCAAGCTGTTGAATTAGTTAAAATCATTGGGATCCCAATGATTTTAAGCAACAGTATTGGAATTGCTGTTTTTATCAGTATTTTGAATAAGGTAAAAGAAGATAATGAAAAAATTAGAGCTTTCCAGGCAGAAAAAGTACTTTCTATTGCTGATCGATCCTTACCTTTGCTCCAAAATGATTTAAATCCAGAAGCTGCTGCAGAAATTATAAAAATGATTAAAAAGGAAAGTCAGGTTGATGCAGTTTCCCTAACTGACAAAGAAAAAGTTATTGCTTTTACTGGAACCGGAGCAGATCACCATTTAGCAGGCGAAAAAATTAAAACAGAAGCCAGCCGCAAAGCCATAGCAGAAAAAAAGACGATTTTAATAGACAGTAAAAAAAATATTAACTGTAAACATGACAGCTGTCAATTAACAGATGCAGTCATTACACCTTTAAAAATTGAAGATAGTATTTACGGCCTGTTAAAATTGTATCGCTGTCAGCAGAAAATAACTGTCCTCGATATTAAATTAGCTGAGGGAATAGCAAGCTTTTTAGCTACTCAAATTAAACTTGCAAAATTATCAAAACAAGCTGAACTAAAAAGTGAGGCGGAGCTAAAAGCTTTACAGGCACAAATCAACCCCCATTTTCTTTTTAATTCGCTCAATGCAGTAGCTGCAGTTTGCAGAACCAAACCCCAACAAGCCAGAGAACTACTGATAAAACTAGCCGGAATTTTTCGCAGAACATTGAAAAGAGATGTCTACCAAATAACTTTAGCTGAAGAAATTGATTTTTGCAAAGACTATTTAAGTATAGAAAAGGCTAGATTGGATAAAAGGCTTGAAGTTAAATGGGAAATACCATTTGAATTAAAAGATACAATTATCCCACCTTTTATTATTCAACCCTTAATTGAGAATTCTATTAAACATGGAATTTATCCTCAGGAAAAGGGCGGCAAAATAATTATTAATGCTCAAAAAATAGCTGATAAACTTCAGGTCATCATCGAAGATAATGGTTGTGGAATTTCTCAGGATAAAATTTTTGAAATTGAAAAAGGAAATAATGATCGCATAGGAATTAACAATATCCAGGAAAGACTGCACTCTGTCTATGGAAATAACGCTGAACTTATTATAGAGGCTAAAAATAATAAGGGTACCCGCAATATAATAAATATCCCTTCTGAATTTCTTTTTGAGAGGAGAAAAGCAAATTGATAGTCAAAACTATGATTGTCGAAGATGAGAAGCTGGCTCGAGATGAATTAAAATTTTTAATTGAAGAAGATCCTGACTTTGAAGTTATCTCTGAAACAGCTGATGGTGAAAAGGCACTTTCGTTATTAAAGAAAGTAAAAATTGATTTGCTCTTTTTAGATATTCAGATTCCTGGTAAAAGTGGAATCGAAATTGCTAGAATTTTAAAACAGCAGCAAAATGCTCCTTATATAATCTTTACAACTGCTTATGATGAATATGCTGTTGAAGCTTTTCAGCTATCTGCTGTAGATTATCTGCTGAAACCGATTTCTGACCAACGGCTGCAGGAAAGTTTAGAAAAGGCAAAAAAAGAAATTAGGGATAATAATAATAATAATAATAATTTTAATCAGCAGTTAGAAAATCTTTTTGCCAATTTAAATAATTCCAAACAAAAAGAATGTCTAAATAAAATTGCCGTTATGGAAAAAGATTATTATCTGATGCTTAACTTTAAAGATATCTACTACTTTTCAACAAAAAATAAAAAGGTTTGGGCTCACTGTTATAAAAAATCATATATAACCCAATTTCAGCTCAAAGACTTAGAAAATATGCTGCCGGAACAATTTTTTCGAATTCATAAAAGCTATATTGTTAATCTAAAGCATATCAAAGCTGTAATTCCCTGGTTTAAAGGTAAATATCAGGTATTAATGGAAGATTTTTCGGAACATAAAATTCCAGTCAGCAGATCCAAGGTTGATCAAATAAATACACTGTTAAATCTTAAATAATGCAATTGAGTATAATATTTTTACAATTCAGTTAAAATGCCTTTTATAATCCCCTGATCCAGATATAATTAAGATGTATTAAAAAACTATTAGGGGGTTATATTTTATGGCATCTTTTCTTATTTCTTTAGCTGTTTTAATTATTGGTTATTTTACTTATGGAAAAATTGTAGACAAAATCTTTGATTCACAGTCGGAGCGAGAAACTCCTGCAATTTCGATGGAAGACGGTGTAGATTACATAGCAATGGACTGGAAAAAAGCGTTTTTAATTCAGTTTTTAAACATTGCTGGTTTAGGACCAATTTTTGGGGCGATCGCCGGTGCATTATGGGGCCCAAGTGCTTTTCTTTGGATAGTATTTGGAACAATTTTTGCCGGTGGTGTTCATGATTATCTTTCCGGCATGCTTTCTATCCGCTCTGGTGGAGCCTCCATCTCTGAGATTATTGGGGAAAATCTTGGCGGCACAATTAGACAGGTTATGAGGGTCTTTAGTATTGTACTTTTAGTTTTAGTGGGAACTGTTTTTATGACTGGCCCTGCTATGCTGCTGGCTAACTTAACACCAGGCTTTATGGGAGTCAATATCTGGTTAGTTATTATTTTGGGTTACTATTTTATTGCTACTTTTTTACCAGTTGATCAAATAATCGGTAAATTATATCCAATCTTTGGTGGTGCACTTTTAATTATGGCTCTGGGTGTTGGTGGAGGATTGATTTTTGGAGATTATAATATTCCAAATATCGCTTTAAACAATCTGCACCCTGGTGAATTACCAATCTGGCCTTTACTATTTGTAACAATCGCCTGTGGTGCAATTAGTGGTTTTCACTCAACTCAGTCACCAATTATGGCTCGCTGTACAAGCAGTGAAAAAGAAGGACGCAAAATTTTCTATGGTGCAATGGTAGCAGAAGGTATTGTGGCACTAATCTGGGCTGCTGCAGCTATGACATTCTTCCAGGGAACTGGTGGCTTAAATGAAGCTCTAGCTTCTCTTGGTGGACCGGCCGGTGTCGTCCACGAGATTACAGGTACAATGATGGGAGCTGTCGGTGGAGTGCTGGCAATGTTAGGTGTAATTGCAGCTCCAATCACTTCTGGAGATACTGCTTTTAGAAGTGTGCGTTTAACTTTATCTGATATTTTTGGACTCGAGCAGAAGTCTGTTAAAAATAGATTACTGCTTGCTATTCCAATTTTCATTGTTGGTGGAGCTCTATCTCAGATTAACTTTGATGCTCTCTGGCGTTATTTTGCCTGGTCAAATCAGACAGTAGCAATGGTTGTTTTATGGGCTGGAGCAATGTGGCTTGCTAAGCGCGGTAAAAATCACTGGATCGCTTCAATTCCAGCTTTCTTTATGACAGCTGTTTCTGTAACCTATATTCTCTATGCACCTGAGGGTTTCCAACTTGCTTATAACTTCTCAGTTATAGCCGGTATTGTAGTTGCTATTACCACAATGGGAATTTACATTAGAAAAATTAACAGTACTCATTTTGAAGAAGAAATTATGCTTTCAGAACAGGAACAGGCAATTTAAATATTATTAGGTACCAGGTACAAATAAGCTTATTTGTACCTGGTACCTATATTATATATACCTATATTACTCTTTTCCACCTGCTGCCGGACAGCTTTTATCACTACAGCCGGCACAAGGACTATCTGTTCCCTTAATCCCACCGTAAACCTTTTTCCCTATATAATAAAGACTGCCAAAACCTAAAACTCCTAAAAATAAATATTCCATAATTACCTCCTTAAACTTACAAGCTTAAAACATTTTTAATTATTTGATTAAACTCCTAAACCGAGCAGCATTCCACCCTGGTAAACTATAAAAGCTACTACCCAGGCCAGGACAAAAAGATAAGAGGCTGTAATTAAGGGCCACTTCCAGCTCTGAGTTTCTGATTTAATAGCTCCCAGAGTAGCAATACAGGGAGTATATAAAAGCACCATGGTTAAAAATGAATAGGCTGCCAGTGGACTGAAGTTTGCTGTTAAAGCTGCTCTCAAGCCGCCTTCTCCAGCTGCATAAACCACACCTAAAGTGCCAACAACTACCTCTTTTGCTAAAATACCAAAGACAAGTGATGATGCTGCCTGCCAACTGCCAAATCCTAAGGGTTCAAAAATTGGAGCTATCAGCTGTCCAAACTGACCAATTAAGCTTTCTGCAGAAGCATATTCTACACCCAGTGGTAAATTAGCAAGTACCCAGATTAAGACTACAACTGAGAAAATAATTGTACCCGCTTTTTTTAGAAAGGCTCCAACCTTTTCCCACATATGAATAAAGACACCTTTTAAAGTTGGAAAACGGTAAGGTGGCAGTTCCATTACAAAGTGAGAACGCTCACCTTTGAATAATATTTTATTAAAGACACCTGCCATAATTACTGCCATTACAATCCCCAATGCATAGAGTGAAAAGACAACTGTACTGGCATGATTGGAAAATAAAGCACCAGCAAATACTACATAAACAGGTAATCTGGCTGAACAGGACATCAGTGGATTAATTAAAATTGAAATAATTCTGTCCCGCTTACTGTCTAAAGTTCTGGTTGCCATTACTCCTGGCACATTACAGCCAAAGCCAACAATCATGGGAATAAAGGACTTTCCGTGCAAACCAAGTTTGCTCATTACCTTATCCATAACATAGGCTGCTCGGGACATATAACCGCTGTCTTCTAAAACACCAATCGCCAGAAATAATAGAAAAATATTTGGAATAAAAACCAGTACCGAACCTACCCCACCAATAATTCCATCAGTTATAAAGGAAGTAATAAGTGGTGAAGCTCCTGCTCCTAAAAGCAGACTGCCAATCCAGCCCCCTGCAGCTTCAAAGAAAGTCTCTATATACCCAATCAGTGGTTCACCAACAGTAAATGTGAACTTAAAAATTGCCCACATAACTGTCATAAAGATAGGAATCCCAAGATACTTATTGGTTACAATCGTGTCAATTTTATCAGATACATTTTCCAGCTCCTGATCTTCTGCTGGCCGCTGTACACTTTCGGCAATAACTTTATTTATAAATTCATACTTTCGATCAATTATAATATTATCAAAATCATCTTCAGCCTTGAGTTCCCTCTCCGCAATTAAACTCTTGATTTTTTTAGCCTTAGAAGCTCCGACTTCTCTCTCCAGTAATTTTACAGCTTCCGGATCATGCTCAATCAACTTAACTGCTGCCCAGCGCTGATTGATCTGACCGGTGAAATCAAATTTCTTGAGCATTGAAACTACTTCGGAAATTAAAGCTTCTACCTCACTGCCGTAATCGATTTTTAAAGCAGCCTCAGATAAATCACGATGCTGAACAGTTTCCGCAAATAGATTGTCAATTCCTCGACCTTTACTAGCAACAGTTTCTACAACAGGAGTGCCCAACAGCTGACCAAGTTTCTGTTTATCAATCTTAATTCCCTTTTTCTCAGCCTCATCAGCCATATTTAAGACTGCAATTAAATCTACACCCATCTCTAAAAGCTGAACTGTAAAATATAGATTACGATCAAGATTAGCAGAATTAATAATATTTAAAACTACATCATAATCGCCGGTAGTTAGAAAATCTCTTGCCACTACTTCATCTTCCGAATATGCTCCCAGAGAATATGTACCAGGAAGGTCAATAACCTCCAGTGAATAATTCTGATAGGAAGCCCTACCTGTTTTCTTTTCTACTGTAACACCCGGCCAGTTTCCAACATGCTGTCTGGAACCTGTAAGTTCATTGAACATAGTTGTCTTACCGGAGTTGGGATTGCCAGCCAGAGCTAATTTAACTTCATTATTTTTTCCTCTTAATTTATTTAATGACATTAACTTTCACATCCTTCAGTATCTACCATTACTTTATGAGCCAGTCCGTGTCCCAGTGCAACTCTATTGTCTCCCAAAGCTACAATTAAGGGACCACCTGAACTGCTGTGAATCTTAACTTTTTTCCCGCTGACAAAACCTAAATCTGTTAATTTACCCTTTGCTGTTCTGCCGCCAATTATTTCTTTGATACAGGCTGTTTCTCCTTTTCTTAACATCGCTAAAGGCATCAATTTTAAACCTCCTTTACCAGGATCTCTGCTGCTTCATCCCGGCGTAAACTCAAACTGTAACCTCTAACCTTAATTTCGATTGGATCTCCCATTGGCGCCTTGCCTTTAACTTCAACCTTAGCACCTCTATTTAAACCCATATCCATTAATTTTCTTTTTAAACGACCTTTAGACTCAATTTTTACTACCTCTACTTTAGAGCCAACTTTAATTTTATCCAGCATCAGCTGTTCTGCTGTCATTTTTACTTCCTCCTTCTCGGTGTTCATTTCGAAAGCACAATTTTTCTTTTCTATATAATTATTTTTAATTAGATATTCAACCATTTTGCTGAAACTTTCTTCACTTAAAGCATGTTCAATACTACAGGCATCCTGATCAGCATTTTTTTTACTTACACCGAGTGTTTTATTAAAAAAAATATATAAAATTTTATGTCTGCAGTAGATCTTTTCTGCTGCTTTGAAACCACTTTTAGTCAATTTTATTGGACCGTACTTTTCCTGACTAATTAGACCTTCTTGATTCAGTTTTTTTAAACCCTGATTGACAGAAGACGCTGCTATTTCTAAATAACGTGCAATATCTGTTACTCTAGCTGAGCCATTTTCTTTGATCAAATTAAAAATAGCTTCCAGATAATCTTCCAGTGATTCTGATAAATTAATCTCTGCTTCCACTTTCTTTTCCCCCAATTTTTAGGTTAACCTAAAACTAATCTAAAAAAATTTAACCTTACTATATTACAGATTGTCCGAAGGACATTTTGTTCTTATTTCTTATTAAAAGATAATTAATCAAGATAATTAATTGAAAACGATTCTCAACTTCAAGTAAAATTATATATAACTAAATTACTTTTGTCAAGATTTTTTTGCAAAAAAATTGTTTATTCTGCCCGTCATAACAGTTATTATTAATAATTGTTACTAATAAGAAAACTTAAAGCCTATTCGCTTTTTTAAAAATCATTTTAATTCATTATAATCTCTCTAGCCTGCATAAATTCTGCATCTTCTCTATCATGTGAAACTAAAATAGTTGTAACTCCAATTTCTTTAATTATCTGATTCAATTCACCCCTGATTTTATCTTTTAATTCGGCATCCAGGTTGCTGAAAGGTTCATCTAAAAGTAAAAGTTTTGGCCCTGGAGCAAGGGTTCTAGCCAGAGCTATTCGCTGCTGCTGCCCCCCTGATAATTGATGGGGATATCTTTTTTCAAAACCTTCTAAGTTTACCAGTTTTAAAAGCTCTTTGACTCTGGCTTTTCTTTTAGATTTACTTAAATGATCAATACCAAAGCCAATATTTTTTTCCACACTCAAATGGGGAAAAAGGGCATAATCCTGAAAAACCATTCCCACTTCTCTTTTTTCTGCTGCTCTAAATTTATGGTCTCCAGCTACAGTCTGACCTGCAATTGAAATTTTTCCACTGTCAGGTATTTCCAGACCTGCAGTTAAACGCAGAACCGTACTTTTACCACTGCCGCTGGCACCAACTAAAGCTACAACCTCCCCCTTTTTTACTTCCAGGTTAAAATTATCAACTATATTAGCTTCTTTTTTATTATAGGCAAAAGTTAAATTTTTAATTTCTAACTGCATTATTTTTTCCTCCTTCGGTGATGAGTAATTAAATAGATAGCAGCTGCTGAAAAGAAAATTAGAACCAGAGATAGATCGGCGGCTCTATAAATCATCTCATCAGAAGCATATTCAAAAGCTTTTGTTGCCAGGGTATCAAAATTAAAAGGTCTTAAAATCATGGTCAGCGGTAGTTCTTTCATTATTTCTATAAAAACAAGTAAAAATCCACTCATTAAAGCTGGTTTCAGCATCGGCAGATCAATTTTAAAGAATGTTTCCGTAACTCCTTTACCCAGGGTTCTGGAAGCTTCAAAATAGCTTTCACCAATTTTTTCATAACCGCTGTTAACCGAATTAAAAGCAATTCCCATAAAACGCACGGCATAGGCAAAAATTAACATAACTAAGGTACTGCTTAAAACAACGTTTGCTTCTATTCCAAATCCCGTCTGCAGAAAAGATAAGACACCATCAAGCTGCAGCATAAAAAGCAAAACTCCAACTGCAATTACAGCCCCAGGAATAGAATAGCCAAGAATTGTAATCCGTGCTAAAAGATTGGAGACAAAATTGGAACTCATCCGGGCTGTTGTTGCAATTATCACTGCACCTGTCAAAATTAGAACCGCTGCCCCTCCTCCAGTTAAAAAGGAAGTGAAAGCAAAATGCAGAGTTTCCATTAACCCTCCACCTCTGCTTAAAAAACTCCAGTATAAAAGTTGAACCGTGGGAAGTAGAAACCCAAAAAAGAAAACTCCATAGGTAAAAAGCTGAGCCAGTACTTTTCTACTCCCTTCTAGTTTTCTTCTGCTCACCGGTCTAATATTAGAAGTAGAATAGCTGTACTTTCTACCTCCCCGCAGCAGTTTTTCTATAAACAAAACTACAAATATCACCAGCATAGCCATTACTGCCAGCCTCACCGATGTTGGTAAATCTCCCATTCCAAACCAGCTTTTAAAAATTGCTGTGGTAAAGGTACTAATCCCAAAATATTTTACAACACCATAATCATTTAAAACCTCCATCATTACCAGACTGCTGCCGGCAACTACTGCTCCGCGGGAAAGAGGCAGAATGATTTTAAAAAAGATAGTATTGTCACTTTTTCCCAGAAGCCTTGAGCTTTCCAGCAGAGAAGCTGACTGTTTAGACAAAAAGGCTCTGGTCATTAAAAAAACATAAGGAAAAAGAAAAATTGTATAGATAAAAATAGCACCTCTGATGTTCATGAAATCAAAATACTGCTGTGAAAGTCGCAGTTGAAATTTATTTCTCAAAAATGTCTGTAATGGCCCTGTATAGCTAAACATTCCCTGATAAACATAGGCTCCTATATAGGGAGGAATAGCCAGAGGCAAAATCAGCCCCCAGCTCAAAAAATCCCTTCCTGGAAAATTATAAGCAGCTATTACCCAGGCTAAACCTGCTCCTAAAAAGGCCGCCAGCAGACCGGTAGCAAGTACTAATATCAGAGAGTTTTGAAAGTAGTTAACAAGCAGATAATTTCTTACATGCTCCCAGTTCTCACCTGCTTCTCCAAATAAATTAATAATAATGTTTAAATTTGGAATTAAAAGCAGAATTATAATCCCGACTGTCAGCAAAAACCAGCCTGGCGAAGCTTTTTTTAGCTTTTTTAATAGCTGCATTTTTACACCAACCTCATTAATATACTATAGGACAAATATCCCAAATATGATTTTTAAATAAATCGAATACTAAAAGTTAACTGCTGGACCTTAATTTTACTGCCAGCCCACACGGTTAAAAATTCTTACCGCTGTCTGATTGTGGATTCCAAGTTCTGTCAGATTAATATTCTGTGTTTCAAAATCTCCCCAGGACTGCAGAAGTTCAGAGGCTTCAACTTCTGGATTAACCGGATATTCGTAATTTGCAGAAGCAAAGAATTTCTGTGCTAAAGCTGAACTAAGATATTCTAAGAGCTTAACAGCATTATCCTTATTGGGAGCATTTTTGACAACACCGGCTCCACTTACATTAATATGGGTCCCGTTTTCACCATCAGGAAAATGGATGCCAACATTTTCTGCTACTTCAACTTCAGCCGGATTATCAGAATTAATCATTTTTCCTAAATAATAGGTGTTCATAATTGCCAGATCTCCTTCACCTGCTGCAACAGCTGTTGCTTGAGCGCGGTCATTACCCTGTGGCTTACGGGCCATATTGTCAACAATACCAGCTGCCCAGTCTTCAGCCCACTCTTCTCCATAAATTGAAACTAAAGAAGCTAAAAGTGACTGATTATAAATATTTTCGGAAGATCTTACTAAAATTTTATCCTGCCATTGATCTGAAGTTAAATCTCCATAACCTGCTAAATCTTCTGGATCAACTCGATCCTTAGAATAAACTATGACTCTACCTCTTATTGTTAAGCCATACCAGTAATTATCTTCATCTCTTAAATTTGCTGGTACATTTTGAGTCAGTGTTTCAGTACTAACTGACTGCAGAATATCTCTTTCCTTTGCTCTATGTAACCTACCTGCATCGGCAGTAATTAAAACATCAGCGGGAGAATTTTTCCCTTCTCTGGCAATTCTTTCGATTAACTGATCAGAATCACCCTTAAGTACATTAACTTCAATTCCTGTTTCTTCTGTAAAACGATTCAAAATCTCCTCATCTGTATCATAATGACGATTTGTATATAAATTTACCTCTTCTGCTGCTGCAGCAGCTGTTCCCAGACCAACAAAAATGCTAATTATAATTGTTACTATAATTAATTTTTTCACCTTAATTCCTCCTTGATCTTATTTTGTTTGAAAATGATTCTCAACTTCAGACGCTTCTAATTATAACTAAACCTATTTACTTTGTCAAGATTATTTGTAAAAAACATAGCTATTATCCCTGTTATACTGGTAATTAGTAACTATTACTGATAATTTTAATGTTATTTAAAGTTGCATTTTCTAATCAACTAAAAACTAAAATTAGTCAATTTTTTCTTTTTAATCATTTTCTAATCTTTATTTAAAGTTTTTTTAATAATCCACTGATATTATATAATTGTAGCAAAGAGATAGAGATTTGTTATCCCCTTTTTGAAGCTGTTGCAGAGGACAGCTTTAAGCATAGATAAAAGTAATAGATACTTTTCTCCTTGTTTTAACCGCCTTTTTCCCGAGGCGGTTTTTTTCATTTTTATAATAAAAATTCTCCACCCTGATTAATGGCTGGGTAGGTACCATTAATAAGAAATGGAGAATTGATTAGGGAAATCTATATTAATCCAATTTAACTGGATTTTTTAATTTAAATTGCTTCTTCAATTAGAATCTAATGTCTAAAGTGCCTCTTCCCTGTAAAGACCATGGCAATTCCTAATTTATTACAGGCTTCTATAACCTGATCATCACGGATTGAACCACCGGGCTGAATAATTGCTTTGATTCCCAGTTCAGCTGCTTTTTCAACTGCATCAGGAAATGGGAAAAAGGCATCTGAGGCCACAACTCCACCCTCCTGACGGCCGTCAGCTTTGCGTCCGGAAATAATCATCGAATCAACTCGACTCATCTGACCAGCTCCAACACCAACTACCATCTCATCTTTGGCCATTACAATTGCATTTGATTTAACGTGTTTTACTACCTTCCAGGAAAATAGTAAGTCATTGATCTGCTCTTCAGTTGGAGCTTTTTCGGTTACTACTTCCAGATCTTCAGCAGTAGTCTGAGCTAAATCTCTATCCTGTACTAAAAGTCCACCTGTTACCTTTTTCATGCTGTAACCTGGTTTTTCCCGATTAATAGAAAGCTCTCCGGTTTTTAGAATACGCATTTTATCAGAACGTTCTTTTAAAATTTCTAAAGCCTCAGCCTCATAATCGGGAGCAATTACAACTTCAATAAATTTGTCCTGATCAGCAATTTCTTTAGCTGTTGCTGCATCAATCTTCCTGTTGGCTGCTACAATTGAACCAAAGGCAGATAAGGGATCACCTGCATGAGCATTAACAAAAGCTTCTTTTAGATTATCAGCCGTCGCCATTCCACAGGGATTGGCGTGTTTAATTACTGCTGCAGCTGGTTTTGCGTTGAATTCTTTAATCAACTCTAAAGCTCCATCAGTATCATTAATATTATTATAGGACATTCCTTTACCGTGCAGCTGCTCAGCAGTAGAAATCGAAGGCTCATTCTGCTCCTGTTCTAAATAAAAAGCTGCTTTCTGATGCGGATTTTCTCCATAGCGTAGGTCTTCCCTTTTATCATAGCGGTCGAGTAATGTCTCTGGAAGTTCTTTTTTCTCCTCCTCAGACAGCACAATTTCTTCTAAATACTTCTGTATTCTCTGATCATATTCAGCAGTGTGGTGGAAAGCCTTATAGGCAAGCTTTAATTTTTTAGTTTTTGTCAAAGCTCCACTGCCAACTTTCATTTCAGCTAAAAATTGATCATAATCAGCCGGATCAACTACAACTGCTACATCATTATTATTTTTGGCAGCTGAGCGGATCATTGTCGGACCACCTATATCAATATTTTCAATTGCTTCTTCTAAAGTCACATCTTTTTTGGCAATAGTTTCGGCAAAAGGATAGAGATTGCAGACTACCAGATCAATTGGTTCGATATCCTGAGCTGCAATTTCTTTTAAGTGCTCTTCATTACCTCTAACTGCTAAAATACCACCGTGAACTGCTGGATGTAAAGTCTTAACCCTTCCGTCCATCATTTCCGGAAAATTTGTTACTTCATCAATATCTGTAACTTCAATTCCATTTTCTTTCAACATTCTACCAGTACCACCTGTTGAAATAATTTCTACATCAAATTCTTTTAAGCCTTTGGCAAAATCTACAATACCTTCCTTATTTGAAACACTGAGTAATGCTCTTTTAATTTTAGACAAAGTTATTTTTCCTCCTTTATAATTTTAACTTTCCGTCCTTCAATTTTTATTCTTCCCTCTGCGATTAATTTTACTGCTTCAGGATAAATTTTATGTTCTTTTTTTAAAATTCTTGCTGCTAAATCATCTGCATTGTCCTCTTCTTTAACCTCTACCACTGCCTGTTTGATAATCGGACCGGTGTCCATTCCCTGATCAACAAAATGCACTGTACAACCGCTGTATTTCACACCATATTTAACAGCCTGTTTTTGAGCATTAAGCCCTTTAAATGCAGGTAAGAGTGAAGGATGAATATTGATAATCTTATTTTTAAAATGTCTTACAAAAAGTGGGGATAAAATCCGCATATACCCGGCCAGAACTACAAGCTCAACTCCGGCGTTTTTTAAAAGTCCGATCAGCTCTTCTTCGTAATCAGCTTTTGTTTCAAAATGAGCAGGGTCAATAAATAGATGCTCAATATTCTCGCTTTCTGCTCGCTTTAAAACACCGGCATCCTGATTATCACTAATTAAAAGTTTTACTTCTGCCGGAATCTTTCCATTTTTGATATTGTCAATAATTGATTGAAAATTTGAGCCTCTGCCTGAGGCAAAAACAGCTATTTTAAGCATTTCTGCACCTTCTTTACTTTAATTCGAGAGAGCTATCTCCAGCTCCTGCTTTTATTTCTCCAATCAAGCAGGCTTCTTCTCCCATCTGCTTTAATTTATCTAAAATTTGATCTTTATCTTTTTTATGTATAACTAAGATCATGCCAATACCCATATTAAAGGTTCTATACATTTCTTTTTCTGCAATTTCTCCTGCTTCCTGGATCAGCTTGAAAATTATCTGGGGCTGCCAGCTTTTCCTTCTTATTTCAGCTTTGAGCCCTGCAGACAGAATTCGAGGTAGATTTTCAATTAAGCCACCTCCTGTAATATGAGCAATTCCTTTAATCTCAAACCCAGCTAAAATCTCTAATACTGTTTTTACATAAATTTTTGTCGGTCTGAGCAGCTCTTCTCCGAGATTTTTTTCAAGCCCCTTTACTTGAGCAGTATAATCATAACCAGCTTTATCAAAAAGTGCGGCTCGAGCCAGTGTAAAACCATTGCTGTGCAGTCCATCTGACTTAAGACCGATAACTAAATCTCCTGCTGTAATCTCTTTACCAGTAATAATCTGATCTTGATCGACAATTCCAACTGCAAAACCTGCCAGATCGTATTCTCCTGACTGATAAAAACCGGCCATCTCGGCAGTTTCTCCGCCAATCAGCGCTGCCCCAGCCTGCTTACAACCAGCTGCAATTCCTTTTACAATCTCAGCTGTTTTTTTAGGCTCCAGTTTCCCTGCCGCCAAATAGTCTAGGAAAAATAAAGGCTGAGCTCCCTGAGCTAAGATATCGTTAACTGACATTGCTACAAGGTCAATACCAATTGTATTATGAATATTCAGTTCAAAAGCCAGTTTAAGTTTAGTACCAACTCCATCTGTTCCGGAAACTAAAACCGGATTCTGATAATTACTTAAATCAGGTTTGAAAAGCCCACCAAAACCTCCAAGACCCGTCATTACTTCCGGACCAAAGGTTGACTTAACATCTTCTTTAATTAACTCAACTGCCTGATTGCCGGCATCAATATCGACTCCAGCTTTTTTGTAATCTAAACCCATAGCTAATCCTCCTCACTTAAGTAGCGATTATCTATCGGATAATCTCCATCAAAACAGGCAGTACAAAAACCGAGCTCAACCTCAGTTTTGATTGATTTGAGCATTCCTGTCTGACTCAAGTAATGAAGACTGTCAGCACCAATGCTCTCACTTATTTCTTCTACCGAATTACTGCTGGCAATTAACTCCTGCCGACGTGAGGTGTCAAGCCCAAAATAACAGGGATGTTCTACAGGCGGTGAAGAAATTGCCATATGAACTTCTTTGGCTCCTGCCTCTTTAATCCTACCTATAATCTGTTTACTTGTCGTACCTCGAACAATTGAATCATCAATTAAAATAACTTTTTTATTTTCAATAATTTCTTTGATCGGTGAGAGCTTGAGCCTGACTTTTAAATCTCTGATCTCCTGAGTCGGCTGAATAAAAGTCCTGCCCATATAGCGGTTCCTTAAAATCCCCTGAGCATAAGGAATACCCGATTCCTCAGCAAAACCTAAAGCTGCAGCAATACCGGAATCTGGTACTGGAACTACAATATCTGCCTCAATATCTATCTCGCGAGCCAGCTGTTTACCCATTTTTTTTCTGGCCAGCAGTACATTTTGTCCAGCAATGTTGCTGTCTGGACGGGCAAAATAAATATATTCAAAAACACAGAGGCTGGTACCATTTTCTCCTGTATAGCGCCTACTTTTAATTCCATCCTCATCAATCACTACTACTTCACCTGGGTCCACATCTCTTACAAACTCTGCCCCAATAATATCAAAGGCACAGCTTTCTGAAGCCACAATATAACTGTTACCTAATTTCCCAATTGAAAGTGGTCTAAATCCACGTGGATCACGGATTGCCACCAGCTGATCTTTGGTCATTGCCACCAATGAAAAACCACCTTTTAGCTGGTGTAAACTCTGAACTAAAGCCTCAACAATATTATCTTCAAAGGAACGGGCCACCAAATGTGCAATTACTTCCGTATCTAAGTTAGAATGAAAAATTGATCCATTCTGCTCTAAATTATTTCTTAACTCAGCTCCATTGGCCAGATTACCATTATGAGCTAAAGCCAGATCACCTTTAATACTATTAATCAAAATTGGCTGAGCATTGGCAAGTTTACTGGAGCCGCTTGTAGAATAGCGAACATGACCAATTGCCATCTCACCTTTTAGATTTTTAATATCTTCTTTTTCAAAAACACTTTCTACCAGACCCATTCCTTTATGCAGATTAAAATTCTTCTGATAGTTGGCACAAATACCGGCACTTTCCTGCCCCCGGTGCTGTAAGGCAATTAAACCAAGATAGGTCAATTCGGCTGCACTGCTCTCAGCATCAGCATTAAAAATACCAAAAACTCCACACTCTTCGCTCATTTTATCTTCATTCAGCTCAGCCTGAGTTAATTCTACCTCATTTGAACTCTGCTGAACTGTATTTCCTTTTTTAGAGAAATTACAACTTCCTCTCATCAATTTTCCTCCCTTAATCTTAAACTTATTTCCAGTCCTTGCCGGTAATCCGTTTATACATTTCATGATAAGCCTCTTCCACATTACCGAGATTCCGACGAAAACGATCTTTATCCAGCTTTTCTTTAGTCTCACTGTCCCAGAAACGGCAGGTATCAGGAGTAATCTCATCAGCCAAAATTATTTCTCCCGCTGCTGTTTTACCAAATTCAAGCTTAAAGTCAACCAGATCTACATTTCGCTTTTTCAAAAATTTAACTAATATATCATTTATCTTGTGTCCCAGAGCAATTAATTTTTCAAGTTCTTCTCGTCCTGCCAGTCCTAAAAGTTCAATATGAGAAACATTGATTAAAGGATCTCCCAAATCATCATCTTTATAGTAAAATTCGATTACCGGCTGCTGAAGCGGCTCCCCTTCTTCCATCCCAATTCTTTTAGCCAGACTTCCGGCTGCGGCATTTCGCATTACAACTTCCAGAGGTATTATATCAACTTTTTTAACCAAAGAGTCACGCTCATTTAGTTCTTCAATTAAATGAGTTTTGATTCCCTTTTCTTCTAAGAGCTTAAAAAAGAAGTTGCTGATCTTATTATTAATCTTTCCCTTTTCTGCGATCTGACCCTTTTTCTGACCGTCAAAAGCAGTTGCATCATCTTTAAAGTGGACAATAACCTGATTATCCTGATCGGTGCTGAAAATCTGCTTAGCCTTGCCCTCATAAATCATTTTCTTTTTTTTCATCTTTTATAAAACCTCCGTTTTGAGATCATAGTCAAATTTATGCTGCCAGTTCTTAACGATTTTTTCTGTTTTCTCAGCTGCTATACCTGTATATTTTTCCGGTTTCAAAATTAATTCTTTCTGCCTTCTAGTAAATTTATCCCAATAACCCTGCAGTTCCTGACTCTGTTCAACCAGTTCTCTTAAAGAAAAATCAGTCTCCTGGGCCATTAAGGTCAACTTTCGTACAGCCTCATGTGCATCAGGATGACCGGCTGCAGCTAGTAAAATATATAACGGTTCTGCAACAATCATTTTCTTATTCTGTTCAAAATTCTTTTTTATATTTTCCTGGTCAACCGCCATCTTGGAGCTGACTCTGGTTAAACGAGCTGCTGCTGAAAGCAGAGCTGTAATTAATTCGGGAATAAAGCGGGATGAAGCCGAGTTGGTCAGATCACGCTGATGTTCAGATAACTGGTCCATATAAACTGTAGTCATCTGAGGCATAAAAGCCTTCCAGAGGCTCTTTACATTTTCATAGTTAATCGGATTTCTTTTGTGGGGCATGGTTGAAGAACCAACCTGATCTTTGCCGAAGTGCTCACCAATTTCTGCAATTTCGGAACGCTGCAGGTGGCGCATATCATCAGCAAAGGCTGCCAGTACACTAAAAGTTGAAACAAGTGCATGAATAAAATCTGTAATCGGCTCAGCCTGGACTATCTGAGTTGAATGCTCACCCGGTTTTAAACCGAGTTCAGCTAAAACTTCTTTTTCAAACTCTTCTGGATCTTCAAAAAAGATACTGCTGGCATTATAGGCACCAACCGCACCAGAAAATTTGCCGACAAGTTTGTCTGCTTTAGCTTCGATTTCTTCTATTCTTTCTCCCAGACGGGCTACATATTCAGCTATTGTAAAACCAAAGGTCACCGGTACTGCGTGCTGACCGTGGGTTCTTCCGATTTGAACTCTATCCTTTTCACGCAGAGCAATCTCTGCCCAACTTTTATGTAATTCTTTTAATTTGGGTAAGATTAATTCCTGTGCTGCCTTCTGATAGCGGAGTGAGTTGGCTGTATCTACAATATCATAAGAAGTAGCTGTAAAGTGAATATAGGGACGGATGTCTTTACTAACTTTTTTCTGGATACAGTTAACTAAAGCACGAATATTATGTTTAGTTTTAGCTTCTTCTGCGTAAATCTCTTCCGTAGTTAATTCATTAATCGCCTTTTCGACTTCAGCTGGAGCCTGCTCTGGGGCCATACCTTTTCTGGCTAGAACCTTAACCAAAGCCAACTCCACCTCCGCCTGAAACTCAATAGTCGCATTTTCCGAAAGGTATTTCCCAATCTGATCAAAATTCTTTTTCCTCCTTGAATATCGGTGATCAAGGGGACTTATATTGGCAAAAATATCTCTAGTCTGCAAATTTTTCGCTCCTCTCAAGGTATTCTTGATATCCCATATCCTTTAATTCAGCTGCTGTTTTTAAAACTTTAGCTTTCATTTCCTGACGGTATTTTTTCTGCTTTTTGTTTAATTCTTCATCACTGCGGGCTAAAATCTGTACTGCCAGTAAGGCGGCATTTTTGGCTCCGTTGATTGCAACTGTAGCCACTGGAACTCCTGGCGGCATCTGCACTATTGAATAAAGTGAGTCAAGTCCACTTAATTTTGATGTTTTAACAGGAACTCCTATTACCGGAACTGTTGTCAAAGCAGCTACCATTCCCGGTAGGTGAGCTGCACCTCCAGCTCCAGCTATAATTACATCCAGCCCTTTTTTTTCTGCTGTCTCTGCATAGTTGTACAATCTATCCGGTGTTCGGTGAGCTGAAACAACTGTCAGCTCATATTTTACCTCAAATTGATCTAAAATTTCTGCTGTTTCTTTCATTACCGGCAGATCAGAATCACTGCCCATAACAACTCCTACTCTAGGCTTCATAAAATTTTACCTCCCTAATTTTTTTCACCTTTAATTTCAATAAACTGGCTGGCTTCTAAAGCACGCTCAGAAGCTTGATCTAAACTATCTGCTGTCACAGTCAGATGGCCCATTTTGCGGCCGGATCTGGAAATAGTCTTCTGATAAATGTGGACCTTAACTCCTTTTACTGCCAGAGCTGGCTCCAGTCCAATCACCTCAGCTTTGCCTTCTTCTCCACTGCCTATGATATTTCTCATTACAGTTGGTCTCAGCAGAGCAGTATCCCCCAAAGGCAGCCCCGTAATTGCTCTAATGTGCTGTTCAAACTGAGAAGTCACACAGCCTTCAATCGTATAATGGCCTGAATTGTGAGGCCGGGGAGCAATTTCGTTAACTAAAAGCTCACCATCTTCTGTAACAAACATTTCGACACAGAAAATTCCTATTCCATCAAAAACTTTAAGTACTTCTCTGGCAAAATCTTCGGCCTTTTCTTCCAGCTCAGCTGAAATTTCTGCCGGCACTTTTGTTTCATATAAAATATTTTCTCTATGATTATTTTCTCCAATTGGATAGACCTTCATCCCACCACTTAAACCGCGGGCAGCAATTATAGAAATTTCTTTTTTAAAAGGAATATATTTTTCTACCATCAGTTGAATTTTTCCTACTCCCAGTTCCCGAAAGGCTTCTTCTACTTTATCCTGACTGTCAATTAAAGCATTACCTTTACCATCATAACCACCTGTACAGCTTTTTAACATCAGTGGATAGCCCAGTTCTTGAGCAGCTTCTTTAATATCATTAGGGCTGCTGACTTTTTTAAATTCCGGCACAGCTATCTTATCTTGTTTTAATACATTTTTTTGATGATATTTATTCTGAATAATTTCTAAACTGCGGGCTGTTGGATAAATCTTATATTCTTCACTTTCTAATTCTTTTAAAACTTCAACTCCTATATGTTCAAATTCATAAGTTATTAGATCTGATTTCTCTGCAAGTTTTCTAATTGCTGCTTTGTCGTCAAAATCAGCAATCAGATGCTGATCAGCAATGCTGTGAGCTGGACATTTTTTTGTTGGATCTAAAATTGTAACATAAAAGCCCATTTTCTTTGCCTCTAAAATCATCATCTTACCAAGCTGACCACCACCGATAATTCCAATTTTCTGTCTGGTTTTATCTTTAAATTTCAAATTATAACCTCCAGCTTAAATTTATTTCACTAATGCTTTCTGGCCAATATCATTTCTAATATGAAAATCTTCAAAGTAAATTTTTTCTACTCCTTTATAAGCCTTATCAATCACTTCCTGAAGACTATCTCCTAAGGCTGTAACTGCTAAAACTCTACCTCCAGCTGTCAGTAATTTTCCATCTTTAAGTTCTGTTCCCGCCTGAAATACAATTATATCTTCAGCTGATTCAGCATCTTCGATTCCATAAATTTCCTTACCTTTTTCATATTTTACCGGATAGCCACCAGATGCCATTACCACACAGAGAGCTTTTTGATCTTTCCATTTTATTTCAAGCTGATCTAAATCACCTGTAATTACTGCTTCCATAATATCTACTAGATCTGTTTCTAAGAGCGGAAGTATCACCTGAGCTTCTGGATCACCAAAACGAACATTATATTCTAAAACCTTAACTTTTCCAGCATTAATCATCAAACCAAAATATATTATTCCTTTAAAATTAAGTCCTTCACTCTGCAGAGCTTTTTTAGTTGGCTTCATAATTTCCACTCTGAAAGCTTCCATAATTTGATCAGATACAACTGGAGCAGGTGCATAAGCACCCATACCGCCAGTGTTAGGACCTTCACCACCATCATAAGCAGGTTTGTGATCCTGGGAAGCAATCATCGGTACTATAGTCTTACCATCACAAAAAGCAAGAATTGTTGCTTCCTCTCCTTCTAAAAATTCTTCAATCACAACTTTTTCTCCTGCTTGACCAAATTTTTCATCTTTCATTATTGTTTCAACTGCTGCTTTCGCTTCCATTTTTGTCTGGGCTACAATAACTCCTTTACCTGCTGCCAGGCCTGAAGCTTTAACCACAATGGGAGCCCCTTTTTCTTCAATATATTCTAATGCTTTTTCTGCTTCTGTAAAGCTGCAGTAGGCTGCAGTTGGAATCTGATACTTCTGCATTAACTTTTTAGAAAAGGCCTTTGAACTTTCAAGCTGAGCCGCATTCTGATTTGGACCAAAAACTTTAAGTCCATGTTTTTCAAAAAGATCAACTATTCCTGCTGCCAGAGGGGCCTCTGGTCCAACTACTGTGATATCAATTTTCTCTTTTAGAGCAAACTCTAAAAGTGCTTGCTGATTGCTTTCATCAAAGTCAAGATTTTCGCCAAATTTAGCCGTCCCTGGATTACCTGCTGCTATATATAACTCTTCTACTCTGCTGCTTTGTGCTAACTTCCAGGCGAGCGCGTTTTCTCTTCCACCACTACCGATGAGAAGAATGTTCATTCTATCCACTCCATTTCCTTTTTTGTGAATTAATTTACTATAACCAGGTACAAATCGGTCGATTTGTACCTGGTACAAAAACATTATAAAAATAGAATAGCCCAGGTAGGAAGATTCTACCTATTATGAGTAGAACCTCCCCGCCTGGGCTTTTATCCCTTCGGTGTAATATATAATATTCATATCTGTACCGCTCGGACCAGCCAGCAATATAAGATCTAATCTGCTTTAAAATAATCTAAACAAAATAATCCTATAAGTGCTGCGGAAACCTAGGTACACTTCCCTCATAGTCGAACAATTTACGGTGTCCGGTAGAGACTTGTGGGCCATATTCCCACTATTATATGAGGTACAATTTAATTTTTAGTTTTACAACATAATATTAACAGATGCAATTTTTAAAGTCAAGCAGAATTTATTTAAAGTAGAGGACTATAATCATCATTTTTGGCTGTTCCTCTAAATTCATTATAAATATCTCTTAAAAGTGTAATACCTCTCACTATTTGCTTGTCATCTACAGCGGCGAAACTGAGTCGGAAATAATTAGAATATCGATTATTGTTACTAAACAGATACCCAGGAGAAAAAACCAAACCTTTTTGAGCAACTTTTTCATATAATTTTTGAGCATCTTGTTTTTCAGGCAATTTTAACCAAAAATAGAGTCCGCCTGTTATTTCAAAAGTTATTTTTATCTCATTTGGCAAATTATTGATTATTTGATTTTTCATCAGTTTATATCGCTTTTTAAACAAATTTCTTTGTAAGCTAATATGTTTATCTAATAATCCTTCTCTGATGTAATAGTCAAAAGCTCTCTGAGTCAGACCCCCACTGGAAATATCAGTAGCATATTTAGCTTCTAACATCTCTGGCAAAAGTGTTTCCGGTAAAACAATAAAAGCAAGCCTCAAGCCGGGCATAAATACTTTTGAAAAGCTTTTAATATAGATTACCCTCCCCTGATCATCCAATTCCTTTAAATTATTTACCCTATTTTGATTATAATATAGATCAGATAAAATATCGTCTTCTATAATATAAAAATCATATTTTTTTGCCAGCTCAAGCAGCTGAAGTTGTTTTTCTTGACTCCAATTAACACCAGTTGGGTTTTGGAAATTCTGCATAGTAAAGAAAAACTTTATCTTATTTTTCTTAAGATAAGACTCCATTTCTTCTAAATCTGCCCCATCCTCTTCCATTTTAACACATTTTATATCTGCTTTTCGAGATTTAAAAGCCTGTAGAGCTCCAAAATAGGTAGGATCTTCAACTATAATCTGATCTTTATAATCTAAAAATATTTTACTTATAATATCTATTGCCTGTTGAGCTCCAGATACAACCTGAATTTGATTTAAAGAAGAATCAATTCCTCTTTTTGTTAAATATTTTCTGATAGATTTCCTTAAAGGCAAAAAACCCTGACTTTTTTGATAACTAAAAGCTTCACCCTGATCCCGCTCTAAAACTTGATTGATTGCATATTTAAAATCTTCTACCGGAAATAAATCTGTACTAGGAGCAGCACTAGCAAAATTAATACTTTCTGACAGCTTAATCTGCCCATGTTTTAACATATCTTCTCCATTTTTAGATTTGATTATTTTTCTGTCTGGTGCTACAAAACTTCCGCTACCTACTTTTTTATAAATTAATTCTTCATCAGCAAGCATATCGTATGCTTTAACAACTGTAGCGGGATTAACTCCTACATCGTCTGCCAATTTTCTGATTGGAGGCAGTTTAGTATCAGCTTCGAGCTCACTTTTTATTTTCTTTTTTAATTCTTTATAAAGCTGCAGATAAAGAGCAGAATTACTCTCTTCTTTTAATTTTATTTTTAACATAATTTCACCTCTTTTATTGTATTAGTACAAAATCATTTAAAAATTATTGTATTATATATTTGACTTTTTGTATCGCTTTATCGTATAATTGTATTGTTAATTAAACAAAAACAAGCTTATTTATCATTATTGTATCACTACAATCTAAATTAATCAATTAGGAGGAACAAAATTTATGTCAGAAAAATATCGTTTAAACAAAAATTTAGCTCAAATGTTAAAAGGTGGAGTCATTATGGATGTAACTACTGCTGAAGAAGCAAAAATTGCTGAAGAAGCTGGTGCAGTAGCTGTTATGGCTTTAGAAAAAGTTCCAGCTGATATTAGAAAAGATGGCGGAATTGCTAGAATGTCAGACCCAAAAATGATCAAAAAAATTGTAGCCACTGTTTCTATACCAGTAATGGCAAAGGTTAGGATTGGTCATTTTGTGGAAGCTCAAATTTTAGAGTCTTTAAAAATAGACTATATTGATGAAAGTGAAGTTTTAACTCCTGCTGATGAGGCCTTTCATATTGATAAAAGAAAATTTGAGATTCCTTTTGTCTGTGGAGCTACGAATCTAGGTGAGGCATTAAGAAGAATTGGAGAAGGTGCGGCTATGATTAGAACTAAGGGAGAAGCTGGAACTGGAAACGTGGTAGAGGCTGTTCGTCATATGAGAAAAATCAATTCTCAAATCAATAATTTAACAACTTTAGGTAGTGAAGAATTAATGACTGCAGCCAAAGAGATGCAGGCTCCCTTTGAACTTGTGGAGTACATAGCAGAACACGGTAAACTTCCAGTAGTTAATTTTGCAGCTGGAGGAATTGCTACTCCTGCTGATGCGGCTTTAATGATGCAGCTTGGTTGTGATGGAGTTTTTGTAGGTTCAGGAATTTTCCGTTCCGGTAATCCAGCTAAAAGAGCAGCAGCAATTGTTAGAGCAACAACCCACTATCAGGATCCACAGATTATTGCAGAAGTATCCGAAGACCTCGGTAAAGCAATGTCTGGCATTGATATTAATGGGCTTACAGATGCTGAAAAAATGGCTGATCGGGGCTGGTAAAATGAAGGTTAAAGTGGGGGTGCTTGCCCTCCAGGGAGGAGTAACTGAACATTTAAATCATTTAAACCAGATTGAAAATGTTCAAGTTGCACCTGTTAAAAAGCCTGAACAATTAAATGACTGTAACGGCTTAATTATACCTGGCGGTGAGAGCACAACAATGAGAAAATTAATTAAACATTATAATTTTACAGAAGCAATTAAGGCTTTTGATCAACAGCAAAAAGTTATCTGGGGAAGCTGTGCAGGTTTAATTTTGCTGGCAGCTGAAATTGAAGGAGAAAATAACGAGCAGCTGGCACTTTTAAATATTAAAGTTAAAAGAAATGCCTTTGGCAGTCAGTTAGATAGTTTCATTGATAAAGCTGTAATTCCAAAAGTTTCTGATTCAGTCCAGGAACTTGTCTTTATCAGAGCACCCTTAATTACAGAAGTTGGCCAAGATATTGATATACTATACCAAAAAGAAGGCCAAATTGCTGCTGTAGAAAACAAAAATATAATTGCCACTGCTTTTCATCCGGAACTAACTAAAAGTACTATTTTTCATCAATATTTTGTTGAAAAAGTTAAAAGCCTTAGCAATTAATTTGTATTTTTAAATACAGCTAAATAATGACATAATCCCCTTATGGTTAACAGATTAAATAATACAGTCTGTTCTACCAGAAAGGGGATTTTATCTCGAATAATACTAATTCTATGAAAAATAAAATAAAGCAAAAATTAAATAATACTTGTTTTCACATAAATTGACTTAAGTAGATAATTTATTATATAATTCTATACAGGAATGGAGGTAAAATATGCAAATAACTAAAATGATATCAAAAAACTTAATTAATCTTAAGCTGAATACCGACGATAAAGAAGATGCTTTAATAGAAATGGTCAATTTGTTAAAAAAGAAGATAAAATTGAGTCAGAAGATAAATTTTTGGCAAAAATTATTGAACGAGAAAGAGAAGGAAGCACCGGTTTTGGCAGGGGAATTGCTGTTCCTCACGGTAAAAGTGAAACAGTTAACGAATTATCTTTAAGTATTGGTAGATCAAAAAAGGGTATCGAATATCACAGTCTGGATGGTAGGAAAGTTAATTTAGTATTTATGGTAGCTGATTATCCAGATTATTCACCTGAATACTTAAAATTAGTCTCGACTCTGGTAAGTTGGTTGAGAGAAGATAATTTTAGAAAAGAGTTACTCAATGCGGATGGAAAAACAGAATTTATAGAACTTTTTAGAGAAAAAGAAAGATCTACTAAATAACAGCAGATCTTTCATCAAAATTTAAACATAAAAATAATATCTATTCTTTTATACCCTGAGTAGCAATTCCTTTTACGAAAAACTTTTGGGCCAGTAAAAATACAATTAGAGTTGGAATTACCACCATAATAGTTCCTGCCATAATAATTCCCCAGTCCCGTTCTGAAGAACTGGCAAAAAGCATTTTTACTCCCTGCTGAGCTAGCTTTTTTTGATCATCATTAATAATGATCAACGGCCAGAGATAAGCATTCCACATCACTAAAAAGTTAACTACAGCCAATCCAGCAAGATTAGCTCCCGACAAGGGTAAGAGAATCTGGAATAAAAACCGAAAAGGTCCACAGCCATCTATTTGAGCAGATTCCATAATAGACTTAGGAATAGTCAAAAAATGCTGCCTCATCAAAAAAGTTGTAGTGGCACTTGCCAGAAACGGTAAAACCAGACCTGAAAAAGAATTTCCCAGTCCCAATCTGCTTATAAACTCAAACAGAGGAACTACCCGCACCTGCATCGGCAGCATTAAAGTGAATAAGACTGCAAAAAACAAAAACTTTTTGTATTTGAACTCAAAATGCGAAAATGCATAACCACTCAAAACTCCCAGCCCTAATTTCCCTAACATCACCACAGAAGAAGCCAGAATACTGTTAACTAAAATTTTATCAAGGCTGACTAAATTCCAGGCCTTAATATAATTATCAAAGTATAATCTGTCAGGTAAAAATGATGGTGGATAAGAAAATATCTGGGCTCTGGGCTGCATACTGACACTGATGCCGAAAATAATCGGCATTAAGACAATGAAAGAAATGATTATCAAGACCAGATGTAGTGCTATTTTTTTATAAATACTATAGGGACCTCTATTTAAATCAAACATATTTAATCACCTTTCTCTTATTGATAATGTACATTATTTGCGCCATATTTAAAATGGAAAATAGTCACTATAATTACCAGAGCTAATAAGATTACAGATTGAGCTGCTGCAATTCCCGGCCTGAAATTAATAAACATTTCCCGATATAATTTATAGATTACAATATTTGTAGAATCAGCGGGACCACCCTGGGTCATAATATCTACAATCCCAAAGCTTTCAAATACACTGAAAATAATATTCATGATAATTAAATAAAAAGTTGTGGGAGATAATAAGGGAATTGTAATATCTTTAAATATAGTTATAGCTCCTGCCCCATCAATCTTTGCAGACTCATAAACACTATCTGGGATTGCCTGCAGGCCTGCCAGAAAAAATATTATATTAAAGCCCATATTCTTCCAGACAGTTGCTATAATAATAGCCAGAAATGCAAAAAAACTATTCGTTAACCAGTTTACCTGAATATTAAAAGCAAGATCTAATAAATAATTAACCTGGCCTGCTACCGGATTCAGCAAAAAAACCCAGAGGGAACCGGCTACAGTAGGCGAAATAGCATAAGGAATGAAAAATATAACTCTGTAAAATTTTATTCCTTTTAGATTCTGGTTCAAAATAACTGCTAGCAGCAGAGAAAATACCAGCCCAATAGTAATGGTGAAGATAATAAATAATGTAGATCTCAATAAGCTGTTGAGATAAGCTGGATCCTGAAATAAATTTATATAATTCTGGATTCCTACAAAAATTCTTTTGCGTCCAAATGGCGCCTGTTTAAATAAGCTTAAAAACACTGAATTAATACTGGGCCAGTATAAAAACAATAACAAAACAATAAATGTGGGGGAAAGAAGTAAATATGGAACAAGTGAATGGGATCGATAATTTAATTTTTGCAAAAAATACACCTCCAATAATAATATCCCTTCCTGATTTTCAGGAAGGGACAGCTGTCAACAATAAACTATATGAATTCTTATTCGTTAAGTTGATTATATTCTTTAAGTGATTTATTTACTCTCTCTGCTGCCTCATCCATTGCCGCTTGAGGAGTCATATTTCCTTCTAATGTTTTTTCAACTGATTCTTCCACAATTTGTCTAACTTCAGGGAAAGTGCCGATTAGTGCTCCCTGAGTCGAAACTGCCTTTTTACTCAGTAGTAACTGTAAAAATGCTGTTAGATAATTTGGATTTTCAGCAAAAAACTTATTATTCATTTCTCTTTCAACTGCCGCTTTGGTTACCGGGAAGTAGCCTGTATTTTCAAACCAGTAAACCTGCTGTTCTTCTTCCGAAAGCCACTTTAAGAATTCCCAGGTAGCTTTCAATTCCTCTTCTGGATGGTCAGCAATTGTCCAGAGACTTGCACCACCAATAATTACTCCCCCGCGATTAGCAGCTGCTGGTCTTGGTAAAAATCCGGTTCCCAATTCAAAACCTGCTGCCTCAGCATTTTCTGTAAACCCGGCCACTGAAGAGGTAGATTCTATTAACATTGCTGCTCTTCCGGAAGAAAATGCCTGATTTGCTCCATCCCAGCCTCGTCCTGGATTAAGCATAATTCCTTCATCAACCATTTCTTTCCACAGTTTAACAAAACGAACTGCTGCCTCTTCGTTTAGATTAGACGCTGTTGCTCTAGCACTACGTCCATTATCATTGTTAACCAGAGTTGCATCCTGGTTTGCAACCATCTGTTCTACAAACCAGCCAACAATTCCCAGTGTAAATCCATAGCGCTCAACTGTGCCATCGTCATTTTTAATTGTTAATTTTCGTGCATACTCTTTTAGTTCTGCAAAAGTCTGAGGGGGTCTATTAGGATCTAAACCCGCTTCTTCAAAAGCATCTCTATCATAATATAAAATTGGTGTAGATGAGTTAAAAGGCATAGAATTCAATTTGCCGTCAATTGTGTAGTAATTTGAAACCGGAACTAAAAATTTGTCCCAGTCAAAACTATTATCGCCCGCTACCTCTTTGCCCAGATCCTCTATCGGCATAATTATGCCGCTGTCCAGCATCATCTGAGTTCCAATTTCGTAAATCTGAATAATATGTGGTGCAGTTCCGGTTTGAACTGCTGACTGAGTTTTAGTCAAAGTATCATTATAAGAACCTGTATACTGAGCCTTAACCTCAACTTGATCCTGACTACTATTAAACTCTTCGACTAACGTGTTTACTACTTCGAGATTATGTCCTCCCATTGCATGCCAGAAATCAATTGTAACTTCTTCTGCCGCTGCCGAAAAACTCACTATAAAACAGAGACTTACCAGAACTAACAAAACAGTTTTTTTCATAAATTTTTTTCACTCCCTTTTAATTTGGTGAAAATAGAAATCCACTAAAATGTTTTTCTCTACCAATAATATTAACACTGAAAAGTTAAATCTAAATTTCCAAAAGGTTAATTCTAGGTAAATAAAAAAAGAGATCTACTGTATAGGAACAGCAAATCTCTTACTTATGATATTTAATTATATCTAATTTTACTAGCATTGCATAAAAATATTTAAGCATTGTCAAATTTAGTTTGTTAATAAAGTATACTATCTATAGAATATTCAGTCATCTCATTGTCTTTATTGTCATTTTTTCCTACTATATTCCTTATTCTCAATAATCTCTTCCACCCATTCAGATCGAAGTTCCCAAAGTGCTGCCCCTTTTTTCTCAGAATTAAAGCCATCATTTTTACCTTCAAAAAGTTTCTCCCAGCTCTCTTTAATTTTCTTTTTTAACCGGATAGTGAGGGGAAAGAATAATCTCTGAATCATCAGTAATTCCATACTTTTTTAAAGTTTTTTTATGTTTTTTTAAGTCTTCTTGATCATCAGCAATATAACTAAGATTTAAAATTTGATTCCACTTCTTTTTATCAAAAAATATAACTTTATCTTTAGGCACTTTTAATCGGATTAAAAATCCACCGCCACCACTTAGAGCAGTCTTAGGATCAGCTGCAGCCCAAAATGGATATTCAGCATCATTAGGTTTTTGAACTATTTTTTTAGCTTCTTTGACAAAGAAATCATATGCTTTTAAAAATATTTTAGCTTCTGAACCATATTTTTGCTCAATATATCTTTTTTTGCTGTCAGCCGCTGCTGATCAAAAAGAAGCTCCTTTACTTTTTTGCTCTGCTGTGTCCAAAGCTCAATCTTTGTACTCATAATCAACCACCCACCCCTCTCTTAGCTCCCAACTGATTGCAACTTTCTGATCTGAAAGCTCTATTTCTGAGTCAAATAGTCTTTTCCAGCTTGAAGTCATTTCTTTTTTTAACCGCGGATAAAAATTCTCTAGATAGATCTCTGATTCAACATTAATATTATACTTTTTTAGTTTTTCTTTAAATCTTTTTCTGTCATTCCTATCTTTTGGTAAATAGAGATAATTAACAATATAATCCCACTTCATCATATCAAAAATCATTATTTGATCCCTTGGAATCTCAAGTTCAAAAAAGACCATTCCTTCAGCTGCAGGAAGTTTTAGTTCCTCTTCTATGCTTAGCCAGATAGGATATTTAACTTCTGCTGAAATCTCCATTCTTTTAGCCGACTCATGGCGCAGCCATTTATATACATCAAGATAAATATCAGCACAATTTTCAAGTTTTTTTCTGATATATCTTTCTTTTACCTTATAAATCCTTTCTTCTTTAAGCACTTTCAGCACATTCTTATGCTGTCTGGTCCAAACTTTAACTTTAGCGTCATCAGTTTCATTTTGAATTTTAGCCATTCCTTGACCCTCCTCGGGGCAAAACTCCGAGGTTTGCGAGCAGACTTTCACTCTATTACCCCGAGTCTATTTACTAAGAATCCTAATTATAGAGTACCCTTTGATCTCCATTCTTTTTAATAAACTCAAACTTCGCACTTGTAAAAGTGCTTTTGCACCTTGAAATTTCAATATTATTTAGCAAAAAAATAGCATGAAACCCCCGTTTCTAGTATAATTGAATAGCAAAAAACAAAAAACCATAACGGAGGTTCATGCTATGAAAATTATACCACAAATTTACCAGAATGATAAGAAGATTTTTTCTACTGTCTCAACTTTTTTTAAAAAATATCGAGTAGCTTCTGTACTAAAAGCTGCAAACGCCTATAAATCTAAAGGGATACCGACACTTTCAATCTTTTTCTATCTGTTTTCTCTAATTTTTGATAACCGTTCAATGTATATGGATATCTTGACGGGAAAAAACGAAAAAGATTTTGCCAAAGACACTGTTTATCACTTTATGAAATCTATCAATATTAACTGGATACAGTTCACAACCCTTTTATCTGGTAGAATCATTGATGACAGCATTGAGCATTTAACAGATAATGAGCGTGTGAACGTTCTAATTATTGATGATACAACCTTTGAGCGTTCAAGATCCAAAAAAGTTGAACTGCTTGCCAAAATATATGATCATGCAAAAAAACAGTATAAATATGGCTTTAGGCTGCTAAAAAAGCAGCTATTCCAGCATCTCATGTACTTTTTGATACCTGGTTTTGTTCTCCATCTTCTCTGATTGCTGTCAAAAATATTGGCTATGATGTAATAGCAATGGCTAAAAAGACCTCTAAAGTGCATTATCTATACAATGGTGAGATGCAGCCTTTGACAAAGATCTTTAGAGAAAACAGAAAACGTCGTGGCAGATCTCGTTATCTGTTATCAGTGGAAGTAACTATAGTTAAGGATGAACAATCTATCCCTGCCCGCATTGTTTATGTTCGCAACCGAAATAAACGAAATAAATATCTTGCTCTAATAACTACTGACATGAAGTTAACTGAAGAAGAAGTTATCAGAATCTACGGCAAACGCTGGGAGATAGAAGTATTCTTTAAGGTTTGCAAGTCATATCTCAAACTGAGTAAAGAATGCAGATCATTATCGTATGATGTGCTATGACAGCTCATACAGCAATTGTCTTTACAAGATACATGTTACTGTCAGTAGAAAACAGAAAATATGCAGATGACAGGACACTTGGACAAATGTTTTATCTTCTGGTTGATGAAATGGCAGATATCACCTGGATTCAGGACATACATATGCTGATGGAAGTTTTTATTACTACAATTAAAGACAAATTATCATTAACTTCAAAACAGCTGGATCAGCTTTTAGAAGCATTTATCATGGCATTACCAGAAAACTTAGTAGAACATCTGCCAATATCTGCCTAAAACAGTAAAATGATATTACTTTAATTCTGCTAAATATTGAAATTTCAAGGTGCAAAAAGGTTATTTATGTGCGAAGTTTGAGTTATATATTTAAAATTTTTCAATAATTTCCCCAAACTACCACCTCCTCAGAGATTATTTTTCCTTTATTATTACCATACAAACAAAAAAAAGACAGCCCTAGAATTCAGAACTGCCTTTAATATTTGGCACTTGGCACTAGAAAAAGATTTAGATCCTAGTACTTCAAAATATATAATTATTTATGTCTCTTTTTAAGTTCTTCTCTTATCTGGTCAGGCTCGATTCCTCTTGCAGCCAGTAAAACCAGCATATGATAAACTAAATCGGCTGTTTCATAAACCAATTCTTGATCGGGATCATTTTTAGAAGCAATAATAACCTCTGCTGATTCTTCCCCAACTTTTTTTAAAATTTTATCAATACCCTCTTCAAAAAGATAAGTGGTATAAGAACCTTCTGGCATTTCTTCTTTTCGACTTAAAATTAATTGATAAAGAGAATCTACTACTTTTTTTGTTTCAAAATCAGTTTCTATATTCTGAGCTTCTTGCTGCATTTCCATCATTTTTGCAGCCTTGGCCTCAGTTTCTTCAGCAATCTTGCGATAAAAACATGAATTTTTGCCGGTATGACAGGCGGGTCCGGCTGGATCAACCATAAATAAAATTGTATCCTGATCACAGTCGTAATAAATCTCTTTAATTTCCTGAGTATTACCTGAGGTCTCACCTTTATGCCATAATACCTGGCGAGAGCGGCTGTAAAAAACTGTTTCACCCTTTTCTAAACTCAAGTTAAGTGACTCTTCATTAACATAAGCTACCATCAGCACATCTTTAGTCTGATAATCTTGAACAATAGCAGGCATTAATCCCTGCTCATTATATTTGAAATCAATCTCTTCTATTTTTTCAATTACTTCTAACACTCAACCACCTATCCTTTCTACATTAAAATATTTAAACTCTATTTAAATCTAAATTTCTATAAGCACTTAATCTTTATTTTCTTTTTTCAATTCTAACCGGTATTTCTGCTTTCACCAGCTCAGATTTGACATCCCTAATAGCAATTTCTCCAAAGTGAAAAATGGAAGCTGCTAATGCTGCATCGGCTCCTGTTTTCTTAAATACATCAATAAAATGCTGAATACTGCCGGCACCACCGGAAGCAATCACTGGAATATTAACTGCATCTGTCACAGCTTTTAACATTTCCAGATCAAAACCATCTTTGGTTCCATCAGAATTAATGCTGGTCAGCAAAATTTCTCCTGCTCCCAGCTTTTCCAGTTCTTTGACCCATTCAATTAAATCAATTCCAGTTTCTTTACTGCCTCCGTGAACAAAAATTTCCCAGCCCGCACCAGAATCTCTTTTAGCTGCATCAACAGCTCCGACAATGCACTGTGAACCAAATTTAAGTGCACCTTCGCGAACCAGATCTGGATTTTTGACTGCAGCCGAATTTATTGAAACCTTATCCGCTCCTGCTCTTAAAATAAACTGCATATCTTCTACTGTTCTGATTCCACCACCAACTGTCAGCGGAATAAAAACTTGGGCCGCAACCTTTTCAACCAACTTAGCTAGTGTTTTACGCTTTTCCTTGGTTGCGGTAATATCTAGAAAAACAAGCTCATCTGCACCTAAGTCGTTATATTCTTTAGCAGACTCTACCGGATCACCAGCATCTCTTAACTCAACAAAATTTACACCTTTAACCACCCTGCCGTCTTTGATATCCAAACAGGGGATAATTCTTTTTTTAAGCATTTTTTTCACCCAGCTTTGTTAAAACTTCTTCTAAATCTACTTTATTCTGATAAATAGCCTGGCCTGTAATTGCTCCATAAAAATCTGCTGCTGCTAAATCATATAAATCCTGATTGGAGCTGATTCCACCTGAAGCAATTATATTTAAACTAGTTTCTTTTTTTAATTTTTTTAAACCTACAAAATCTGGTCCACTGAGCATACCGTCACGACCTATATCAGTATATAATATATATCTGACCCCCAGAGCTTCCATTTCTTTGGCAAAAGCAAGCATATCTTTTTCACTTGCTTCCAGCCAACCTGAAGTTGCAACTTTACCATCTCGAGCATCTATGCTTACTAAAATACTTTCTGCTCCAAATTCTTCAATTATTTCTGATAGAGTATTAGGATCCTTAACTGCCAAAGTGCCAATAATTGCTCTTTTTACTCCTAGCTCAAGCAGGTGTTTGACATCCTCTTTTTTGCGGATTCCGCCACCGGTCTGAATCTTGAGCTCAGTCTCTGCTGCAATTTTTTTGATTACATTAAAATTTTTGCTTTTACCTGCAGAAGCACCATCTAAATCAACTAAATGAAGCCACTCTGCTCCTTTAGCTGCAAAGTCCTCTGCAATCTGAAGTGGATTCTGGCTGTAAACAGTTTTGCGATCAAAATCTCCCTGCTTCAGCCTGACCACCTCTCCTGCCTTTAGATCAATTGCCGGTAATACTATCATCTATAACAGCTCCCTAAAATTCTCTAAAAGTTTAATTCCATTATCTCCGCTTTTTTCAGGATGAAACTGAAAAGCGATAACATTATCTTTTTTAATAACTGCTGGAACAGTAGTTCCATATCCAACTGTGGCCAGCACCTCATCTGTAACTTCAGCTAACTGATAGGAATGAACAAAATAAAAATGAGGATTTTCGGGCAGGCCATTAAATAATGGATCATTTTTAATTATTTCCAGCTGATTCCAGCCCATATGTGGAATCTTATAGTCCGTCTCCATTTTGATAACATTTCCTTTGAGCAGACTCAGACCAGCTGTTTTTTGATCTTCAAACCCCCACTCAAATAAGAGCTGCATTCCCAGACAGACCCCTAAAAATGGTCTACCTGTGACTACAAATTTTTCTATAAAATCAACAAAATTATTTTCTTTTAATCTTTTCATTGCGCCCGGAAAAGCACCTACACCGGGTAAAACCAGACCTGCATATTTATCTAGATCTGCATTTTTTCCTTCTTCTAAAATAACTGTTTCTTCCCCCACAAATTCAAGAGCCTTTTGAATGCTTTTTAAATTTCCGGCTCCATAATCTATAATAGCAATCATTTAAAGCACACCCTTTGTGGAAGGTATTTTATCTGATTCTATTTTAACTGCCAATTTTAGTGCTCTAGCTAGAGCTTTGAAAACAGCCTCAATCTGATGGTGGCAGTTTTCCCCGTGCAGTATCTCTAAATGAAGTGTAATCCCTGCATTAAAAGCAAAGGCCCGCATGAATTCAACTACCATTTCCGAAGGGAAATCTCCAACTATTTCTCTTGTAAATGGAAGCTCAGTATATAAATATGGACGGCCGCTGATATCAACAACTGCCCTCACCAGTGTTTCATCGAGCGGAACTAGAGCACTGCTGAAACGAGCAATTCCTTTTTTGTTGCCAAGAGCCTTAGCAAAAGCTGTACCTAAAGCAATACCTGTATCTTCTATACTGTGGTGAGTATCAATATGGATATCTCCTTTAACAGAAAGCTCCAGATCAATATTACCGTGCCGGGCAATCTGTTCCAGCATATGATCAAAAAATCCAATTCCAGTTTTAATTTCACTCCTACCTTCTCCATCTAAGTTTACACTTGCAATAATTTCCGTTTCCTTTGTTTTACGCTGCTCTACTGCTACTCGATCTCTACTCATTATAAACCACTCCTAATTTTGCTCTTTAAATTCTGCAAAAGCTTCTAAGACAGCCTCATTTTCTTCTTGACTGCCGACAGTAATTCTAATTGCTGCCGGCTCAGTATCATAAGATCTGATCTTAATTTTTCGCTGATTCAAAATCTTTTTGAATTCGAAAGTCTTTTCACCTTCTATGTAAATAAAATTAGCCATCGAAGGATAAAGCTGCCAGTTTTGATACTGATTCAAATTTTGATAAAGCTTCTGCCGTTCTTTTTTAATAAATTCAATTCTTTCTTTTATAATATCATCATTATCGAGTATTAAACAAGCCAGCAGATCAGTTAAAGAGTTTAAATTATATGGTTTTAATACTTTTTTTAACTCTTCAACTAAAACTTGATTCCCATACAAATAACCAAAACGAATACCGGCCAGCCCAAAAGCCTTAGAGAAAGTTCTAGTCACTGCTAAATTAGGGTAGTCTTTGATATCAGGCATTAGATCAATCTCACTAAAATCTGCATAGGCCTCATCTACTATCACTGGTCCAGCAAAATAATCAGCTAGCTTTAAAATCAGCTCACGTTCAATGATTTCTCCAGTCGGATTATTTGGAGAACAGAGAAAAATTAGTTTGGGTTTCAATTTATCTATTTTAGCTTTAAGTTTCTTAAAATTAAATTCTTCATCTAATGAAATTTCTTCATATTGACCACCGTTTAATTTAGTAAAATATTTATACATCGAAAAAGTTGGAGCTTGTGAAAGTACTAAATCTCCGGGTTCAACAAAAGTTCTGATCAGCATATCAAGAATTTCATCTGAACCATTACCTGCTATAACTTCTTTGGTGCTTACATCTTTATCCAGCTCTCGGCTTAAATAATCAGCCAGAGTTTGATGCAGGCATTCCGAATAGATTTCTGGATAGCGATTTATATCATACTGATCAAATTTTTTCTTAAATCTTGTTTTAATCTCTTGAGGCAGATCAAAGGGAGATTCATTACCTGAGAGATTTATTTCAACCTCAAAATTTTCTTCTTCTCCATAGTAAGGAGAAATCGCTTTAACTTCTGGCCGCAGCAGCTCTTTTAAGTTTTGCTCTTTTTTATTCAAATTATTACTGCTCATAATTTCCTCCTTTAGTTTTTAACACTTTTGCAACAAAAATCTTTTTTTAAATCAGCTATTTTTTTCTAATCATTTATTTTTGTTTTCTAATCCTAACTGAATTTGCATGAGCGTCAAGTCCTTCTCCTTCTGCTAGACAAATCACATCATTACTTGCTTCTTTAAGTGCCGCTTTACTGTAGTGAATAAAGCCTGAGTACTTAACAAAATCTCGCACAGATAGTGGTGAAAAAAATCTAGCTGTAGAATTAGTAGGCAGTACGTGGTTTGGACCAGCATAATAATCACCTATTGGTTCAGGAGTATATTCTCCTAAAAAGATTGAGCCTGCATTTTCTACTGCCGGCAGCAGCTCAAATGGATTTTTAACTGCCAATTCCAAATGTTCAGGTGCAACTAAATTAATCATTTCCATTGCTGCTTCCGGATTTTTAACTTCAATCATCAAACCAAAATTTTCCAGGGATTCTTTGATAATTTCTTTATTACTCATCTTTTCAATTTGCTTTTCTAGTTCTGCTTCTACTTTTTCAATCAGCTCCGGTGCATCTGTAACCAAAATTGAAGATGCCAGTGGGTCATGTTCAGCCTGACTCATTAAATCAGCTGCTATGTAAGCTGGATTGGATTCTTTTTCTGCCATAATCATAATTTCACTAGGACCAGCAATCATATCTATTTTCACTTGTCCAAAAACCAATTCCTTAGCCATTGAAACATAAATATTACCAGGGCCAACAATAATATCAACACCTGGAATTGTTTCTGTTCCATAGGCAGCTGCAGCTACTGCCTGTGCTCCACCGACCTTAAAGATTCTATCAGCACCTGCAATTTCTGCCGCTGCTAAAATCACCGGACTTACCTTACCCTCTTTGTCAGGAGGAGTAAACATTATAATTTCTTCAACCCCGGCTACTTTAGCTGGAATAACAGTCATTAAAACAGAAGATGGATAGGCTGCCCTGCCTCCCGGTACATAAACTCCTGCTTTTTTAAGCGGCCTACAGACCTGACCGGTAATAATTCCAGGCTTTTTCTGCTTCTGCCAGGATTTATCCTTTTGTTCAGCATGAAATTCTTCTATATTAGCAGCTGCATTTTTTAAAGCTTCTATAAAATCAGCATCAACTTCTTTTAAAGCAGCTCTAATTTCTATCTCAGTTACTTCTAGTTCTGAAGCTTCAAATTCAATGCCATCAAAACGAGCTGTATAATCTAAAACTGCCTGATCTCCACTTTCTCTTACCCTCTTAAGTATATCTGCGGCAACATCTCTATATTTCGCTAAGTTATCACCGGATCGACTATCTAGTAATTCTTTAACTTGTTCAACATTTTTTCGGCCATCTTTGATTCTTTTAATCTTAAGCATTATTACCATCTCCATTAACTACTTTATCTAAAGCTTCAATAATAATTTCAATTTCTTTTTGTCTTGTTTTCATACTTACTTTATTCACAATCAAACGTGCAGATAAATCTCTAATACTCTCATAAACAACAAGTCCATTCTCTTTTAAGGTTCTGCCTGTTTCTACAATATCTAAAATAGTATCAGCAAGTCCGGTCAATGGAGCCAGTTCAATTGATCCATTTAGTTTAATTATTTCTACTGGTTCACCTTTATTTCTGAAATACCGACGAGTGAAATCAGGATATTTAGTCGCAACTTTTCTCTCCAGTAAGCTATCTTTCCGATCTGGTAGTCCTGCTAATGCAAATTCACAGACCCCATATTTTAAATCTAAAACCTCATAAAGATCACGATTTTCTTCTAATAATGTATCTTTACCTACTATTCCTAAATCAGCTGTACCATATTCTACATAAATTGGTACATCCGCTGGTTTTACAAGTATAATCTCTAGTTTTTCACTTTCTATTTCAAAAATCAATTTGCGTGATTTTAGCATTTTCTCAGGTAAATCATAATCAGCCTGGCGGAAGAGCTTAACTGCTTCTTTAGCCAGTCTTCCTTTAGCCATGGCAATACAGAGATTATCCATTATTCCCACTCCTCTATTTTATTTAAAATAAGATACTCCAATGCTTCCTTCTTATTTTTTTGAATTATAGCTTCTTCTCCATTATTTTTTCTTAATTCTAATTCATCAACTTTTAGGTAAATCTTATAATCCACCTGCTGAAAATCTATATATTCTCTATCAGCCCTATTATATACTTCTGCTACAAAGCCAATATTTCTTAAATCTTCTGCAAGTTCATAAGCAAGTTTAAAATCTTTTTCTTTTTCAAAGGAAATCAAAAACCTTTTTTGTGATTTTTCATTGAAATTATCGGTTTTATTTAGATAATCAAGAAGGTTTTCTATTTCTAAGGCAAAACCAACTGCTGGTTCTTCAACTCCAAATTTTTCTGTTAAGTTATCATAACGACCTCCACTGGCAAGCAAATTACTATAGCCTTTTGCATAACCTTTAAATATAAGGCCTGTATAATAGCCATGACGAGAAATCAACATCGGATCAAAAGTGACATATTTAAGAGTGTTAAAAATTTCTAATCTATTAAATAATTCTTCCAATTTCTTTAAAGCTTCCTTTGTATCTCTTGATAAAGGCATATTTTTTAATTCTTTAACAACTGCTTTAGGATCACCAAATAATGAAGGCAATCTCAACAATACTTGTTCTGCATTTTTAGTAAGCTCAATATCGTTAATATAATTTTTTATTCCAATTTTATTTTTGGCAGCCAACAGCTGTCTCAAATCTCTTTTTTCGTTTTCCTCAATTTCTAAGTCTGTAAATATTTCATTTATTAAATCAGCATGACCTATATCAATCATTGGTTTTTCTACTCCGACTTTTTTCATTGTTTTGATTAGAAGTAAAATCATTTCTAAATCAGATTCCAAACTTGCTGAACCAATCAGTTCAACTCCAGCTTGAGTTTTTTCTTTAAGGCTTAAGCTTTGAGAGTTTTTAGATTGAAAAGCTGAACTTAAGTAAGAAAATTTTAATGGACGTGGACTATCCTGAAAACGACTTGCCGCCAACCTAGCAATTGGCATTGTCAAATCAGGTCTTAAAACTAAAATTTGTCCTTTATCATCAACCACTTTAAACATTTCACTTTTATCAACCAGACCCTCAACATCTGCATATAACTCTAAAGACTCAAGAGTCGGAGTAATTACTTCTCGATAGGCATTTGCTTCAAAAACCTCTCTAATTACTTTGTAAATAGTTCTTCTCTTTCTTAACTCTGCTGGTAAAATATCTCTGACACCTTCTACAAATGCATTCATCTATGTTGCCTCCCGTTTATTATTTTAGTTCTTTACCGTATTAAAGTAATAAAATGTTGTATTAATTATAATTATATTTTTGTCAGCTGTCAAGTTATTTAAACAATTTCTTGTGATATCTTAATTTTAACACTATTTAACAAAAAAAAAAAGATGAAACTAAATTCTGATCTGATAAATTAAATCATTCTAATCTATCAAATTCAGAATCGTTTCATCTTTACTAATATCTAAACTTTATTTATAATAAATTTTCTAAAATATCTATAATATCTTCTTTACTTACAGGGCGTGGATTACTTTTTAACATTACTTTTTCTTCTAGAGCAAGTTCTGCAATCTCTTCTAGATTTTTAACTCCAAAATCACTTAAAGTACTATGGATCGAGATATCAGAAACCAAATTACGTACTTCTTCTATTGAGCGATGAGCTGCTTCCATTTCAGTCATTTGACTTGTATCTACACCCATTAAACGAGCGATATTGGCAAATTTAGCTGGATTAGAGATTAGATTAAAATTCATAACCTCAGCTAAAATCATAGAATTAACTAAGCCATGAGGTATTTTATATTTACCTCCTAAAGGATGAGCAATAGCATGAACTAATCCTAAACCACAATTACTAAAAGCTATTCCTCCAAAAAGACTAGCTAAAGACATTCCTGTCCGGGCATCCATATTATCAGGATTACCAACTGCTGGTCTTAAATTATCATTAACCATCTGAATTCCTTTAGTTGCAATCATTTCAAAAGGTAAAACTGCATCTTTAGAAGTATAAGCTTCTACACAATGACTTAAAGCATCCATTCCACCAATAGCAGTTAAACTTGCTGGTAAGGTTCTAGTTAATTCTGGATCCACAATACTTATTTCAGGCGCTAACTCATCTGAGGTAGCTGCAAATTTATGTTTGTTATGCGAATCAGTAATAACTATAGTCTTAGTTACTTCACTTCCAGAACCAGAAGTTGTGGGAACAGTAATTAAAAGACATTGGCGGCTAACTAATTCAGCCTCAGTATCCATTTTTTCGCTTTCTAAAGCTGATCTAATTGCTTTAGCACTATCAATTGGACTACCACCACCAACAGCTAAAATTGCATCAGCCTCTTCTTCAACTGCATATTTTACACCTGCACTAACAATTGCTAAAGTTGGATCAGGCTCTACTTGATCAAAAATACAATAATCTACTTGATCAGCTAAAACATCTGTGACCTTAGCTAAAATACCAGCTTGTTTAATTCCTTGATCAACTACAATCATTAATTTTTTTCTATTTTCTTTTTTTAAAATGGCAGGGATTTCTGTAATTTTATTTCTACCAAATTTAATTTTTGTCTTAATTTGAAATTCAAAGTTATAAGCGTTCATTTTTTTCTTCCTCCCCTACTTATAATAATGTTTTAAATAAATCCTTATCTGGAGAAGAAATCATTATCTTATTATACAGCATACCATTATTTTCATTTGCTGCTGCTCCAGCTTCTAATGCCTGTTCAACTGCACCAACATCACCACTAAAGGTTACATATGCTTTACCTCCAAGTCCAGTTGCTAATCTGACCTGCATTAAATTAATTTCTGCTGCTTTAACAGCTGCGTCGGCTCCAAAAATAGCACTGGCAACACTAAAATATTCTAAAACTCCGACTGCATTTACATCTCCGATCTCAGTTGTTCCATTCATTGCACTTAAGAGCTGATGATGAATTCTTGGTATCACCATATGATCTACTAAAAAAGGACCACTACCTGCAACTCCACTCTCAACTGAAGCATTAACCGAACTAACACTACCTGAAATTAAAACAGTATATTTACCAGGACAGGTCGGTTGGGCCATAATAATTTCAATATCTGCTGCTTTTTTCATTATGTCTGCGACTTTAATTCCTTGACTTATAGAATTAAATTCGAGCAAGCCAATTGCTATAATCATGATACCACCTCATCCTTAGCTTTAAGTTTAATATATTGATCATTAACTTCTACTATTTGAGCATCTAAACTTGCATGAATATTAACACTTAAACTATCTGCTTTTGCTGCTGCCAAAAGCTCTCCTTTTTTAACAACTGCTCCTTTTTCTAAATTAAAAACAGCGGGCGCTCCAATATGTTGTTTTAAAGGAATCTTAACTTCTTTAACATCTACTTTTAAAGTTTCTGCTAAAGCTTGATGATCATATTTATCTAAATCTAACCTGGCTGTTTGTCTAGCAGTAGGAATTTTACGATAATCACGCATTGGATGAGCTTTTAATTGATCTTGACTGCTCTCAAATTTTTCTTTAATTTTATTTTTAAAATAAACATTAACTAAGCGTGGTGAAAGTCCCATTGGACAGGCATACAATTCGCAAATTCCACATTCACAGCAGATTTGAGCTTCTTTTAAAACTTCTGCATCTTCATTATAAGATAAGGCCCTCATAATCCGATGTGGTTCTAGCTCATGTCCAATTAAATAGCGAGGACAATATTCAGTACATAAACTACACTGAATACAGGCTGCCTTAGCTTTATTTTTAATATGCTCAATACTCTGCTTATTTCTTTCTATGACAAAATTATTCCGAGGCACTACAATTATTGCCCCATCAGTTTTAGTAATTACTGCCTGATCTATTTCAGAACCAACTAAATTAGTTCCCATCATTGGCCCTCCAACTATAACTGCATAATCATTAATTGTACTGCCACCAGCAGCTGCTATACAATCTTTAACTGAAGTTCCAAGTGGAACCTGAATAATTCTTGCTTTACTTACTTCTCCTAAAACTGAAACATATTTATCAGTTACTGGCACATCTTTAACTGCCCGATAACTATTATATAAAGTACCTACATTTGTCACTACTACTCCAACTTGAAGTGGAATTCCACCTTCAGGTACAATTCTTTCTGTAACCTCATAAACTAAAATTTGCTCATCACCAGCTGGATAATAACTATCCATTAAAAATAATTCTATGTTTTTATAATTTTTTTCTGCAATTATTTTTTCAAGACAAGTAATTTCTTTAGTATATTTCTTTTTAGTAGCAAAAACTATTTTTTGAGCTCCAATGTTTTCAGCAATCATTACTATTGCTTCCAAAATTTCAGCTGCAAATTCTCGCATCAAAAATTTGTCTGTCTGTAATAATGGCTCACACTCAGCCCCATTGATGATTAGATATTCTGCTTCACAATCATATTTAATATGGGTTGGGAAGCCGGCACCACCGGCTCCCACAACACCCGCCTTAGCTATTTTTTCAATTATATTCATAAAAACTACTCCTTTTATGAAAACTAATTTATGTTTTCAGAAACTTCACTTTCACTTTCAGTCTCAATCTCTACTTCTACCTTATTGGCAATATAGAGAGCAAGCATTACAGCTGTAACACCAGCTACTAATTTACCAACTATCATTGGAAATATCATTTCTCTATTTACCCCAGCAGTAAAACCTAAGTGATCTCCGAAAACAAAGGCAGCACTTACAGCAAAAGCTACGTTTAATACTTTACCTTTATCTTCCATCTTATGCATAATTTTAAACATTGGAATATTATTTGCCATGGTTGCAATCATCCCAGCTGAACCATTTTCTTCCATACCAATTGCTTTACCAGCTTTAAGTAATGGCTTTTTAAATACTTTAGTGATAAAATGAACCATTGGGAAAGCTCCAGCTAACATAATAGCTATACTTCCTACAATTTCAATTCCATCCCAAACAGGTGCCATACCAGGGATAATAACAATCCCTGTTAAAGTTTCAGTAATAATAGCAGCTGTTCCAATAGTAATAACAATTACTACTCCTCTACCAAAATGAGTAAAACCTTTGATCATTTTTTCTGGCATTCTCCAGAGTCCAATTGCTATTAAAGCCGAAACTAAAATAATAGGCAATAAGTTACTAAGGATCATTGACATATTAAAACCAGCTACAAAACCACCAACTAAACAACCGATTGGAATAGTGATAATACCAGCTAAAACACCTTTAGCTAAAAACTGGTGATCTTCTTTATCAATAATTCCTAAAGCTACAGGAATTGTAAAAACAATTGTTGGACCAAGCATAGCCCCTAAAATCAGACCAGAAAATAAGCCAGCTTCTTGAGTCTGTGCTAACTCCATAGCCAGAGGATATCCACCCATATCATTAGCAAGTAAAGAACCAGCAAACATAGCTGGATCAGCACCTAAAAATGAATAAAGAGGAACAACGATTGGTCTTAAAATATTAGCTAAAACTGGAGCTAGAGATACTACACCAACCATAGCTACTGCCAGAGGACCCATAGATTCTATACCTTCATCAAATTTAGCACCTAAACCATACTTATTCCCAATAATTTTGTCTAAGGCACCTAAGATCATGAACAATACCATAATATGGACAATAATTTCATTTATACTCATATTTTTTTCTCCTTTTTACTGTATTTTGTGATTTAAATTAATTTTAAAGTTATTCAGCACTTTCAGGGCTTTGAGGTAAAATTGCATCAAGTTCAGAATGTGGTCTTGGAATAACATGCACAGAAACTAACTCTCCAATATTAGCTGCTGCTGCTGCACCTGCATCTGTAGCTGCCTTCACTGCACCGACATCTCCTCGAACCATAACTGTTACATAACCACTACCAATTAATTCTTTACCAATTAAAGTAACATTTGCTGCTTTAACCATTGCATCTGCTGCTTCAATTGATGCTACCAAACCTCTTGTTTCTACTTTTCCTAACGCTTCTCTAGAAGCCATAATAAATTCCTCCTTAAACTATTTTAGCTAAAATACTTTTTGTGATTTTTTCTTTTTTTTCTGCACTAAACTGCTCTGTAGTTAGTTCTTCAATGATTTTTATAATTTCTGCTTTTAATTCTTCTTTTTTAATGTATTTACATCTTAATTTTTTTTCACGAATTAAATCTTTAGCTCCTGGGGTAATTAAATCATCTGCGAAAATATAAATCAGTGATGACTCAGCTAAAGCTTTTTTATTTAAAGTTTTTTTAGTAGTTAAATTTTTTGCCACTTTTATCCCCTCACTTAATTTCATTCGGCTAAAGAAAATTTTTAGTCATCTTTAAATTCTGGACTAATCTCAACTTTGTCTATAATTCCAATAATTGAAGCATCAACTGGTAGATCTTCTTGACATAGACTACGACGTGCTGAACTACCATTAACAACTAAAACAGTTTCGCCAACTCCAGCTCCGATTTGATCAACAGCTACAAAAGTAGATTTGTTAATTTCACGGCTGCTGTGATCTAAAGGCTCAACGACCATAAACTTAAATCCATTTAAGTTTTCGTCTTTTCTAGTTGCCCAGACATTACCAATTACTTTACCAATAATCATTGTACACTACCTTCCTTCTATATATTCTATCTCAATTTTTTGATCTTTAATATAGTCTTTTGCCAGTGCGGTTACTATACTACTTTGGGAAATTTCAAATTTAGAATGATTTTTTTGATAAAGTTTTTGAATTATAGATAAGTCAATCAATTTTTTATCAAGTCTAAAATATTCGCTCTTTGTTTTAGTTTCTAAATGATTAGGAGTAGAATTTTTAGACTCTTTTTTAATTTCTAATTCAGCTGCTAATTGATTTAAGCCTAGAAAAACAAAGCCATAACTTTTTAATTTTTCCTCAGCTTTAATTAATTTATCATATAAGGCTTGAGGTACATTACCATGATAATTGCGGTAACTTAGACCCTCTTCAATTATATAAATGTTTTTGCCCTCAAAAAGAAATTTCACTATAAATTCAAGTTGAGCCTCAACTTGAATTAATTCTGAGAGTTCGATTAAGCCTTTCAGATCCAGCTGAGTGATAACTAAATTTTCCACAGCTGCAAAATCAGCAACTTCATTTTCTGCTTCTAGTTCAATTAATTCATATTTTTCTCTAAGAGACTGAGCAAATTGAAAATCTGCTTTTTGACTTAATAAAATCTTTTCTTTCTCGAATTTTTCTTTTGAGCTGTCAGATTGATCATTCAATTTTTTTAAAACTTCTTTCACAATAGTTTCAATAAACTCTTCTTTTTGCAAAGATAATCACCTCCGACTTTAAAATTAAAAACAGTTGAGGGCTATACCAAGTGGAGTCACTAAAAAAGGATTTTCTGGTTTAAAACTTTTAATTGCTGTTTCTGACTCAATAGCCTTTTCTATACCCTCTAAACAGCTAGTACCTCCAACAAGATATAATTCTTCAACTTGATGCTCAGCTGCTTTATCTTTTACTATACTCCCAATTTTATTGAGCACTGGCAGCACAATAGAATAAACATCTGCTTGTTTTGCTGGATCTACTTTTAATTTATCTGCTTCTGCAAAATCAATTTTATAATTCCCAGCAATAGTTAAAGTTAAATGAGTCCCACCTGTTGCTTCATCAGCAGTTTTGACTAACTCACCATTTTCAAAAATGGAAATACCAGTTGTTCCTCCACCAATATCCACTACTGCTCCATTTTCTACATTTAAAACAGAATTAGCTGCTGAAGGTTCATCTAAAGTATTTAAAACTTCCATTCCTGTGGCCTCTACAACATGTTTATGTGTTTTACTATCAGCTTCAGATGTTTCGGATGGAACTGCAATAGCAGCTTGTTGAAGTTCTACTCCAAGTCTGTTTTCCAGTTTTTCTTTTAGTCTTCTGACTATAGTTATTGCTCCCATATAATCAACAACTAAACCATCTCTTACAACTTCTGCTGCTTCTAATTCACAAGCTAAAGGTTGATTGTCAGCATTTAAAACAACAATTCCAATATATGCTGTACCAAGGTCTACCCCTACTTTAAGTTCGGCACCATTTAATTTTTTCCCATCACAATTGAGGTTCTGATGTCGACTTGCTTCAACTTTTTTTACTAACTCATCTACTCTTTTTAAATCAATCATTAGCATGTTTTCCTGTTTTAATTACTTTACCACAATCACCTTTTTGTAATAAACAGGCATTAGCTTCATCATAATCTAAGTGCATATTCAATTTATAATTTTCATTTACCCTGACTAAAACATCTTTGAAAATTACAGGTCTGCTTGTTAATGCCTCAACATTAACAATTTCTCCATCTTCTACTTTTAGTTGAGCTGCATCTTCTGGAGTCATGTGAATATGCCTTTTAGCAATAATTGCACCTTCCTCAAGTTTAACTACATTTTGAGCAGATGCAATAAAAAGAGAGGCTGTATCTTCAGTATTACCAGACAATCTTAAAGGTGCTTTAACCCCTAGACCAACTGCATCAGTCTGAGAAAGCTCTACCTGTGTTGATTCTCTAGCTGGTCCTAAAACTGCAACATTTTCCACTACACTTTTGGGGCCAATTAAACGCAGTTTCTCTTCTGCCAAAAATTGACCTGGTTGAGAAAGTTCTCTGCGCGGAGTTAATTGATAGCCTTTACCAAATAATTTTTCAACATCTGCTTGACTTAAATGTATATGTCTACCTGAGGCCTCAATGGGAATTAAATTTTTCTGGTTGTCTTCACGCATTTTCAAAATCAAGTTTTTAATTTCTTTTCTTAATGCTTGTTCTTCCATCAAATCACCTCTTTTTTATATTTGCCAGCTTGATACTTACACATCATTACATAAAAAACACTACTCATCCTATTTAAAGCCTTAATAATATCTGGACGTTTAATTCCTTTTTCATCTCTAAAGGCTTTAATTGCCGCAATTTCTACCTCACGTACAGAACTACGCAAACTGTTTAATTTAATTAAAATTTTTCCTAGATCTGGACTGGGCAAAATATGTTTAACAGAAAAATATTTCTGTGGATTATGGGATCTTGCTCTTATTTCAGCTGCTGTAAGACCAATTATCGTTTCTAAATTAAATTCCTGATCTCTTACTTCAGCTGCTAAAATATTTCTCATAATCTCGAGGCTTTCTTCTAAGTCCTGATAAAGCCCAGGTATTTCTTCTGTTTCCACTACGAGCATCACTTCTAAAATTTGAGATTGGAAACTATCCAATTTACCTCGGTATTCAATAAGTGGATGATCTTTGTAAACTAATTTATTAGCAAATATCTGAGTCATAGCTTCCGGTTTTTCTTTAAAATAAGCTCCAGAATAATATGATTGATATTTAAAATCAGCTGATTTTTTATCAACTTTAGCTCTGCCTTTGCTAATTTGATCTGAATCATTTGCTTCAGTTTCAGATTGAGCTTTAGTTTTTGCTTGACTACTTTCTGCTTTTTTTTGTTTTTCACCAGGTAATTCTATTTTTTTATCTCTTAAATACTGGCGAGCAGAAGGTGTGATAATAGTGTTTTCTTTAATCTCTAAATTTTCTAAACCACTGTTTTTAGCTAGTTCTCTAAGTTTACTTTCGGTTATTAAATCCACAGTAAATCATTCCTTTTTTAATCCGGGCCAAACAAATTAATGCTGGCCCGGCTAAAGTATTATTTATTATTTTTGTGGTAAAATAATTTCAACTTCATTGTGTGGTCTTGGAATTACATGAACAGAAATTAATTCTCCAACTCTTTCTGCTGCTGCAGCACCAGCATCTGTTGCTGCTTTAACTGCACCAACATCACCTCTAACCATTACAGTTACAAGTCCGCCACCTACGTGCTCTTTACCGATTAAAGTAACATTAGCTGCTTTCACCATTGCGTCTGCTGCTTCTACTGATCCAACTAAACCTCTTGTTTCGATTAATCCTAATGCATTTGAATTTGCCATTATATATTCCTCCTAAGTTTATTTTTAATTTATTTTTGACTTATTTCTAAGTTAATACCTAATTATATTCAGCTTATTTCTGAGATAATTTTTCTAAGATCTTATCGATAATAATGTCTAATTCTTCTTCTCCACTATCTTTAAGAGTAGAATTAGAAGTTGCAGTTTGGGTTTGAGGTGTAGAAGTTTCTACATCTCTTACTCCATAAGCAATTCTTCTGCGATCAAATAAGTTAAGTGGTGTTATGTTATCAGAAGTTGCATTACCACCTTTAGATCCACAGCCTAAAGTAAATGATGGAGCTAAGTTAGTAGTTTTTCCTGTCGCTCCAAGAGCAGTAGGAGTATTAACTAACATTCTAGAAGTAGGTTTTTTAAGTGAAAAAGCTCTAATAACCTCTTCATTTTTACTGTGAATTCCTAATGAATGTCCAAGTCCACCATAATTTAGAATTTCCATTGATAAGTCACACGCTTCTTCCCAGTCTTCTACTGTATAGAAGCCTAAGAGAGGAGCTAATTTTTCTCTAGAGAAAGGATAATCTGGACCAACACCACCAGTTTCACTAATTAGAACGCGGCAGTTACTTGGCACCTCAATTCCTGCAATTTCAGCAATCTTTTGAGCTGATTTACCAACTATAGCTGCATTAAGCCCACCGTGCGCCGGTTGGATAGCATCCTCAACTTTTTTACTCTCATCTGCATCGAGAAAGTAAGCATTTTCTTTTTTAAATAGTTCAACTACCTCATCTTTGATGCAGCTTTCTACTATAACAGACTGCTCAGAAGCACAAATTGTTCCATTATCAAAAGTTTTACTCTGCATAATTCTTGCTACAGCTTTGTCTAGGTCAGCACTTCTTTCAATAAAGGCTGGTACATTACCAGGACCTACACCTAAAGCAGGAGTTCCAGAGCTGTAAGCAGCTTTAACCATTGCTGAACCACCTGTAGCTAAGATTAAAGAAACATCCTCATGACTCATTAACTCACTTGTACCTTCAAGACTAACTATATCAATACAGCCAATTAATCCTTCTGGAGCACCTAATTCTGCTAATTTTTCATTTAGAACATCTACTGCTTTTTGAATACACTCTTGAGCAGAAGGATGAGGACTAAATACAATTGCATTAGCAGCTTTTAAAGAAATTAAGGACTTATAAATAGTTGTTGAAGTTGGATTAGTAGAAGGAACTAAAGCTGCAATTACTCCCATAGGACTTGCTACTTCAGTTATTTTCTTTTCTCTATCTTCTCTTACAACACCTACAGTCTTCATATCTTTAATATAATCCCAGAGACCAGTACTAGCTAGTAGATTTTTTTCTACTTTATCTTCTACTATACCCATTCCAGTATCTTTAACTGCTAACTCAGCCAAAGGCTTAGCTTCTGCTGCAGCTGCCTTTGCTAACTCAGCTACTAAATTATCTATTTGTTCTTGACTATATTTGGCTAATTCTTTTTGAGCTTTTTTAGCTTTTTGCACCAAATTCCTTGCCATTTGAATTGATTTTAAATCTTTATCTTCTAACACTAAGTATCACTCCTTTTACTTTTTGCATCTAATATTGCTTTGATTAGTTCTTTTTTGCGGGCATATTTAATTTCTTTATTGCTTAGTTTGATATTTTCTAATTCTCTAGCTAAAGAACGCAGCTCTACCACCTTATGTTCTTTTAATTCTTTTTTAGTTGGCTGCTCTTTCTTAGCTTTTTCTTCATTTTTTATTGTCTTTGTTTTTGGCTTTTCTGCTTTTGTTTCAGTTTCTTTTTTTGAGTTTCCAGCTTCTTTTTGCTCTTTTTTAGCTGCTAAATCAGAATCATTAGTTTTTGCTTCTGATTTTTGAGCATTTTCTTGATTCTCTTCTGCTCTAGAATCATCTTGTTCATTTGGAGCTTGAGGATCATTCGGATCATTTGGATCCTCAGGAGCATTAGAATTAAAGCTGTTATCTCCTAAAATAGAATCGAGCTCTGCTGCCGGACGTGGAATTACATGAGTTGAAATTAATTTACCAACTCTGGGAACTGCCGCTTCTGCAGCATCAATTGCGGCCTTAACAGCACCGACATCTCCTATTATTTCAATTGTAACCAATCCACCTCTAACTTTTTTGCAGGCTGAAAGGCTAACATTAGCAGCTTTTAAGCAGACATCTGCAGCCTCTACCGAAGCAGTATAACCATATGTTTCTATTAGTCCAAGTGCAGTATTGCTCATTTTAACCTCTCCTTATAATTAATAACTTACTGGATTATCAGCAACAGATTTTACTGCTGCAGCAAATGCATCACAGGCTGCTTTACAGGCTGATTGACTACCAGTTAGTAAGCCTCCACCAAAGTTTGTTTCAGATGGTGGGCCAAAGAAAGTTACCATTTCAACATTAGCAGCTTTTAAGGCAGCATCTAAAGCATAAATTGATTCAATAGGTGGGGCAATTAAATAAGCAAGTGCCTGACCTTCTGGAATACCTGCAGTTTCTGATAAATAGGTACCTGTTCTAGATACACAATGATTGTAATAACAAATACTTCCATCTTCATTTGCACTATAGAAGCAAGCATCATTTTCAATAAATTGTACAGCTGCATTTAAACCACTTTTTACTTCAGCTGGGCTAGGACCAGCAATAATACCGATGAATTCTCCAGCTAATTTCTGGCTGGCATTATCTGCTCCACCATAAAATGAGGTAGCATAAACAACATCCACCATTGCTTTTTTTGTTGCTTCATCAATAGCTGTATAACCAACATCATCAATATCACAGGTAATCATACCTACACTGCGCTGATCATCATTTAATTTTAATTCTTTTTTTAAATCAGGACTAACATTAGGAATTAATTTAACACTTAAAACTTCTCCATATAAGGGATCATTTCTCATAACTAATTTTCCTCCTTTAATTAAATATCTAAGTCAAGTCCACTTGCCTTTTGATCTAACATAGCTTTAATAACATCTGCAATATGTGCTCCTGCTTCAACTGCTGGAGTACCACCAGAGTGAATATTCGAAATTACTGTTCTCTTTGCTTCTGGCATACCTACTTTTGCATCATAAGCCATATAACAGCTCATACTTTCTGCAGTTGCAAGACCTGGACGTTCACCAATTAGCACACAACTTACATCAGCATCTAAGCATTCAGAAATAGCATCCATAGTTGCTACTCTACCATATTTAACAAAGAAAGGTGTTCCGATTTCTAAGTTATATCCTTCTAATCCCTGCTTAATTGCTGGGAAAACATCTCTTAGGTTAGCTTCAATTGCTGTAGAGCTTAAACCATCAGCTACATAAATTTGTACTTTAGGCTTGTCTTTGCAATTTTCTTTGATTTTAGCTAAGTTTTCATCATCAAATTGACGTCCTAAATCAGGTCTAGTTAAAAACTCATCTTTATCCTGACATCTAGTTTGAACTCTAAATAGATCCATTTCTTCGATGATTTCATCAGAAACATCTGTAAAAACTGCATCCATTGCTGCTGCATGGTCAGATCTGAATCTTAATAAAGTTTGAGTCTTATAACGAGGTCCGGTTCTCCAAACACCAAGTCGAGCAGAAGTATTAGCTTTTAAATTTAAAATAGCTTTTTCATCTGCAGGATTTGGTACTAAAAGTTCTTTCTTTAAATCTACTTCAGTAATATCAGCAATAACTCCATCTTCTACTTCACTGCTTGAATTTGTAACTGCTGTTTGGACTTGATTTTCTACTTTTTCAACTGTCTTAGGATTATCTGCTCCAACTTCTTTTAAAACTTCTTTAACAATATCTCTTAAATCTCTTTCAGATATCATTTACTTCACCTCTCCATTTTTCAAAAATATAGAAGCATCGCCAGCTTTATCTGTTAATTTACCATTTTTCATGATACCCATTTTTTCTAACCAAGCTTCAAATTCAGGTATTGGTCTTAAACCGACAGTTTCTCTAATTGCTTGTGCCTCGTGGTAACCTGCAGACTGATAGTTAAGCATGATATCGTCACCAACAGGTACTCCAATTAGATAGTTACAGCCAGCATTTGCTAACAGCACTCCTAATCTTTCTAAATCATTTTGATCTGCTTTCATATGGTTTGTATAGCAAACATCTACTCCCATTGAAATACCACTTAATTTACCCATGAAGTGATCTTCTAGACCAGCTCTAACCATTTGCTTACCATCATATAAATATTCTGGTCCAATAAATCCTACTACTGTGTTAACAATAAAGGGATCAAATCTCTTAGCAAGACCATAACATCTAGCTTCCATTGTTAATTGATCTGCACCAAAGTGAGCATCTGAGGAAAGCTCTGCTCCCTGACCTGTCTCAAAATACATAACATTAGGACCAGTTGCAGTACCTTCTTTTAGAGCAAGCTGTCTTGCTTCTTCAATTAGATCTGCTGTCACTCCAAAAGCTTCATTTCCTTTTTCAGAACCAGCAATACTTTGGAAAATCAGATCCGCTGGTGCTCCAGCTTTAATTGCCTTCATCTGAGTAGTCATATGTGCTAAAACAGATATTTGAGTTGGAATTTCCCATTCTCTTTTAAACTCATCAAATTTATTTAAAATAGTAGTAACACTACTTTGACTATCATCAACAGGATTTAAACCTAAAACTGCATCTCCTGCTCCATAAGCGAAACCTTCCATCATTGAAGGAATAATTCCATCAATATTATCTGTTGGGTGATTAGGTTGTAATCTAAAAGAAAGTGTACCGGGTTTACCAATAGTAGTATTACAATGAGCTGTAACTACTATCTTCTTAGCACCATAAATCAAGTCAAGATCTGACATTAATTTGGTTACTGCTGCTACCATCTCACTTGTTAAACCACGACTAATTCTTCTAATATCACTACCATTAACCTCATCACTTAAAATCCATTCTCTTAATTCAGAAACAGTCCAATTTTTAATCTCACCATAAATTCTTTCATTAACATCATCTTGGATAATTCTAGTTACTTCATCTTCTTCATAAGGAACAACTGGGTTATTACGAAGATCTGAAAGACTTAAATTTGCAAGTACAGTTTTAGCTGCAATTCTTTCTGTTGCAGATTCAGCTGCTACACCTGCTAACTGATCTCCAGATTTAATTTCGTTTGCTTTACCCAGCACCTCCTTTACACTATCAAACTGATAGACATCGCCAAATAATTTGCATTTTAATTTCATATTCTTAAACACTCCTCATTTTATTATTTGCCAAAAATTAAAGTCTTAATTATTACTGGCACTACTTTTCCTTTAGCTAAAGGTTTACCAATATCAATATAATCACCATTTTTAACTTTAATACCATCTAAAGAAATAATATTTTCCTTTTTTTCTAAAAGGCGATTAATTGTCTGACCTAAAACTTTAGCAGCATCATTTTCTAAAATAATGATTAATGGAAGTTTATTAGCAATAATAGTATCCATTCCACTGACTATAATTTCGGCTAGTTGGGTAATCTCTTTAAAAGAAAAGTTACTTTTTCCCTTTAGAGCTAGGGCAACAGTTTGCAATTCTTCTTCTAAGTCAAACCAATCAAGCTTTTTCTTAATTATTTCAATTAACTCAGCCGACTGCATTGATTCTTCTTTAGCTGTGATTTTGATAATTGGAACATTTTTAAGTGGAAAAACATCTCCATTATAGGTAATAGTACTTCCACTAATATCAGTAGTATGACTACCTGCTCCAACTACTGTTGCTCTAATTGTTTCTGCTGCTTTTACTATTTTGTAATCTTGGTAAAGTGGAGATTCAGTTATTTGTTGGGCCAAAAGTATTCCTATATCATTATAGGAATATATATTTTCTTCAGCTTTAATTTCCTGACCTATATAATCTGCAACTCCACCAGAAAATGAGATATAATCTGGCTTGATTTCTTGACTTAAACCGTGATTAGTTATTAAGTACTGATAAAGTTCACTTTTTTCTTCTGCAGCAACTGTTTCGAGTAAGATTGCTGCCATTTTTTCTGTTATCTTTTTCAGTTCAGACTGTTTCAATTGGGTGTTTTCTGTGATTTCAATTCCAATTTCAGCAGCTAACTTTTTGATCTTTTCGGCTGCATAAATTATTTGATTATCCTGATCAAATTTAATTAAGCGACCACCAATATCTAAACAAGCTGTATCAATAATTTCACCTGAATCAAAAACGGCTATGTTTGTCGTACCACCTCCTATATCAAAATTAATAACTACTCTATTTTCTTTTTTTGATAATTGAGCTGCTCCTGCTCCTTTACCAGCAATAATAGATTCTAAATCTGGACCAGCAGTTGCTACAACAAAATCTCCTGCTAAATCACTAAGCTGTTCAGAAATCAAGCTGGCATTTTTTTTGCGAGCTGTTTCACCAGTTATAATTACGGCTCCAGTACTAACTTTATTTTTATCAATTCCCGCCTGTTTAAATTCTTTTTCTACAATTTCTTTTATTCTCTCTCCATTAATTTCTGTTTGAGAGATTAAGGGAGTAAAATAAATATTGCTTTTATAAATAACTTCTTTATCAATAATATTAATTCTAGGGACGGTAAAGCCCGAAGCCATATTTTCTAAAGTTATTTCGCTAAATATAACCTGAGTTGTTGAGGTACCAATATCAATTCCAACACTTAAAATTTTATCCAAGTTTTCACCTCCACACTTAACTAGGATTTTAACTTTTTTTATAAATAAAATAGGCCAGCTTAGAATAACAAATAAACATAGTTATCCCTAAACTGGCCTCATTGCCTTTGCAAAGCACCCCATTGTGCCTTGTAATTATTTAATTTTATAATTTAAATTAAATTTAATTTAATTTTTAAAATCAAAAACAATTTTTGTTCCTTGTTTGCTTGATTCTAAATCAAGATGTCCATTTAATTTATCATTTACAATTGTCTTAACAATTTTAAAGCCGAGGCGGTTTTCTTTAACCTTTTCAACATCAAAGCCTAAGCCATTATCAATAATTGTAATATTTGAATAATTATTACCTTGATAAATTTTAACTTTAATTAAACCATTTTTCTGATCTCTAAAAGCATGTTTTAAAGCATTCTGTAAAAGTTCATTGACGACTAAAGCGATAGATGTTGCTTTTTCAGAATCAATAATAAAATTATCTCCTAATAATTTAATATCAATATTTTTATGCTCATTTAAAAAATAAGCGGCTGTGTTTTCGATAATTTTATTCAAAATACTTTTAATATAGACTTCATTTATTTCGTTTTGTGAAAGTATATCATGGGTCACTGCAATACTTAAAATCCGGTTAATACTAACGATTAAGGCCTGACGCCCCTCTTGATTATCAACCCGACGTGCTTGTAATCTAAGCAAACTAGCTATCATCTGCAGATTGTTTTTTACTCGATGATGTATTTCTTCTAAAGCAACTGATTTTAAAACTAATTTTTTCTCTTTTTTCTTAACTTCAGTAATATCTTTGATTAACATAACTAAACCAGCAACATTATCTTTGCCGTACATCATAGAATAATTCACTTTTAAAATCATATCGCTGAGACTAACTTCAAAACTCTCAGTTGAGTTAACGTCTATTGCTAATTCTCTAAACTGTTTTTGACCTAAAGTTAAATTATTAAAATGCATTCCTTCAATTTGATCTTTATAACCCAAATCAGAATATAATTTTTTGGCAACAGTATTAGCATATTTAGCATAACCTTGACTATTAAAAATAATAATTGCGTCATTAATATAATTAGCAATTACATCTTCAGATTCATCTAATGACAATAAATCAGAAAGCTGTTCTGTTGTCTCAGTTAAAATTTCCATCTGCTTATTTTTCTTAATATCAGCTGTAATATCACGCTCCATAATTAGAACTCCAATTACTTTACCCAATTCATTCTTAATTGGCTCTACATTTTGTTTCACCTTTTTATTTTCTTGGGTTAGAGCTTTTAAATCTCTAGTTGCCACTCCTGTTTCCATTGTTCTGAGAGCAGCTGGCTCATTAATTCTAACTGCTAACTCTCCAACCACGGAACCTTGATAATTGGAAATCGCTTTGGCACCACGCGGTTTGGCCTCAGCTACAACTAAAAGAGCATCTGGATCATCAATTGGACAATCAATAAAAACATCAGCTTTAACTAAATTGGCAATTCTTGGTAGTTGTTCAGCTAATTTTTCTAACTGTTCAATGTCCTGATCACTAAGTCGAGTCTTTTTTTGACAAAGTTCTCTGAGCATTCTAACCACTCAAGCAATTATTATTAATTATAATTACATGAGCTATCTCCTTCATCGAACATCTTTTATCCATACTTAATTTCCTAATTTTATTATAAGCTTCTTCTTCCGAGAGTCCTTCAGAATCCATTAAAATTCCTTTGGCCCTGCTGATCAATTTTCTTTTTTCTAATTTACTTTTTAAAACTTTTATATTCTCTTTAATATCGACCATTTCTTCGCCTTTAGCAATGGCAAGTTCTATTACAGGTAATAAACTTGCTTTGTCTACAGGCTTAACTAAATAACCCATTATACCTACCTCTTTTGCCTGACTGATAAAATCTTTGTTACTATAGGCAGTTAAAAAAACTATTGTTTCAGCTAATTCCTCTTCTTTAATAATTCTAGCTGCCTTGATCCCATTTAAAAGTGGCATTTTAATGTCAAGTAGAGCAAGATCAGGTTTGTGCTGACGACAAGCTTCAATAGCATCAAAACCATCTGAGACTTCAGCTACCACATTGTAACCTTCCTCAGTCAAAATCTCTGAGATATCCATGATAGTAATAGGTTCATCATCGGCTATTACTATTTTCTTTCCCATAGTCTTCCCCTTTCTCACCTAAATCATTTTATTTTTAAATATTTTTTTAATTCTGCTAAACCTTTTTTAGTGATAGAGCTAATTTCAAAAATTTTATTAACTCCTGCTCGCTGCAGAATTTTTTCTGCTTCTTCGATTTTGGCAGAATCCTTATCTATTTTAGTTATTACACCCAAAATATTTTGATTGAAAGTTTTAGCAAAATTCGGCGGGAAAACACTATCTTGATCAGTAGCTGACTGCACCAAAACCATGTTTTCACATTGATCTACTGAAGAAATAATAGCATTATAATAACGCCTACTTTCGATATATTCACCAGGTGTATCAATAAATTCTGGATAATATTCCATTGCTTGTGTCTTATTATACCTTATTTTTTCCGAACTTAAAAGCTGAATTAAGGTAGTTTTACCACTACCACTTTTTCCAATTAACATTGCTTTTTTCATTTAAGTGCTCACCTATTGTTATGTTCGAGTAATTTTAGCTGGAGTAAAGTCTAAGATATTCTGTAAAATATTCATAATTTCTTTAACTGATGATTCCACACTTGCTACATCTCCAGTAATTACTAAAGAACCACTGAAACGATCTATAAAACCTATTTCAATGCCAGCTGCCTTTGTGGCAACATCAGCTGCAATAATTGAAGCTTCACTGGGAGTAATAGTTAAAATTCCGATTGCATCATTTACCTGATCAACCAGTCCTAATTTTTGATAAATTCCCTCTTGCGGATTAGCAATTATATGTGCTAAAGTCACCTGTTTTCCAGGTACAAATTCTTGAATTATCCTTTGTTTTTCTACAACTTCTTCTTTTTCTCCCATAAGAACCCTCCATTTTGAAACTTTTTTCTCAAAAAATAGTAAAAGCCTGTATAAAAAGGACATAAATATCCCTTTTCTACAAGCTTCTTTGCTTATTAGTTTTGATTACACTCCATTGTGCAATCACTTATTAATTTTTCTTAAAAAAATTGTATCACAAGTAACAAATAAAAGCAAGAGCAAAAAATAATCTTCTGAATAACAAAATAATCTCTGCTATAAAAATGATAAGTTACGTTTATCTATATTAGAACATTAGAACAATTAGCTCTAATACTCCAACTTAAATTCTTTCTGTTTAAAATATTAGAGCTAAGCTCTTGCACAATAGCATAACTATTTCATTTGGATTAAGTAATCTATTTAAAAATAATTTATATCTTTTTGTTCTTCTAATCTGTCTGTTGCAGGTGGTGGAGTAATAGACAGTTCTGTTATTTCATTTCTCCATTGCTCAGTCATTTCTATATCAAGTGCTCCGAGAGATCCTTCTAATTGTTCTAAATTGCGGGCTCCTATAATCGGAGCAGTAATAACCGGATTAGACATCACCCAGGCTATTGCTAAAGAAGCTGGCACAACACCTTTCTCTTCAGCATGATTGCTGAAATCTTCCGCAATTTGATAATATTCTTTTAACCCATAGCGGGCTGCATAATCTTCTCTTTCTACTAATCTTCCTTTATCTGGTCTCTTAGCTTTACCATATTTGCCGGTTAAAAGTCCGCCACCTAAAGGACTGTAAGAAACAACTCCTAAATTTTCTGCCTCAGCCATTGGTAATATTTCAACTTCTGCCTGCCTTTTAGCAAGATTATACATTGGCTGTACACATTCAAAACGAGCCAAACTTTCCCTTCGAGAAACTCCCAAAGATTTTTCTATCTGCCAGGCTGCCCAGTTGCTGACTGCTGGATATAGTATCTTACCTTCTTTAACTAAATCATCCATTGTTCTTAAAGTATGAATCATATCTGTTTTAGAATCAAAACTATGTACAAAATAAAAATCTATCCGATCAGTCTGTAATCTTTTTAAACTTTTTTCTACGCCTAATTTAATATGACGTCGAGAAAGTCCTTTTGCATTAACATCTGAAGCAGTTTTTCCAAAAATTTTAGAAGTGATAACTAATTCATCTCTACAATTATTTTCCCTCATAAATTTACCTAATAATTCTTCAGAGCGCCCCTCATTATAAACATCTGCTGAATCAAAAAAGTTAATTCCTCGCTCAAGTGCGGCTTTAAACATTTTACGAGACATTTTTTCATCAGCAATTCCACCAAAAGGCATTGTTCCAAAACAAAGTGGAGAAACCTGGACCCCTGTTTTACCAATAGTACTATATTCCATTATTTACCCCTCCCAATTTACTAATTACTATTACCATTATATTCAATTTGATCTTTGATTACAAATTATTCTCTTTTTAATTTTTTAATAATTATTTTTTAATTACTTCATTTGATTTTCTAACTTTTTATACTTTATATTATTTTAATAATCTTAAAAATTATGCTATGATATTAATATATTAATTATGCAAATAAACTAGTTGCCTAACTTTTAGCATTTATAAAAAGGAGAGATTACTATGTTTTTTGATTATCACCTGCACTCACATTTTTCAGCTGATTCAGGTATGAAAATGGACGACCTCTGTCAGGCTGCTATATTAAAAGGCTTAGATGAAATAGCTATTACTGACCATCATGATATTGATTATCAAGATAACAAAATAGAGTTTTTAATAGACAAAGATAAATATTTAAAAGAAATAGAAAAAATGCAGAAAAGATATGAAGGTGAGTTGGTTATAAAAAAAGGCATAGAAATGGGGATTCAGTCTCATATTCTTCAAGAATGTGATAACTATCTGGCTAATAATTTTGACTTTGTTATTGGGTCTTTTCATACTGTTGAAAAATCTGACTTATATAATGGCGATTTTTTTGAGGGCTACAGTCAATGGGAAGCTTATATTAAATATTTAAAAGCTGTACTTAAAGTAGTTAAAGAATATGATAACTATAATGTTATCGGCCACCTGGATATTATTCGTCGTTATGGCAATTTTGAAAAGCAGCCAGACTTGATGGAAAATAACGAAGCTGCAGGGTTAATTAAAGAAATTTTAAGAATGATAATAAAAAAAGAGCGGGGCTTAGAGGTAAATACATCTGGTTACCGAATTGATGGCAAAAACCCACTCCCCAGTTTTGATATTTTAAAACTCTATTATAAACAGGGAGGAAAGATTTTAACTATAGGTTCTGACAGCCATAAAACTGCCACCATTGCTCAAAAATTTGATTTTACAGTTTCCAAACTTAAAAAAATTGGATTTAAGTATTTAACAACTTTCAAAAACATGAAACCTAAATTTCACAAAATATAAAATCGCAGGAGATTTAACTCTCTCCTGCAAGACTTTTTAACAATTTTGCTGTATCTTCTGGATCTCTAAGATAATATTCTGCTTCTGTATTTAAATCATCTTCATTCTGGACATAGATTGTGATTCCATCTTTTAAAACTTTAAAAGCATCTTCATCAGTCCGATCATCCCCAATATAAATTTTTAAAACCTCATTTATATCTGATTTCTCTCTGATCTGATCACTAATATAATTAACAGCTTTTCCTTTATCCCAGCCCTTAGGCCTGATTTCTATAACTTCCCGGCCAGAAAGCAAATGATAGGCTGTGTTTTCAAATAAAGCTTTCAAATCTTTTTCTGCTTCAGCCTGCTTCTTTTCAGAATCAAAATGCAGGGCCAGCCCAAAATTTTTGTCTTCTAAACGCACATCTACCGCCTTTAAATATTTTTCTTTAGTCATTTGATAATTTTTTTTGCTTAAAACATCAATCTCTTTATTCTGATGTGGGATAATTATTCCATCTGCAAAAGACATCTCGATTTCTAAACCATGACTGCCTGCATAATGACATCGATTTAAATCAATCATCTTTTTTAACTCACTTAATTTTCTACCTGAAATCAGACTCATATGAATTTTTTTATTTTCTGCCAACTTTTTTAAGCTAGCTTCTACTTCCGGTAAAACAAAGGCAGAAAGAGGATCAGCTTTAAAAGGAGCCAGAGTCCCATCATAATCAAGAAAAAGCAGAATATCATCTGCTCTTTCTATTCGTTTTTTAACTTTACTTAACTGCTTATTTGCAAGAATAAATTTTTTATTCATAACAATCAAGCCACATTTCAATGAAATGATCTCGCCACCAGTTAATATCATATTTCTTAAGAGCAGCTTGAGCAGTCTGCACTCGCTCTTTCCTATCTTTTTCGGGCATTTCAAGCCCCTGATAAATACTATCAGCTAAAGCTTCAACATCATAGGGGTTTACTTTTATTGCACTATCTAAGTATTCAGCTGCTCCAGCAAACTCAGAAAGCAAAAGCACTCCTGAATCCTGTACTGCCAGATATTCTTTGGCCACCAGGTTCATCCCATCTATCGAAGCTGTAATTAACCCTAAGTCAGCTGCATTATAATACGGTAACAGCTCATCCTGAGGGACAGAACCATAGAAATATTTAATCGGCTGCCACTCATCCTCTTGATATTTACCATTGATTTCTCCAACCATTTTCTCAATACTATCTTTCATCTGCTGATACTCTTCAATTCCTGTCCTACTGGGAGCAATTCTTTGAACAAAAATTACTTTACGCTGATATTCGGGATATTTTTCAAAAAATCTACGAATAGCTTCCAGCCTTTCTTCAATCCCTTTTGTATAATCCAGGCAATCAACTGCAAAAACAAGCTTTTCGGTATTATAATTTTCTTTAATTGTTTTTGATTTTTCAAGATATTCCTCGTCCTGAGAAAGTCCGTGCATTCGCTGATAATCAATGCCCAGAGGGATATTTTCTACCCTAGTCTTTGAGCCTTGATAATAAACTTCTCTGGCAGAAAAATCAACTTCTGCCCCTATTTTTTTGGCACAGTTTAAGAAATTGTAAACAAAGGAATCAGTGTGAAAACCCAAAAAATTGGTCGACAGCATTCCTTCTAAAATTTCCTGACGCCAGGGTATAGTTCTAAACGCTTCCCAGGCAGGCCAAGGGATATGCCAAAATAGTGAAGTTTTAGCATCACTTCCTGATAGAAACCCAGGAACTAATGCTAAATGATAGTCATGAATCCAGACTAAATCATCTTCCTCGAGCTCTTCCATAATATTATCAGCAAATTTTTTATTCACCTTTTTATAACTATCCCAGTATTCTTTTTTAAAATTGGCCTTAGAGATAAACGTATGGCAGATCGGCCACATTACCTCATTTGAAAATCCGCAATAAAATCCATTTTTTTCTTCTTCACTTAGTTTAATTCTCTTTAATGTATAACCGTTATCATCAGGTACTTTAACTTTATTTTCCTGATCAACTACTTCAAAATCAGCTTCACCTCGGCCCCAGGCAATCCAGAGTCCATCGTCTTCCTGCATCATCGGGTCCAGTCCGGTTGTTAGGCCTCCTACAAGTTTTTCTTGCTTTATTTCCTGATTCTGATATATATGTTTATATGGTTCCCCATTGGAAACAAGAACAAGTCTATTTTGCTTTAATTCTGCTCCCATAATTATTACCTCCTATTTTGTGTACTTATCTATTCTCTTATTATAACATAACAAATTATGAAAGTAATTAAAGTAATTATTTAACAAGCTCGAGTTGAACTTGGTTTCGATTTTCAATTAGATCAATAAATTCCGTGACCAACAGAGGATCAAATTGAGTCCCTGCACATTTTTTAATTTCGTTTAATGCTGCTGCTGCAGAACTTGCTTTTTTATATGGTCTCTCATGAGTTATAACATCATATGTATCCACAATAGAGATGATTCTAGCCAAATATGGTATTTCTTCTTTTTCTAATCTTCTAGGATAACCCCTGCCATCCCACCTTTCGTGATGTGCTAAAATTATATTAGCTACATTTTCTAGAGCTGGCATTGATTTAATTATTCTGTACCCTATGTTAGTATGTTCTTTAACCTTTTTGTATTCGTCCTCAGTCAAAGCTTCTGGTTTATTTAGAATATAGTCAGCAATAATTATCTTGCCTATATCATGTAAACGAGCAGCAATTTTCAATTCGTCAATCTGATAAATAGGAATTTTCAACTTCTCTGCCAATTTAACAGAGAGCAGCTCCATTCGGCGAGCATGAGCTACAGTTTCTCCTGTTTTTTCTCCCAGCATTCTCTCAAAAGCAGAAAAAATTTCAAATTTAAAACTACCAGTTCCAGAAATCTTATTTCTGTACATTCTATCATTTGCAAGCTGATAAACGTCAGTAAGTTTCTGTTCTTTAGTTGATCTGGAGGCTATCCCAAGCGCCAGTGTCATTTTTTGATATTTTTCATTGAGATAATTGTAATTTTTTGTGATTTCTTCTGAAATTTTCTCTGCTTTTTTAATATCACTTTTCGGAAGTAAAATAACGAATTCATCTCCACCACTTCTTGCTACTATGTCATTTATTTCGCAAAAAGAACTTAATATTTCTGCTGTTTTCCTAATAAATAAATTACCACGTTCATAACCCTGGTTCTTATTTATTTTCTTTAGATTATTTAAATTTCCCAGAATAATACTAAATGGATATAGCTGTTTTTGATCAAATTCTTTTATTTTCTTTTCGAAATAATGGCGATTATAAATTTCTGTCAGTTGATCACGATATTGATTTATTTTTATATTATGCATATCCCTCACCTCATAACTTAAGTCATTTCAAAAGGTCATTTAAGGGGACATCCAGAGCCTTAGATATTTTTTCTAAGCTTTTTAAGGAAGGACTCTGTAGTCCATTTTCAATATTACTTAAAAAAGATTGGGCAAGCCCAGCTCTCGCCGCTAATTTTAGCTGAGTTAGCTCTCTTTCTTTTCGGAACCTTTTGATTTTTCTTGCTAATTTTGCTGACATAATCTCTCCTCCCTTAATAATATATTAACTATATATTATATTATCACTATAATGAACTATATTCAATGATTATAATGGTTATAATGTCTATTAACAGATAATTTTTATTATTTTAAAAATTAAAATTAGAAAATTAAGTTTTTTACTATTTTTTGTCAGAAATAACTGGTATAATAGTATTAAATTATCATTATAGTGATATAATATATATTGCAAATTTTGAAATTATTAGAAGATAATATTTTGTAGGGAGGTATTTATTATGAATATCGGAAAGCGTTTGAAAAAATATAGAAATCAGAGGGGTTTAAGCCAAAAAAGATTATCTAACCACACCGGTATCAGCCAGTCATTTATCAGTTCCATTGAGTCCAACAAACAGTCACCCACAATTACAACCTTAGAAAGGATCTGTAGAGCTCTTGGAATCACAATTGCAGCTTTTTTTTCTGAACCGAATAATGCTGTTCCTGATTCATTGAGACCTCTGCTTGATAATGCTAGACAATTAAGCCCAACCCAAAGAGAGAATCTAAGTCTTTTTTTGGAAAGTTTAAATAAAAATGAATAAAACTTACATAAAAGCTCTCAGGATAATTAATCTTACTGAGAGCTTTTCTCTGTTCCATAAATTTAACCAGAAATCTTGTTAAATCTTAATATGAATGAATCAGACTATTAAACATCAAATTCTTCACCAATTTCTATAATCTTAGATTTGCATCCAATCTGTTCAAATTTGCTGGATAAACCCTTGGCCTGCAGCAATTCCTGCCTTTCTTCCGGATCATAATGATATGGTATTGCCATTTTAGGATTAAATTTAATTACTTTTTCTAGATAATCAGAAAAATGATCGTTGAAACAGGCTGTAAATAATAACTTTATCTCTTCATCTGGATCCGGATAATCAGCAGCATCTGCTGTCTGATAAAGACCCTTATAAAAATAAGCTACAGAGCCTTCTGAGTTGTAACAATCAACATCTAAGACCTTTATCTGATCTTCGATCAAATCTCCAGCTTGTACAACTTCTCCTTCAATATCAAATTTATTGTAAACTGATTGAGGTGCATAAATTTTTGTTTCATTATTGCTAACTGCTGCAAGATCATCTAAATTAATATGATCATCATGCTCATGTGTAATCAGTACGATATCTGCCTCAAAATCAGCTTCAATTTCAAAACTGGGATCAATTACAATTTTTTGCTCAGCATCAACCAACAAAGCTGAATTACCTAACCACTTAACTTTGATAATAATCATCTCCTATTGCTTTAATTATTGATAACTATCTTAATTTTAGCATAGATTGTTTAATAAATAAAATAAGCCCCCTCAATTAAGAAGGGGCCACTATATTTAACTAAGCAAATTTTAAGTATTTAATTCTCTAACATGAATTTCGTCTCCAGCAGCTACTTTTTCTCCTATTTCAGAAGTTATTGTACTACCACTAGGAATCTTTTTATTATCAAAATCCTCTACACCAACATAAGAGAAAATTCTACAATTTCTACCGATGGTTGTTCCCTCTGGTATTGTAGCTCTTTTAGCAATTACATTTAAACCATTTTCCAATAGATCAGGCTCATCTTTGTTTGGGGTTAAATCATCACCATAACCAATTTTACAATTAGCCATAATCTCAACTTCTTTATCAATTATAGCCTTTTCTACAACAGTATTACTTCTAATTACTGTATCATTAAAAATAATTGAGTCTTTAACAACAGCACCTTCCTCAATATATACCCCAGGACTAATAATAGAATTTTTAACTACTCCATTAACTATAGACCCATTAGAAATCAAACTCTTAGAAGCAGATGCATCTTTACCAAATTTAACAGGTGGTTTTTCTTCACTTCTGGTGTGCAGTTTCCACTCATCATTATAAAGATTAAGACTTGGAATTGGATCAGTTAATTCTAGACTACTTTCCCAGTAGGCAGCAAGTGTGCCTACATCTTTCCAATAATCATCAAACTCATAAAGATATACACACTCTTTTTCAATCATTGGTGGTATAATATGATGTCCAAAGTCTGAATCTTCTTCAGTACAGTATTTTTCTAGAACTTCTAGTAAAACTTCTTTTTTAAAAACATAAATGCCCATTGAAGCTAAGTTACTGGGTGGATTTTCAGGTTTTTCCACAAAATCTGTAATTCTCATTTCATCATTATAATCTAAAATACCAAACCGATTTGCATCCTCATATGGAACTGGTTGAGCAGCTATAGTTAAATCTGCATCTTTTTCTTTGTGGTACTCAACCATTTTGCTATAATCCATCTCATACACATGATCACCGGATAAAATAACTACATCATCTGGATCTTTACTCTCAATAAAACTCATATTCTTATAAATTGCATGAGCTGTTCCTTCATACCAATCAGTTGATCCTGGTTTGCCTCTAAAAGGCTGTAAAATTGTAACTCCACCCATTCTGCGATCTAAGTCCCATGGTTTTCCAATACCTATATGATTGTTTAAGGATAATGGTAAATACTGAGTCAAAACCCCAACATTATAGATACCAGAATTAACACAGTTACTTAAAGCAAAATCAATAAGTCTAAATTTACCTGCAAATGGTACACTTGGTTTAGCTCTGTGTGCTGATAAAATATCAAGTCTAGTTCCACGCCCACCGGCCAAAATCAATGCTAATGTTTTCATAGAATACCCCCTATTTCTTAAAAACTATATATTTTTCTACATCTCATATTTATATATTAGGCAAAATTAGGTAAAACCCTTTATTTTTCTGTTGAATTTTTAATAATTTAATGCACAATTATCTATTTCCTTAATTTTCTAAAATTAATAGTTTGTCACTATCATTTATGCTATAATATTATTATAGAAGGAAGGTGTCTTTGATGCAAATAATAACTATTTCAAGGCAAACAGCAAGTGGTGGTGAAGAAATTGCTAAAGAATTATCTAACCGTCTCGGCTTACAATTAATTGACCGCCAATATGTTTTAGAAAACTGGCTGCCTGAAGTTGCTGATGAACATCAGCTGCATATGCTGGAACAAAGCTCTAAATTTTATACTAAAATATTAAATCCAGATGCCAAAAAAAATGAACAAATTAGTTTCGCCGACTATATTGCTCAAAAATTAAAGGGAAAATCTGAAACTACAGATCTACTTATTTTAGGATTAGGATCTCAAATAATTTTTGAAAATAATCCTTATGCTCTTCATTTTAAAATAGTTGCTTCTGAAGAATACCGCTGTCAGCAGTTAAAAAAAAATTATGGGCTGCATCATGATGAAGCCGCTAGAGAGCTTGAATTAGCAGACCGCAAACATCGACGTTATGTTTGGAGAATACATAATCAGGACTGGGAAAAAACAACTCTTTATCACCTGACATTAAATAGAGATGGCCTTAACTTAGAAGATAGTTTATCTGTTATAATGAATATTGCTGATCTAAAAAAAGAAAACCCTCAGGCACTAATTAATAATAAAGAAGTCACCGAAAAAACAGTTGAAAATAAAAGTCAAAGAAATTTTGGTCATGAAAGTGAGAAAGAATTTGCTAAAATACTGGATATGCATCATATTGAATGGGAATATGAACCCAGTGAATTTCCTTTAGAATGGGATCCAGAAGGGAATGTAATTATGGCTTTCAGACCTGACTTTTATTTATGCGAACATGATACGTATGTTGAATTAACAACTATGAAACAAAAATATACAACTGAAAAAAATAAAAAAGTTAGATTACTGCAGGAATTATATCCACATATTAAAATAAAAATTGTTTATAAAAAAGATTTCGAACAACTAGCGGAAAAATTTGACCTTAATGGGAGTGAAAAATAAATGAATACTCAAAATTTAGAAAAAATACTCATTTCTGAAGAAGAAATTTCTAACAGAATTAATGAATTAGCAGCACAGCTGAACAAAGACTTTAAAGACAAAGAAGTAATATTAGTCAGCATTTTAAAAAGTTCCCTTTATTTTATGACAGATCTCAGCCGCAAGCTCAAATTTCCAATTAAACTTGATTTTTTAGAATTAAACCATTATGCAGATGAAGATAATTCTGGGGTAATTAGAGTAACTAGAGATTTGGAATTTAGTATTTCTGGGAAAAATGTTATAATTATTGAAAATATTATTAGAACCGGTTTAACTCATAGTTATTTATTAAAAAATCTTAGTGCTCGTAATCCCAAAAACATAAGCATCTGTACTCTTCTCCATATTTCAGATAATAAGCTTTTGGATTTGCCTGTTCATTATACTGGATTTGAAATTGAAGATAAATTTGTAGTAGGATATGGGCTTGATTATAAAGAAAAATATAGAAATTTAGCATATATTGCAGAGTATAAAGAAAATCCTCAGTCCTAAGATTAACTGAGGATTTTACTTGTTTTACTTTAATTTATTTAATTCTGTTTCAATTTTTTTCATAGCTGTACTTGCTTTTTCTTTAATAAATATTTCTGTTATATCATCCGTAAAATTAGACTTTTTAATATTAATTTCTACTATTTTAGCACCTTTACTGTTGGCAACTACAGGAATTAACGAGGCTGGCTGAATTTCTCCAGTTGTACCAATTATAATAAACAGCTCTGCTTTTTCCGCTTCTTGAAAAGATAACTTTTCTTCACGTTCTGGTATAGCCTCACCAAAAAAAACAAAATCAGGTTTTAAAACATCACCACATTTTTTACATTTTGGAGGCAGTTCTGATAATAGTTTTTCATTAACAGAATATTTTTCTCCACACTCAGTACAAATTAAATTACGGGAATTACCATGAAATTCAAATACATTTTTACTCCCCGCATTCTGATGAAGATTATCTATGTTTTGAGTAATCACCGCTTTAATATATCCATCTTTTTCTAATCTAGCAATAACTTTATGTGCCTCATTTGGCTCAGCTTTACCAAAATAGTCATAAAATATTTCTTTAATCGTATCCCAGCTTTTTTCTGGATGTTTATAAAAGTTTTTAAGATCTAAAATGATTGGATCATAATCATTCCAGAGACCATTTTCACATCTAAACGGAGGTACACCACTTTCGACTGAGACCCCAGCACCAGTAAAAACTGTTGTATGTTTAGAATTCTTTATAAGCTCAGCTACTTTTCGGTATTTATTCATATTCTTCACCTCATAAGTATTATACCATACTTTTTAACTGAATATTAGTTAATATTATGAATAATTTGTTTAATCTAAAAAATAATCTTTATCATCTTCAAAAGTTCTCATGAATTTAACAGCTTTTTTGCTAATTTCAAAAAATTCTCCCTGCTGTCTTTCACGAAAGTAACTGCTCTGCTTAAAGCTAACAAAATTATTTTCATCAATCTGATATATTTCCATCAGGCTCCAGCCCCATTCAAACACATTTCCTATTTCTTGTCTAAATATTTTTTTAGAGTTTAGAATCTGCTGTACAGGATAATTGCTGTGGTTAAAGGGCTTTACTTTTTCATCACTATTATAAGTTATTAATTTCTTAATATCTGCTTTGTTGGTATCGATTAATCTTTCAAATTTTATATGTTCTTTATGTTTTTCAACTGCTTCTATTTCTTTTTTGTTTAAATAATGCAGATTAAAATCATATAATACTTTCATCTTAAAATAGATATATTCTTTTACATCAGAAAAGCGTCCTTTAACTTTTTTAACCGGATAACTTACAGCTTTTCTTTGTTTTAAATTATCATCTTTATTATTTTTTAATAATAGAATAATATCTCCTATAACTGCAGAATCTTTAACCTCATTTTTACTTAATAAAAGCTCATCATTTTTATAGCCTAATAAACTACTTATTTTTATTTTGTTATCTATATCTTTGATTACATATAAATTAACTTGATTTAATAAACTCATATTCTTCACCTCGAATTTAATTATATCAAACCACAGAAAAAGATAAACCCCGGCATTTAAGCCAGAGTTTAATAATAAAGTTGATTTAAGTTTATAATTTAATTTCAATTATCTAATAAATTACCTAATATCTTTTTTTCTGCGAATAATGCATTAGTACCTCCTGTATGCCAGAACAAAAGATCAGAACCCTTTTCAATTTTTTCTTTTTCTAAATAATCAATCATTCCCGCTGCTGCTTTTCCAGTATAAACTGGATCAAGGAAAATACCTTCATTTTCCGCAAAAATCTTTACTGCCCGATTGGCTTTAGTTGATGGAATTTCATATCCCTCACCCACATAATTATTATTAACTATTATATCACTGCCCTCTAATTCAAAATCAATATCTAAAAGATTTAAAGCTGCTGTGGATAACTCAGCTACTTCTTTTAAATAACTTTCATCTTTATGACTTACATTAATCCCATTGACTTTAAGATCATCACTTATAAATTTATTAACAGCTGTTAAACCAGCAAGAGTTCCACCGGTACCAGTTGCATGAAAAATGTTTTTAAAATTCAAGTCTTTCTTAAATTCTTGTGCTTTCATTTCTAGATAAGCATTAACAAATCCTAAAGTACCACGAGGAGAGGCTCCTCCTGGAGGAATTAAATAATAATCATCTTCATTTTCAGAAATTTCTTGAGCATATTTTTTAGATTCCGCTTTAGCTCTATACATCGCTTCAAATTCATCTTCATTTTCTTTAAAATCAATGATTTGAATTTCAGCTCCGAGGATTTGATCAAGTAAAATATTAGCCTTAGGATCTGAAATTCCTTCACCAATAACATCAACCAAATATAATATAGGGTTTAAATTATATCTACGGCAGGCAATAGCTGTCTGTAATGCATGATTGGACTGAGTGGCTCCATAAGTAAAGATGTTTTTTGCACCCTGTGCTAAAATTTCGCCAAATAAAAATTCCAATTTTCTTATCTTATTCCCACCAAAAGTACTAAAACCACTTAAATCATCTCTTTTTAAATAAATATTTACACCATATTGAGCTGAAAGATTCTCCAATTTATATATTTGAGTCGGGAAGAACCCCAATTCAGCTCTTTCTATTCTATTAATTTTATCTTTTACTATCTGATATTTTTTTAAATTATACATAAATTCACCCTTTTCATTTACTCATTCTTTTTTAAATTTATTAAGTCAAAATATTTATTTTTAAAAGTTAATTATAATCATTGAATAAGCTAATCAAATATTAAAGCCCGTAAATGATCTCTTGTTTATATTCTGATTTATTGCTTTTTCTTAGTTCTTTTAATAATTTAGCTGTAAATTTTTCTAAATCATAATTTTCTACTTCAGTCAAATCAATCCATTTATATGACTGAGCTTCTTCATTTAAAATTACATCTTTCGAATTACTACGGCAGATATAATCAACAAAAATAAAATGCTTTTTATTTTGAAATGATTCAGAATAGATACTCTCATTAATAGCTAGTAGTTCAATATCAAAAATATCCAGTCCAGTCTCTTCTTTCACTTCTCTTATTAAAGCTGCTTCCATACTTTCTCCAGCCTCAATATGACCACCCGGAATTACATATTTGTGGTTCCATTTGTTTGATTTGCAGATTAAAACTTTATCTTCGGAATTTAAAATAACCGCACCCACTGTAGCTTCTGGATATCTCATCTTATTCTCCTATAATTTTGACTAAAACTCTTTTTTCTCGCTGACCATCAAATTCACCATAAAAAATTTGCTCCCAGGGCCCAAAATCAAGTTTACCCTCTGTTACAGCAACAACTACCTCACGCCCCATAATCTGTCTCTTTAAATGAGCATCAGCATTATCTTCAAATCCATTATGAGCATACTGTGATATTGGCTCATGAGGAGCTAGTTCTTCCAACCATTCCTTATAATCTTGATGCAGACCACTCTCATCATCATTAATAAATACACTGGCAGTAATATGCATTGCATTAACCAGGCATAAGCCTTCCTGAATACCACTATCTTTTAAAACTCCTCTGACCAGATTAGTAATATTGATCAGTTCAACTCTCTCATCTGTGTTAAAGTATAGATATTTTCTGATTGATTTCATTTAATCCACTCCCTCTTTAAATTGAATTAGTCGTGTTAAACTTTTCTATTCTTTAAAAGTTCAAAGCAAATATTACTGCAGCTCCAAAAGAAATTAAAGGCGCTATAACAGTAACTATGTAGTAATCAAAATAACTTTCTCTAAATTTAAGACCAGTATAGGCAAGCATTGCCAGGTAAGAGCTGTTATGAGGTAGTGTATCTAAACCAGTTGAAGCAATAATTATAATCCTATGTAGTTTTTCTGGATCAACTAACTGAACAATGTTTTCCCCAACTGTACTTAGTGTTAAAAGTATTCCACCAGATGCACTTCCTAAGAGTCCAGCTGCAATATTTGTAATTAAACCAACTAATAAATAAGGATGCAAAGGTAAATTTAATAAAGTCTCCAGAAAATTTTTAAATACTGGTAATGAAGAAATAACTTGCCCAAAACCCATTGCAGAAGCAGCAAACATCAATGGTAAGACTGCATTAGATATACTATCATTTAAAATTTTAAGCAATTCTATTTTTCTAAAGTTTTTAATTATCGAAACTATAACTCCTAAAAATAAAGCCAGCAATGGATCTTTTGATAAAACAGCAAGTAATATAAAAACTGTTAATAAAGGAAGCATTGCTGTAATAAATTTGATCAACTTAGCCAGATCAGGCTTCTTCAAAACACTTTCATTTGTCTTCGCGTTACTTTCAGCCAGAAATGAAATACTTCTGTATCTTAAATATAAAATAGCTGCTGCTGCTCCAGTTGAAATACTAACTAATCCTAAAGCTAGACCAGCTAAAGCAGAAGTGTTTAGATAATCCATCATGATTAAATTATGAACCTGGGGACTTCCTGGTAAAGGAAGTCCAACAACCACAGTTCCACCTGCTATTGCAGCTAAAATAAGAGACCTTGGTAAATTAGCTTCTTCAAAAACAGATTTAGCTATTGGATAAATAGTAAAAATTAATACAAATCCAGAAATTCCACCCAGTGATAAAAGTGCACTAGCAAAAAAGATACCTACTGCCGCATATCTGTATGATAAAACATCTAAAACAAATTCACCAATAGAAGCAGCATCATCAGATTCTTCCATTATTTTCCCTAAAATCGCACTCAATAAAAATATAAACAAATAATCCTGAACAAAAGCAGCAAAACCAGGTAAATAGTGGATATTCAGGATTTCTAAAATATTTAAGTTGTTCAAGTATAAAATTACTATAGATGAAAGTGGTGCAGCAATCACTATACTAACTTTTAGAATAATGAGGGTAATTAGAATAACAAATCCAATCCCAATACTTAACAAAGTTATTCTCCTTTCAAAACAACAGAATAAAAAACCTATCAGGATTAAAATATCATGATAGGTTAAAACTCAACTATTAATTAAAGAGTAATAATCTGGTATCCCTGCTCTGTAAAAGCTTCCATGGAAGGATGTCCACTCATATCTCCCTTTAAAGGAATATCAGTACTCTGATTATATTCCAGTACACCAAGAATGGCTGAACAAGCTTTACAGATGCAGTCAATTAATCCTCTTTCCTTTGCTTTAAAATAATGTTTGTTCTTAGACTCTTCTAATTTTTGAACTAAAGTTACTGCTTCACCTTCAATAATTATTTTAGCTTCCTTACCTTTATCAGCTAGATCTAAAGCATTAAGTAAGATATGCTGAAAACACATCATATTACCATTGAAAGCAAAAAAAGCAAATTTATTCATTTTATACACCTCCACTTTAATATAATTCTCTATTTAATTATAAAACCCTTTAATTGAAAAGTTAAAATATCTGTTAAAATTCTATTAAAATGGAAAAGGCATCTATTAGTAACTAAAATAAATTTAGCAACAATAAATGCCTTAAAAATCTATTTAATTATAAATGATTATCTAGCTTACAATTGCTTTTGTGTCTTTAGCAATTACTAACTCTTCATTTGTTGGAATAACCATAGCTTTTACTGTAGAATCACTGGTTGTAATAATTTGTTCTTTACCACGAATATCATTGGCGTTTTTATCAATTTTAATTCCCATGTATTCTAAACCTGCAAGAATTTCTTCTCTAGTTTCAATTGCATTTTCACCAATGCCAGCTGTAAATACTACTGCATCTACTCCACCCATAGCAGCAGAATAAGATCCAATATACTTTTTAACTCTATAATTAAAGATATCTAATGCTACCTGAGCTTGATTATTTCCTTCATCAGCAGCTCCTTCAATATCCCTCATATCACTGCTAACTCCAGATACTCCATAAAGACCACTTTCTTTATTTAGTACACTATCTATTTCTGAAGTTGTCATATCTTCCTTATCCATGATAAATGGTACAATTGCTGGATCAATATCTCCACATCTTGTTCCCATTACTAATCCTTCAAGTGGAGTAAAGCCCATACTTGTGTCTATAGATTCACCATTTTTTACTGCAGCAATACTTGCTCCATTTCCTAAATGACAGGTGACAATTTTAAGATCGTTAATATCTTCATCCATCATCTCAGCAGCTCTATTGGCTACATAACCATGAGAGGTACCATGAAATCCATATCTTCTGACTCCATATTTTTCATAGTACTTATAAGGTAGAGCATAAGTATATGCTTCTTCTGGCATAGTTTGATGGAAAGCTGTATCAAATACTGCAACCTGAGATGTTTCAGGCATTAATTCTTTACAAACTTCAATCCCCATAAGATTTGCTGGATTATGAAGTGGGGCTAAATCAGAAATATCTTCGATTTCTTTCATCACTTCATCATCAATTAGAGTAGAGTGCGCAAATTTTTCTCCCCCATGAGCCACTCTATGACCAACTGCTTTAATTTCATCCATATCTTCTAATACACCGTGTTCATCAGAAAGAAGTGTCTCAATTAATAATTCTATTCCTTCTTTATGAGTTGGTATTTCATGCTCAATTTTAATATCTGTACCTTCTTTTGTTTCATATTTCAAAAATGAATTTTCAATACCAATTCTTTCAATAATTCCCTCAGCTAAAACATCTTCATCTCTCATATCAAATAATTTATATTTTAAAGATGAACTTCCACAGTTAATAACAAAAATTTTCATTAACATCACTCTCCGGTTGCTTTTATTTGATTAAGATTTATTCCCCTGCTCAATTCTAAAATGCATAATTAAATTCTTAAAATTGGTTTAAAAAGGAGACTGCTGGTTTGGACTCCAGCAGTCTTTTATTTATAATGACAAAACTAAATAGCTATTTTTTACTTTTCTCCACACTTAACTAGAAGCTTTTCCCAGCGGTGGTCTACTTCTGCCTGAATTTCTTCTATCATATCTTTTTTCTCTGCTTTTGTTACATGCTTGAAGCGCCCCTGTGCTTTTAGGAATTCTTCAATAGGCAGCTTTTTCTTCGGCTTGTAGTTTAATCTCCACTCACCGTTTTCGATCTCATACATTGGCCAATAACATGTCTCTACTGCAAGCTTACAAAGTTCCATCAGCTTTTCTGGTGGATATCTCCAACCTCTTGGACATGGTGCCATTACATTTAAGAAGGTTGCTCCTTCTGTATAGATGGCTTTTTTAGCTTTTGTATGCAGATCTTTTAAGTTACCAATGAATGTAGTTTGTGCTACATATGGTAAGTTGTGATCTGCCATAATTGCTGTCATATCTTTTCTGAATTCGGACTTTCCTCTTCCTTTTTTACCTACTGGTGTTGTTGTTGTATCTGCATAGCGTGGTGTTGCTGATGATCTCTGAATTCCTGTGTTCATATAGGCTCCATTATCATAACAAACATATGTCATATCATGGTTTCTTTCCATTGCTCCTGATAATGACTGGAATCCGATATCATATGTTCCTCCATCTCCACCAAAGGCTATGAACTTGTAATTTGTATCTTTATCTATTTTTCCCTGCTTTTTTAGGGATTGATATGCTGCTTCGGCTCCACTTGTTGTAGCTGCTGCGTTTTCAAAAGCATTATGAATAAATGAATCTCTCCAGGATGTATATGGGTACATAAATGTTGATACCTCTAAACATCCTGTTGCAGATCCGATTACTGCTTCATCTTCTTCGTTTAATGCTCTCAGTACTGTTCTTACTGCTACTGGGGCTCCACATCCTGCACACATTCTGTGTCCACCTGTAAATCTTTCCTCTTTATTTAACTCTTCTTTGAATTTATATTTCATTTCTGTTGTCACTTGCCTTTCACCTCCTGGTATTTATTATTCTCTTAAGCTTAAGTAACGGTATCTTTCTCCTACTTCTCCTGTTTCTTCTATTTCCATCAGATCATTAAATACACTTTCTATTGACTCTATTGTTACATCTCTTCCTCCGAGTCCATACATGTAGCTTATGATTTCTGGTCTTGTAGTTTCTGGATACAGTGCTGCTGCTGTTTCGTGATAAACCGGTCCCCCTGATGTTGAGAAGGTTTCTGATCTATCCATTGCTGCAACATATTTTACATCCTTTAATAATTCTACTAATCTATCTCTATTAAAGGGACGGAATACTCTTATCTTTAAGAGTCCTACTTTCTTTCCTTCAGCTCTCATTTTATCTATTGTTTCTTTGGCTGTTCCTGCTGCTGAGTTGATTAAGACTAAAGCATAATCAGCATCTTCTAACTCATATGTTTCAAAAAATCCATATTCTCTTCCTGTCATCTCTTTGAATTCTGCAGCTACTTCTTCGATTACCTTTTTGGCATTTTCCATAGCTCTGTTCTGCTGATACTTATGTTCCATATAATAATCTGCTGTATCATAGGGACCCATTGCTATTGGATTACCTTTGTTGATTAGATGTTCTTCTGCTTTATATGTTCCTACAAATTCTTTTACATCTTCATCTTCTTCAAGCTTTATATTTTCTATAGCATGACTTGTGATAAATCCATCCTGACAGACCATTACCGGCAGCTGTACATCTTTGTGCTCTCCGATTCTTACTGCCTGGATTAAGTTATCATATGCTTCCTGATTATCTTCTGAATAAAGCTGGATCCAACCTGCATCTCTTGCTCCCATTGAGTCACTGTGGTCTGCATTGATATTGATCGGGCCTGATAGAGCTCTATTTACTACTGATAAAATTATCGGCAGTCTTGATGATGATGCTATATACAGTTCTTCTACCATTAAAGCAAGTCCATTAGCTGATGTTGCTGTTACTGTTCTTGCTCCTGCTGCCTGTGATCCGATACAGGCTGACATTGCACTGTGCTCTGATTCTACTGGTACAAATTCTGTATCTACTCTTCCATCTGATACATATTTTGAAAAATACTGTGGTATTTCTGTTGATGGTGTTATTGGAAAGGCAGCCATTACATCTGGATTCATCTGGCGTAATGCTGTTGCTGCTGCTTCGTTTCCTGATAATTTCTCTCTGATACTCATTTGTTCGCTCCCTCCTTATTCATCTTGTCCTTCTGGAATCATTTCTATTGCATCTACCGGACATACTTCTGCACAAATTGCACATCCCTTACAGTGGTCATAATCAAATTCCAGTCTTTTACCGTCTTTTACCGGAATTGATGTGTCTGGACATACCGGTGCACAAAGTAGACACTGAATACATTTATCTTCTTTAAAGATTGGCTTGTTTACTCTCCAATCTCCGGTGTTAAAGTTTTCTGCGTTTCCTGCTGTATAAATTGTTCCTCCAGGTGTCAGCTCTTTCCAGTTCATTGTTTCATTAATTTCTTTAGCCATGTGCGTTCACCTCTTTTAACGCTTTTTTTACTGCTGCTATGTTTCCATCTATTACCTCTGGTTTAGAAGCAAACTTCTTTTTAAACAGATTTTCCATTTCTGTTACAAAATCTTGTTCATCCATGATATTTGCAACTTTTACTAAAGCTGAAAGCATTGGTGTGTTTGGAAAGTATCTACCGATTGTTGCCATTGAAATTTCTCTGGCATCTACAGTAAATAGTTCTCCCTGATATCCTTTAAGTTTTTTTCTGATCTTTTCTCCATCTTTAGCTGTATTTACAACTATTGCTCCTTCTTCTTTTAGACCTGCTGTTACATCTACACTCTCTAAAAGTGTTTCGTCTACTACAACAACATAGTCTGGTTTGTAGATGTTGGAGTGAACTCTTATTTTGTCATCACTGATTCTGTTGTAGGCTGTGATTGGAGCTCCCATTCTTTCTGGACCGTACTCTGGGAAACCCTGTACATATTTGCCGGTAGAAAACGCTGCGTCTGCTAAAAGCAGGGAAGCTGTTTTAGCTCCCTGGCCTCCTCTACCATGCCATCTGATCTGCATCATATCTCTTACACTTCCTTTCTGGGGTTGTTTTTTAACTAAATTATTGTTGGATTGCTTTTACATCTTTTAATAATTGTTTTAAGATCTTATCAGCATCTTCACCGTACTTTTCTACGTAGAATTCTCTTACAGGCTGACTAGCTTCTTCAAAAGCTGCTCTCTGTTCTGCTGTTAAATCTATAATTTCCATATCACTATTTTCTTTAATAGACTCTAAACGTGTATTATTAAGATCTTTCTGAGCACCTAAAATATATTCAGTTGCTGTATCTGCTGCTTCCTGAACCTGAGCTCTTCTTTCATCTGATAGTGAGTCCCAGAACATATCATTGGCTACAAATGTACCTACGAAAATTGCCTGATTAGAAAGCATCATATAATCTTGAACTTCGTAAAATTTCATTTCTTCAATAGCAAAAATTGGGTTAACCTGGCCATCAATCATATTTAACTGCAGACTACTGTAAACTTCCATATAAGGAATAGGTGTTGGGTCTGCTCCATAAGCCTTATAACTTTCAGAAATTACAGGGGAAGCCATTGTTCTAATTTTAAAACCTTTAAAGTCTTCTGGTTTTGTAATTTTTTTATTTCCTGTCCACATCTGATATCCCTCAGGGAACCAGCCTAAGACCTTCATATTACTTTTTAAATATTTTTCATTAAGCATATCCATTGCTTTACTGTTATTTACTAATTCATGTGCTTTGTCCATATCAGATGGTAATAAGAAGTGAAGTGAGAATATGTTAGTTTCAGGAACTAATGTACCTACAGAACCAGGGTTGTTGATACCTAACTGAATTGCACCATTTTGAAGTAATTCTACCTGGTTAGCACCATCACCTAACTGACCAACTGGATAAATATTTATTTTTACTGCACCATCAGTAAGTTTTTCAATTTCTTCTTTAAACTTCTGAGCATAGCGATCCTGTACACTACCCTGAACTTCTTCGTGGGCAAAGGTCCATTCTACAACTTCTTGTGGTTCTGCCGCTGCTTCATTTCCACCATCAGCTGTATCCCCGCTAGATCCACAACCTGCAAGTACAAAAACTAAACTGAATACTAAAAGTGCTGTTAATAATTTTTTAAACATTTAAACCTCTCCTTTTTTTGGTTGATTAAAATTATGTTATTAACAAAATTTAAAACTAAATTTTAAAAGTATACTAAGTCTCTAAAGAACAAGGCCAGACTTGGGAAGAGAACCATCAAAATTGAAGCCGAGACAAATAATAACATGTAGGGCCAGACACCTTTAACAACTGTAATAAAGTCTTCATCAAAAACAGCGGAGGCTGTAAAAATATTACATCCAAATGGCGGTGTAATAGCACCAATACCAGCCTGCATTGTAGCAATTAAACCTAAGTGAATTGGGTCAACACCAGCCTTCATAGCCACTGGATAAAAAATAGGGGTTAAAATTAGTATTACCGGAATTGAATCTACAAACATACAAGAAACAAAGAAGAAAATACTAATTGCAAATAAAACAAATGTTGCTGAAGGATCTGCACCTAAAACACCAGATGTTAGCATTTGTGGGATTTGCGCAAAGGTAATTACCCATGAGAATGCCTGTCCTCCTGCTACCAGAATAAATACTGTTGCAGTTACTACACCTGTAGAAAGTGCAATTTCTGGTAGTTCTTTAAACTTAACTGATTTAAATATAAATAACTCAATTAAAGCAGCATATAAAACTGAAACTGCAGCCGCTTCTGTTGGACTGAAAACACCTGTATAAAAACCACCTAATACAATTACTGGGAAACCTAAAGGCCAGATAGCCTCTTTCATTGAATCAAATCGTTCTCCCCAGGTAGCTTTTTCTGTTGTAGGTATTTTCTTGACCTTAGCATAAATATAATCAAAAGCTGCAAAAAGTAAGAAAACAATAATCCCCGGTCCAATACCTGCAATAAATAGTTCTCCAACTGAGGTACCTGTAACAACCGCATACATAATCATTGTAATACTTGGTGGAATTAATAAGGCTATGTTCGCTGAACTCATTAATAAGGCAAGTGTATGTGAGATATCATAGCCTGCTTCAGACATCTTTTTGTGCATTGTTTTACCAACAGCCACTAAAGTAGCCTGAGTAGAGCCTGAAATAGCACCAAATAATGTACAGGTAGCACCTGTTGTAATCGCTAATCCACCACTCATATGACCAACAAATTTATCAACCATATTTAATAATCTATCAGCTGTTTCACCAGTACTCATGATATCAGCTGCAAAAATAAACATCGGTACAGCAAGTAAAGTATAAGGAGATACACCGGCTATAGTTTGCTGAGTAATTAACATTGGTTGAATCAGAGGAAATTCTCTGATCAAAACAACAAGTGGAGCTATAATCATAGCAAACATTAGTGGAAATCCTAAGAATAAAAATCCAAACATTAAACCTAATAATAAAGCAACCATTTTTTCAACTCCTAACTTTTAATTTTAGTTAACTACTTCTTCTTCCGCATTTAATTTTAAATCCTGATTCAGGTTAAGATCTTCATTATCCAGATTAAGATCTTCATTCAATTCACAACTAATATCATCTTCAGACAATGTTTTTTCACTACCAATATAAATTTTTTCTTTATCCTTAATGTTAACTATAATAGTTACAAGATACTGTAATGATGCAAGAAAGAAACCTAAAGGAACAAAAATATATAAGATCCACATCGGAAACTGTAAGGAAGGAGTAATTCTTCCAGAACCCATAATTCTATTCACATATAATGTTCCTAAATATCCCAACCACCATAATAAAACGGTAGAAATAGATGATGTGAAATAGATATATGGTTTTTTAAATCTTCTAGGAATCGAATCAATTAATGCTGACATGGTAATGTGTTTACCCATTCTTGCAGCATAACTAATTCCAATAAATGTCACCGCTACAATTAAAATCTGTCCAACTTCCTCAGCTGCCTGAATACTGCTGTTAAGAAAAACTCTGGAAAATACATTGGCAACCAAAACAATTGACATTATTATTATTCCATAACTAATTATTAACTCTTCAAATTTTCTAATCTTCTTATTTAAAGCAATTATTAAATTAATCATCTTCTCACCTCTCATTTTTACTAAAATTCTAATTCAACATGAATAAATTATTTATTCAAAAAATTAAACACACTTTTCAGGTGCATTTCTACACCATATTTGAGAACATCTTCGTCAATATCAAATTTAGGATGGTGATGAGGATAAGTACAATTTTTTTCTTCATTACCTGCCCCAATAAAATAAAATGTGCCTGGGACTTCTGCAGTAAATTCTGCAAAATCTTCTCCCGCCATGCAGACATAATTAACTATGTTTTCCTTGCCAAATACATCTTCAGCAGCTTTTTCTACAATCTTTGTAGTTTTTTCATTATTAATTAATGTACTATTGCTTGGGAAAAATTCTAATTCATAATCAGCCCGATGGGCTTTACAAATATTGCTGACAATTCTCTCAAACCTTTTTTCAGGACATTCTTCACTGTCATCTCCACCTTCATAAAGATAACGCATTGATCCTTTAACTTCAAGCTCTCCAGGAATTACATTAGGAGCTGTTCCACCATTAATTTGACCAAACATGATTAGAGTTGGTTTTAAAATATCAATTTCTCTAGTTTGAATCATCTGAACACTTTGAATAATATTAGCCAAGGGTAGGAAGGGATCAACTGCCGTATGTGGGTTACCACTATGACCGCCCTGACCTTTGACTTTTAATTCAAAGTTTTCATGGGACCCCATAAATGGACCAGAAGAAACACCCACTTTCCCAGCCTCAATTGGTGACCAGAGATGAATGCCAAAAACTGCATCTACCTCAGGATCTTTTAAAACTCCATCTTCAACCATATACTTTGCACCAGCATCTTCTTCATTTGGTTGAAATACAAATTTAATATTACCTTTTATTTGATCTTTCTTTTCAGATAAAATTTTAGCGGCTGTTAAGAGCATTGCAATATGACCATCATGTGCACAGGCATGCATTAAACCTTCATTTTCAGATGCAAATGAGAGTCCAGTATCTTCTGTAACAGGCAGTGCATCCATATCTGCTCTTAACATCACTGTTTTTCCTTCTTCTTCTCCCTTTAGAACTGCAACAACTCCAGTTTTAGTGACTTTCTTTACTTCAAGGCCTAAATCTTTTAAATATTGATATATTTTTTCAGAGGTTTTAAACTCTTTAAATCCCAACTCAGGCATCTTATGAAACTCTCTTCTTAAATAAATTAATTCATCTTCCATTTCTAAAACGTCTTTACTTATGTTCATTATCTTTCCTCCTTCAAGAAGATTTTGAATTTAAAGAAAATTCATATCAATCGCCCAACAGGACGATTGATATAAAGACTTAATTATTTAATTATTTCTTCCATTTTTGCTAATGATGCATCTAAATCTGCAATAATATCTTCCACATTTTCTACACCAACGGAAAGTCTAACCTGACCTTCATTGATTCCAACTGCAGCTCTTTCTTCAGGAGTCATATCAAAATGACTCATTGAAGGTGAATGCTGAATTAAGGAGTCAACATTACCTAAACTTGTAGCTAAACTGATCATTTCTACACTGTTCATTAGAGCTTTTCCTGCTTCAAAACCATCTTTAAGATCAAAACTGATCATTCCACCAAAACCATTCATTTGTTTTTTAGCAAGTTCATGCTGTGGATGCTCAGGTAATCCTGGATAATATACTTTTTCTACTGCAGGATGCTCATTTAAATACTCAGCAACTTTCATTCCGTTTTCACAGTGTCTTTCCATTCTTAGTTCAAGAGTTTTCATACCCTGCATTACTAACCAGGCATCAAATGGAGAAATAACTGCACCTAAAGTTTGGAGATGAGGCATTCTTACTTTTCTAATGAATTCCTCAGTACCAACAATTACACCTGCAACCACATTACCATGTCCACTTAAATATTTAGTAGCACTATGAATTACAACATCTGCCCCTAAATCAAGTGGATTCTGGATATATGGAGAAGCAAAAGTGCTATCAACTAGAACCTTAGCTCCATGTTCATGAGCTATTTTAGAAATTCTTTCAATATCAGTGATTCTCAGAATTGGATTACAAGGTGTTTCTAAATAAACAATTTTAGTATTGGGCTGAATTGCTTCTTTAACAGCCTCATAATCAGTTGTATCTACTAAAGTAAGTTCTACACCATAGTCTGAGAGAATGTCATCAATAAAAGTTAGAGTACATCCATAAAGAACATCAGCGGCTACAATATGATCTCCCCCTTTAACAAGAGTCATAATAGCTGTTGAAATAGCTCCTAAGCCGGAAGCTAAAGCAATACCTGCTTCACCGTTTTCTAATAAAGCAACTTTTTTACCTAGCTCTGCTTCAGACGGACTGCGGAATCTAGTGTATGTATAGCCAAGCTCCTGGTCTTTATTTAATCTGATTGCCTCATCTACATTGTCTAGAACAAAAGTAGATGTTTGATAAATCGGACTGTTATGTGCACCTGTTCTTGGATCGTGCTCCTGACCTAAATGAATTGTCTTAGAACCGAACCCCATTTTTTCCTTATCCATTTTAATAATTCCTCCTATAAGTTGTTTTGGTTTATTTTAAAAAATAAAATTGTATACTATATACTGTCGACAATAAAAATGCCGAAAAAAAATTATTTATTTTACTTCATTTTATACATTTCAATATGATCCACTAAAGCAGTTTTTGCATTTTTAGCATCACCAGCTCTTAGATATTTAACTATATCTTTATGAGTTTCAGCTGTATTTTTCAAATCACCAGTCATTTCTGTATCAAATAGCATTGCCATCTGCAGTTGACGGTGAAGATCAAATAATATTTCTTGCCTTCTCGGACTATCTGCTTTTTCCCAAATGTATTTATGAAATTTTATATCCTCTCGGTTGATTTTAATCTTTTTGCTATTAAAATCATCATCAGAGCTCGCTATTTCTTCCATTGTCTCAATTTTCTTCTCTAAAAACTTAAAATCTTTTTCTTTTAATTTATTATCTCTAACTATTTTATCAATAATACAATTTTCCAATGAAACTCTTATTTGGTAGATTTCGTGAATATCCTTTTCCGTTAATTCTACTACATAAGTCCCTTTACGAGGTATTTGTGTCACCAGTCCCTGGCTGCTCAATTCTTTGATCCCTTCTCTAATTGGGGCTCTGCTGATACCTAATTCGTTTGCAACTTGAACTTCATTAATCTTTTCATTTGGCTTATATTCTCCTGTCATTATCTTTTTAGTAAGATAATCAACAGCAACGTCCTTCAAACTTTGTGTTTGATAAGATGTTTGAGCAATCATAATGCACCCCCTCTTATCTTTTTGTCGACTGTTTACATTATAGCATATTCATAATTATCATGCAATTAAAATATCAATTATTTTTTAAAAAAATTTAATTTGTTTCGAGATCTTCTCTATCTAAGGAAAAGTTTAGAGTAATTTAATTATTTTTTGAAGAGAAACTCAATAATAAATTGAGCTTCTCTCCATTTATTATATTTTACTTAGTGTATAATTTTTTAGGGAAATCATAAAATTCTTCACAACCATTTTCAGTAATTCTGATTGCTGAACTCATTTCAAATCCAATTTCATCCTGCCAGATAATAGGAATCAAGTGGAAAGTCATGTTTTCCTGTAAAACTGTCTTATCTTTAGGTCTCATACTTGCAACCTGCTCGCCCCAATCTGGTGGATAGTTAAGGCCAAAAGCATAGCCCAGTCTTGATGCATCTACTAAGCCACCTTTAGCAATAGAGTTTCTCCATTTTTCTTCTACAGCTTCACATGTTACTCCAGGCTTAATGAAATCTAATGTTTCTTCTAAGCCTTCAATAACAATATCTGTGATTTCCTGCATTCTTTGTGGAGCTTCTCCTAAGTATACAGTACGTGCAATCGGAGCGTGATAGCGATTATAACAGCCAGAAAGTTCTAGTATAACCGGTTCATTTTCCTGATATTTTCTATCGGACCAGGTTAAGTGTGGTGCTTCAATACCATCACCAGCAGGCATTAAAGGAACAATCGCTGGGTAATCTCCACCAAATTCATCTGTTCCACTAATCTGCGCATGAGAAATTTCTGCAGCAGCATCACATTCTCTGACACCTACGTTTACAGCGTCAATACCAGTCTGCATAACTTTTTCGGCAATCTTACCAGCTCTCTTCATGAATTCAATTTCCTGAGCTGATTTAATAGCTCTAACTTTAGCTACTAAAAAAGTTGCATCCTTAAATCTAGCATTAGGTAAACTGTCATTTAAAATTTGATATGTTTTGTGAGTGAAATAGAACTGATCCATTTCTACACCAAAAACCTTGTCTTCCCAGCCTTTATCTTTAATAACATCTACAACAAAATCTATTGGATGTTTGCCAACTGGAGAATGAACATAGTCGTCAGCATAACTTCTAATATTCTCTTCACTCAAGAAAGTTGTTACTTTTGCAGCGTTTCCATCCATATTTCTACCAATCCATACTGGCTCATCCTGATCTAGGGAAACAATTACACACTGGTGAACATAAAATGACCAGCCATCATATCCTGTAAGATAATTCATGTTTGCTGGATGAGTAGCAATTAAAACTTCAATACCTGCTTCTTCCATTCTTTTTTAGTCTTTTTGACCCGCTGTTCATACTCTTTTTCTGTAAATAACATTTTATTCCTCCTTATGATTTTATGTTAATTTAATTGTACTAACAACAAAACAAATTGAAATTAATGATTTTGAGCCTGAATCGCAGTGATAGCAGTTAGATTTACAATTTCTTCAACAGAACAACCTCTTGATAAATCATTAATTGGTGCTGCCAGCCCCTGTAGAATCGGGCCAATTGAATCAGCCTTTGCTAAACGCTGGGCCAGCTTAACCCCAATGTTGCTGGACTGCAGATCAGGGAAAATCAAAACATTTGCTCTACCTGCAATTTCACTTTCAGGTGCTTTTCTGACACCAACACTTTCGACAAGTGCAGCATCAGCCTGCATTTCCCCATCAACTTTTAAATCAGGAAACTTACTGTGAGCAATTTTTACTGCCTCCTGAACATTCGTCACATTTTCATGACGAGCACTGCCCATTGTTGAAAAAGAAAGCATCGCAGTTTTAGCTTCAAAACCTAATAAATCTTCAACTGTCTCAGCTGTAGATTGAGCAATTTCAGCTAACTGCTCAGAATTAGGAGTGGGATTAACCGCACAATCTGCAAAAGTTATAATCCCATCTTCGCCAAAGCTTTTATCTTTTAAAAGCAGTATTATTGCACTAGATACTGTTGAAATATCTGCCTTAGTTTTAATTATCTGAAAGGCAGGTCTTAAAACATTTCCGGTTGGATTATCCGCACCGGCAACCATTCCAGCCGCTTTATCTGTATAAATCATCATTGTACCAAAATACAGCGGATCTTTAATCATCTTTTCAGCATCTGCTTTACTGATTCCTTTGTGTTTTCTTAACTCATAAAATTCTTCTCTAAATTTTGATATGTAATCTGATTTTTCAGGATCAATAATTGTCAGACCTTCAAGATTTATATCTTTTCCAGCAGCAATTTTTTCAATTTTATTCAGATTACCTAAAATAACTATTTCGGCAATACCTTCTTTTTTTATAATTTCAGCAGCTTTAATAATTCTTTCATCTTCACCTTCAGCAAAAACAATCTTTTGCAAATCTGAAGCAGCTTTTTCTTTAAAGTTTTTTAATAATTCCACATATTCACCTCCTTTGAAAACTAACTGAAAGTTATTAAATAGCTTCAGTTTCAATTTTAAGGATAATAATTTTAATTTTTATTATCTTTTTTATTAGCTAGCGTATAATTTCCGCTACCAATAAAATTTAACCTTACTGTATTACAGATTGTCCGAAGGACATTTTGTTCCAAGTTTCAAACAATTGACAACAATATACAGTCATCTGTCGACAATCTCTTATATTTATAATTCTCTGCCAATTCAAAATATCCTTCTTTTTTTTAATAATTTTTTATAATTTTTTTCTGTTTTTTAAATAAAACTTGCGTGGATGCTGTCAAAACAAGGACTACACCCATAATTTGAATTAGACTAAATTGTTCAGAAAATATAATAAAAGACAAAATTATTGTCATAATTGGTTCTATCATTCCTAAAATTGACACAATTGTGGGACTGGTAAGTTTAATTCCAGCAAAAAATGACAAAAAACCACCAACAGTAATTAAAGTAATTAGGCCAATATAAATCCAACTAACAGGAGTAAAGCTAAAATTAAGTTTATTTTGATATAATCCTGCAGCTAAAAAAGTAAAGGCTGCAAAAAAACAGATATAAGCAGTTGTAACTGCAAGAGGAATTGTGTCTAAAATATGTCTTCCATATATCGCATATACACTATAAGAAATGGATGCTCCCAGAGCCAGCAGAATTCCAATTTTATTTAAATTATTAAAATTCTCCCCAAATAACATTATTAAACCAGCAAAAGAAACAATAATTGAAAAAACAATTCTTTTTGTTATTTGTTCACCATTTATTAAAAATGAAAGCAGAGCTACAATAATTGGATAGGTATAAAATAATAATACCGCCAGTGAAGGAGAAATAATTGATATTGCAGAAAAGTAACAGATACTAAAAACTGAATAAATTATTCCTCCCTGAACAAATAGTTTTAAATGATCATATATATCTAGATTAATTTCATTTTTATTAAAAAAAATATATGAAAATAAAACTACAGCAGCCATCATAAATCTTAAAAATAACAGTGAATAAACACTAACTCCTCCCGCATAAGCAAAAACAGCCAGAACCGGTGTTATTCCAAAACCAGCTGCAGAAAATAATGCAAAAATTGCTCCTTTATAATAAGGATCCATTAATTATCACTCCTGTAAATTGTATTTATCTTCTATTTCAAAAAACTCCCTGATATTCCTTTTTAACTAAGGCTGATTTCACGAAATCAATCATAGTTATAAAATCAAAGACCGGAAGTGAAAGTGACTGATGAACTGACTTAGCATATGGAGGCAGCATACTGCATTCTAATAAAACTGCCCCAATCTCAGGATTTTCTTCGATCATCTTTTCACTCACCTCTAAAACTTCTTTTTCTATTTTTTCAGTGTCCAAATAACCTTCTTCTAGAACTCCAAATTTATAGAAATTTTCTTTGTTCTCCATTCCCCGAATTACAACTCTTTCTCGGTCAATATTAACTGAATCTAAGAAACTGTCGTCATCTAAACTATCAGATTTTGCACTAATAATTCCAACTTTCTTATCTCTAGCAATTATTGAAGAAATAAATGGGGCTTGTAAAAGGCTTGACAAAAAGACCGGTATATTTACTGCTTCAGCAACCTCTTTCTGAAAAAGAGCAAAAAATCCACAATCAGCAGTTATCGCCCTTACACCTGACTTTTCTAAATCTTTAGCAGCTTCAATTATAATTTCCAAAGCCGTTTGATCTTTATTAAATAATCTATCAAAGGTAAGTCCTTCAACTAATTTATATCTAACAGGATAATCATAGGTGCTTGCATTTCCAACATCTCCAGGAATAAAAGGTGCCTTAAAATCTAAAAGTAAAATCCCAATAACTTCCCCATAATTGTCCTGAGCTCTATTTGCATGATATATCATTTTTTAAATCCTCCCTCTATAAATTGCATTGATCTCTCTAAATATTTTGAATTTAGTCATTTTAAACTAAATAGTCATTCCTGCTCCTTGGTCAGCGGATTTACACAACTGAGCATAAATATGCATCATTCCCTGTTTTACTTTTGCTTCGGGCTGCTTCCATTTTTCTCTTCTGGCAGCCAATTCTTTTTCACTGAGCTTAACATCTAAAGTCGAATTCTTGATATCTACAGAAATTATATCTCCATTTTCAACCAGAGCAAGTGGTCCTCCAGCATAAGCTTCTGGGGTAACATGACCAATAATTGGGCCGTGATTAAAACCAGAAAATCTGCCATCAGTTATTAAACCAACGCTTTCATCCAAGCCGTAGGCTACTAAAGCATCTGTACTCAACATAATTTCTTTCATTCCTGGAGCTCCTTTTGGCCCTTCATAGCGAATTACCATCACATCTCCCGGTTCTATTTCCCCTGCTTTAATTGCTTTAACTCCTTCTTGATCACGATTAAAGACCTTTGCCGGTCCAGTGAATTTTTTCATACTTTCTGGTACCGAAGATGATCTAACAATAGCACTGTTTGGAGCCAGATTCCCTCTTAAAATTTTTAAACCACCATCACCATTAATCGGATTATCTAAAGATCTGATTACTTCTGAATTCCTATTTTTCGCTTCAGCAATTATTTCTCCAATAGTTTGACCGGTTATAGTAGAAACATTTAAGTCTAAATATAATTCTAATTCTTTTAATAGTGCAGGTACACCTCCTGCTTTATGGAAGTCTACAATTGAATAACTACCAGATGGTTTGACTCCACAAATACAGGGTATTTGATTTCCAAACTCTGCAAAATCGTCTATTGTTAATTCTACTTTGGCCTCTCTTGCTAGAGCTAATAGGTGCAGAATCACATTTGTCGAGCCACCCATAGCAATATTTGTTTTAACAGCATTTAAGAAAATTTCTCTATTTAAGAGAGCACTGGGTTTTAAGTCTTCTTCCACCATAGAAACAATCCTTTTTCCTGCTGATCTGGCTGCTCGTTTTTTGTCAGCATATACTGCTGGGATAGTTGCTGTTCCTGGTAAATTAAGTCCTAATACTTCTGTCATAATCTGCATACTGTTGGCTGTTCCCATTGTAGAACAGGCTCCAGGACACATACAGGCAATATTTTCAATGTCTCTGACTTTCTGACTGTCAGCATTTTTACCCATTGTCATCACACCTACATCAGATGGCAGAACTTCTTTTCCCTGATATTCTCCGGTCAGCATTGAGCCACCAGTAATAACTATCGAAGGTACATCAACTCTAATTGCCCCCAACATCACACCAGGAATAATATTATCACAGCTGGCCAGTAAAACTAATCCGTCAAATTGATGGACAGTAGAAACATATTCTACTCCCATCGCTACTACATCTCTTCCGGCCAGCTCATATTTCAATTCTTCTTCTCCTACAATCATATCGCCACAGGTTGAAGGAGCACCAAACTCTACCGGTACTCCACCTGCAGCCCAAACTCCCTGTTTAATACTCTCTGCAATTCCATTTAAATGAGCATGTCCTGGTGCACCTTCATTATATGTATTGACAATTCCAATATGAGGTTTATTTTTAATATCAGCATCATCAAAACCACATCCTTTAAGCATTGCTCTTCTCATAATAGCATCTGTTCCAACAAATTTATTATTCATCTGTTTATTCCTCCAGTATTTTTTAAATAGATTTTGCTACTTCGTAAGCATCCCAAATCGAATACATAATATTTGCAACCTTTTTAGAGTCGCCAATTAAATTGACTTTAAGATCCATATCTTTAATCTGCCTGTATAATTTTTTGTTTTCTTTATACCCGGCAGCAATTATAATTGTATCTGCTTCGATGTTTTCTCTTCTAAAGTTTTTAGAAATTACGCTTACAGTATTCTTATCTATTTCTAAAATACTGCTTCCTGTTTTAACATCTATCTTATGGAAATCAACTAGATCTTTTAACATATCTGAATTGGCATGGGAAACAAAAATAGAATCTAATAAATCATCCATCATTTCAACAATTGTTATTTCTTTTCCTTTTTCTGCTAACCAGACTGCAGTTTCTACTCCAACTAATCCTCCACCTAAAATTACTACTTTTTCTCCAATTTGATCTTCATTCATTAGTGCTCTGCAGGCAGTTATTACATTTTTTTGCTCGACTCCAGCAATTGGTGGAATATTTGCTTTGGCACCAGCAGCTATTATAACTTCATCTGGAGACAATTCTTCTATTAATTTCTGATCTACCTCCTGCTCTAAGTTGATATTAACTTCAAGCTCTGCTAACTCATTTTTATACCACTCAATAAGCTTTCTTTCATCCTTTTTAAACTCAGGTACGGAAGCTTCAATTAAATGGCCGCCTAGGTAATCATTTTTTTCATAAAGCTTAACCTTATGACCCCTCAAGGCACAAACTCTAGCAGCTTCCATGGCTGCTATTCCGCCTCCAACTATCATTATTTCTTTTTCCTTCAGTGCAGAATCTATGCTATATTCCACTTCTCTTCCACAGGCTGGATTAACTGCACATGATATTTTCTTTCCACTTTCCATTCTCCCCATACAGCCATCATGACAGCCTAAACATGGTCTAATTTTATCTAATTTTTGATATCTAACCTTATTTGGCCAATCAGGGTCAGCTAATAATCCGCGACCAAGTAAAGCCATATCAACCTGTCCTTCTCCAACTGCCTGGGCTGCCAGTTTAGGATCATCAAGTCTGCCAGCAGTTAAAATTGGAATATCAACTACTTCTTTTAGTTTTTGAACATAAGGTAAATAAGGGCCGTGGTCCATATATGTTGGGGGATGAGCCCAATATAATGCTTCATATGAACCTAAATCTGCATTAAGAGCATCATAACCAGCCTCTTCAAGTATAGCAGCTACCTCAAGACCTTCTTCTAGAGTTCTTCCCTTTTCCTGATAATCTTCACCGGGTAAACCTCCCTGATGCAGTTCCTTAATACAGCTTTTTACCCCATAACGCAAGGTAACAGGATAATCGCTGCCTAATTTTTTCTTAATTCCCTCGACAATTTCAGCTGCTACCCGAAGTCTATTTTTTAAATTTCCACCATATTTATCCGTCCGATTATTAAATAGAGATAGAGCAAACTGATCAATTAAATAACCCTCGTGCATTGCATGCACTTCTACACCATCAAAACCAATATCCTCTGCTAAAACTGCAGCATCTATCATCTTTTGAATCATAAATTCTACTTCTTCAGTTTTTAATTCCCGGCATGTAATCTCAGGCTGACTAAAGTGAGCTACAGCAGAAGGTGCAGCCGGATGGCTGTCCACTACATCTAAAAATAGTGATCTGCCAAATCCCATAGTCAGCTGCAGAAATATTTTCGCTCCATGGGCCTGCACTCTTTCGACCATTTCAACAGCAGTTAACTTAAATGCTGTCGGGTTTGTTGAAATATTTTGAAAAATACCGGTGTGTGTTTGTTCAATAGTATTTTCAACTTCTACACCACCCGTGATAATCAAACCCGCTCCCCCTTTTGCTCTTTCTACATAATACTCAATAGCCCTCTGATCAAAAGCATTATCAGAATTGATTAAACCTGAGGCAGCCATAGGTGCCATACCTATTCTGTTTTTGATCTCCAGATTAGCAATTTTTAACGGTTCAAATAAACTTGAATATTTTTTATCCATTTTTTAACCTCCTAAATTAATAATTAATTCTACTCTATAATAATGCAATATTTATGCCATTCCTTATTTAGCAGGCATCTTAGTTAAAAATGGAGTTTATTTATATCAATATTTAATTTTTTCTATAAATTTTAAGTAATATTATTCTTCTCTACTGTCCAAAAAGTTGACAGATGTCAAGTTATCTAGAATCTGATTCAGGGTAGTTTAAAGCCATATTTCTCCAGTTTATTATAAAGTGACTGTCGAGAAATAGATAGTTTTTCTGCTGCCTGACTTATATTATTCCCTGTTTCCTTTAAAGCAGCTGTGATTAAATGTTTTTCTAATTCTTTGATATTTTCTTTTAAAGATAATTTATTTACTGCTTTAAACTCTAAATTTTTATAATCTTTAGCTGAACCGGTCTTTTTTAAAATATATTTAGGAATATCTTCTGGCCTTATTTTGCTTTCATCAGCACTATTAATAAAGGCTGCTTCTATACAATTTTTAAACTCTCTCACATTACCGGGCCAGCTGTATTTAAGAAATATTTTTTCAACTTTGGTATCTATACCTTCTATATTTTTAGAAAATTTGCTGTTAAAATCATTTATAAAATGATCAGCCAAAACTTTAATATCATCTTTTCTATCTCTCAGTGGTGGGATTTCAACATTAACTACACTCATTCGATAAAATAAATCTTCTCTAATTTTATTTGTATTTAATAAATCATCCATCTTTTCATTTGTTGAAGCAATAATTCTAACATTAGTCTTATATTCTTTTCTGCCGCCAATTCTGCGAACCCTACCATTTTCTATAACCCGCAACAGTTTAGCCTGCAGTGAAAGCGGCATTGAGTTAATTTCATCAAGAAATATAGTTCCTCCATTTGCTAATTCAAATAATCCTTTTTTCTTTTCTGAACCGGTAAAACTTCCCTTAGTTGTACCAAAAAATAGACTTTCCATTAAGTTTTTAGGTATAGCCGCACAGTTTTGAGATATAAATGGTTTAGAGGCTCTTTTACTTGCATTATGAATAGAATGTACAAACAATTCCTTGCCGCTTCCTGTTTCTCCATAAATCAAAATATTCGAATCATATTTAGCAGCTCTTTTAAGCTGAGCTATGATTCTCATTACCTCTGCATTTCTGGTAATAATATCAGAAAACTGATATTTAGAACCCAAATTATGTTCATGTTTGCTTTTAGATTCGGCTTCAGCTGTACTAACTATACTGTTAATATCATAGGATAAAAAAACCACTCCTAAAATTCCTTCTTCATTTTTTAAAGGAAAGGCAGTATTAATGGAGTTAACCTCTGTCCCATCATCTAACTGCATAACCTGAGGCTGATTGACTACCGCCTCTCCGGTTTTCAGGACTTTTAAAGCGGTGCTTGTTTCCCAATCAAGCCAGGGATAAACCTCTAAAAATGGTTTACCTACAACTTCCTCAGTTCCCAGTTTATTATGAATATCATTATAATTATTGTAATAAAGAATTCTGGCATTCTTATCTATAATGCAGATAACATCAGTTTCTTTAAATGCTCTTTTAATATGATGAAGATTTTTAAAAGACATAAATATTGCTCCTTTGAATATTCTTTTGATTATAAATTAAACTTATCCACTGTTTTTGTTAATTTTTCTGCGGTTTCTGCTAGTCTTTTAGCTGATTCAACTACTTCTTTAGTAGAATTAAGCTGTTCTTGACTATATGAAGCAACCTCTTCTGAACGTTGAGCAGATTCTTCACTAACTGCAGCAATTTGATTAATTATTTCTGCCACTTCTTTACCTTTGCTGTTAACTTTATTTGTTTTCAAATCAATATTTTCAATAATTTCACTTAATTTAACTGAAACTGCTTTCACCTTATCAAAGGAAAGTTTAGTATTTTCAATAACATCAACACTACTTTTAACAACATCTTCTGTTTCATCCATTTTATTTACCGAATTATTAACTCCTTCTTGTATATCTTTTATCAACACTTCTATTTTTTCGGTAGCCTTAGAAGATTCTTCAGCTAAATTTCTAATTTCATCTGCAACAACACTAAATCCCCGTCCAGCTTCACCCGCCCTAGCTGCTTCAATAGCAGCATTTAAAGCCAAAAGATTTGTTTGAGATGCAATACCATTTATTAAATTAACAATATTACCTATTTCTTCAGATAAAACACCTAACTCACCTATACTATCTGAGACCTGTTTAGTATTTTTATTAACACTTTCAATTTTTTCAATGGAACTCTCCATGGATCTGCTTCCATTTTCAATATTATTCATCACTAATTTTGTTTCACTTTTCATATTTTTTGACATTTTATCAATATTATCTATCTCTTTACTCAACTCAGCAACGACTGCTGTGCTTTCTTCAGTCTGGGCTGACTGCTCTTCAGCACCAGAAGCAACATGCTCAATAGATGACCCAACTTTTTCAGCCGAATCTTCAAGATTTTCTCCAGATGCACTAAGTTCTTCACTAGATGATGATAAATCTAAAGCAATGTTGTTAATTTGAGATATCATATTTCTTAAGTCATCCTGCATTTCATTTAAAGCTTCAGATAAAATTGATATTTCATTATTTCCTTTAGCTTCTATTTTTTTAGCATTTAAATTACCTGAAGCAATTTCTTTAGAGAAATTAGTTGCTTCAATGATTGGATCTGCTATTATTTTTGAAATATATAAAGCAAGTATAGTAATTAATACTAACACAGCTAAAATAATTGTGATTATTTGCTTATACATTTGATTTATTTGTGTTTGCAACTCTTTTTTAGGTATTACAGATATAAAATTCCATGATGTTTCTTGAGATTTATATGTATTAAATAAATATTCTTCTCCTCCCATTACTGCTTCAAAATAATTATTTTTACTCTGATTTAAATTATCATTTAAACCTTCTACACCCAGCTCTGAAATATTTTGAAAAGTTAATTCTGATTTTCTAGGGTGTGCTAAAATATTATTTTGATCATCAACTAAAATAATGAATCCTTCTTTTCCAATTGTAATATCTTTGATCAAAGAAGTTAGACTACTTAAACCAATGTCAATTCCTAATACTCCCATAAATTCTCCTGCCTCATTATTAAAAGCTGTTACAGCACCAATATTGACAGTATCATCCGCTTCCCAATAATAAGGATCTGTTAAAGAAACTTTATTTTTATTATTTACTCCTACTTTATAAAAAGGTCTTTCTCTAGGATCATAATTACTGCCGATAACTCCTGCTGGATGCTGAATCATCCCTCCATATTTTGTACCTATATAAATATATGATACTTCAGGATGGGTTTTAGAAAAATCATCAAAAAGATAAAATATTTCTTCTTCTATTCCTCCATTTTGAGATGGAGTCATCATTAAATTATCATTACTGTTAGTTAAATATTTGGTTATATTATTATCAACCTGAGCTATGTATTCATTTTTAGCTAAGAAGTTTGTATTAGCTTTCAACTGCTGAAAATATAGGTTAATCGCATTATCTACCTGAGTTACTTCTCTTTTAGTTGACTCTATAAATGAATTTTCAATTATTTCTTCGACATTTTTGATTTGAAAATAACTTACTACCCCTAATGGAACCAAAGCAATTAATAATAAAACAACTGTCAATTTGAATTTAATGCTGTTAAAAAACATTTTTTTTATATTTTTAATTTTACTCACTCCTCAAAATATTGTTTACTGTATACTGTCGACTTTATTCTATTATTATATTAATTCTTCATTCTCAAAAAAAGACCTTTATTTTTATTAAAAAAATTTATTATTTTTTTTTAATAGATTTTTTATTTGACAAGGGGAAAATAATTTATTATACTTTTATTCATACAATTTAAATATTATAAATGTTATGATAGGAAATGAATAATAAATATATGATAACAGAGAATCGGTATTTGCTGGAAACCGTATCTATTTTATTATTACTCTCATCCTTGAACAGTAAGGCTGAATCTAGTAAGTCTTATCGGTAAATTTTTGCATCCGTTATCTTAATGCTAAAGTACTATTTATTTTTAAAAGTACTTATTGAGGCTATTAACTTTATTAATAGTGAATTAGGGTGGTACCACGTGAATAAACCTCTCGTCCCAAATAATAGATTTAGGCTGTTATTTGCGATGAGAGGTTTTTATTTTTTAAAAATTATAATCTAAATATTAAAAGGAGTTGAAATTATGAAAAAACTATCAGGTGCTGAAATCTTCATTGAGTCTTTGAATAACGAGCAGGTAGAATTAGTTTTCGGGTACCCTGGAGGAGCCGTTTTACCAATTTTTGAAGAGTTTCGTAAATCAAAAATAAAATTTGTAATGCCCTACCATGAGCAGGTAGCTATCCATGCTGCAGGTGGTTATGCTAGATCAACCGGCAAAGCTGGAGTTTGTGTAGCAACATCTGGACCAGGCGGTACCAATTTAGTTACAGGTCTGGCTACAGCCAATATGGACTCTATTCCGATTGTAGCTTTTACAGGTCAGGTACCGATGTCTGCCATTGGTACAGATGCTTTTCAGGAAGCAGATATTAGAGGTATTACTGCTCCAATAACCAAACATAACTATTTAGTTAAAGATATTAATGATCTTGCGCAAACTATTAAAGAGGCCTTTTATATTGCCCAAACAGGTAGACCAGGCCCGGTTTTAATTGATATACCGAAAGATATTTTAATGCAGACTGCAGAATTTAACTATCCAGATAAAGTTTATTTACCCGGATATAATCCAACCAAAAAAGGACATGGTCTTCAGATCAAAAAAGCAGCTGAAGCTATAAACACTGCTAAAACTCCAGTAATTTATGCTGGGGGAGGAGTAATTAACTCAAATGGTAGTCAGGAATTAAGAGAATTAGCTAATAAGAGTGGAATTCCTGTTACAACAACTATGATGGGTTTAGGTTCTTTTGACAGCACAAGCCCCCTAAGTTTAGGGATGTTAGGCCTACACGGAACAACTCAGGCAAATAAGGCAATATATAATGCTGATTTGATTATCGCAGTTGGAGCAAGATTTGACAATCGGGTAACCGGAAAAATTGATAAATTCGCCCCTAATGCTAAGATCATTCACATTGATATTGACCCTGCTGAAATTGGAAAACGCCTCTACATTGATATTCCAATTGTAGGAGATGTAAAATTTGTTTTAGAAGAATTAAATCAAAAAATTAATGAAAATGAACACCCAGAGTGGATGCAGCAAATTAATAAATGGCGGGATCTGCACCATCAAAAGGCCTATCAGCCTAAAAAAGGGAAACTGACTCACCGCCAGGTTATGGAAGAAATTTATAATGTCAGTCCAAAAAACACTATAATAACTACTGAAGTAGGACAGCATCAAATGTGGGCAGCCCATTATTATAAATATACTGAAGCCAGGTCTTTTATTTCTTCAGGTGGTTTAGGTACCATGGGCTTTGGTTTTCCAGCTGCTATTGGAGCCCAACTGGGCAACCCAGATAAAAAAGTTATAGTTATCGCAGGAGATGGAAGTTTTATGATGAATATGCAGGATATGGCGACAATTGCCAAACAAAATCTGCCGATAAATATAGCTATCTTTAACAATAAACAGCTGGGAATGATTAGACAGCTGCAGGAAGTTTATCAGAATAAAAATTACTTCTCTACCTGTTTAAGAAAAGATGTTTCCTGTCCTCCAGACTGTTCTGCAGGAGGAGAAAATTGTCCAGAAGAAATGATACCGGATTTTGTTAAGTTAGCAGAAGCATTTTCTAACTTTAATGCAATCAGAATTGAGAAAGTTGAAGATATAAGACCAGCAATTGAAGAGGCTGTCAACAGTCCTAAGCCCTATCTACTTGACTTTATTATGGAAGAAGAAGAAACAATGTTCCCGATGGTTGTTGATGGTGACAGTTTAGATGAAATGCTTTTACACAAAGAAGAGATCAAATAAGTTTTTTAAATTATAATATTAAATAGGTGGAGCCAATTTATCCAGAAATTATGATTTCAAGCTAATTTCTGAAGCCAATTGTCGCTCCACCTATTTTTATTCTAGTTACCTTTTATTTATATGTTTTTGAATTAAATCATCAATTTAAATTATGCACTCTCTTTTTGCTGTGCCGGTGCTTTTTCAGCAAAAAGTTTATCCGCACTTGGGAAAGCAAAGTAAATAGCTAAGAGACCCGCAATTAAAACTAAGAAATTATAATGTAGATTAGGAATAATTTGAATTGGAGAAATTTTAGCTAATGAACCCGCTAATAAGATCTGAGCTCCATATGGAATTATTCCCTGCCAGACACAGGCAAAAATATCTAAAAGACTAGCACTACGGCGTAAATCAACATTATTTTCGATTGCTATATTTCTAGCAAGTGGTCCACTAATGATAATAGCAACTGTATTATTTGCTGTACAAACATCTGTAACACTAACTAAGGCTGCAATTCCAAGTTCTGCACCTTTAGTGTTTTTAATTCGACTGGAAATTGCATAAATTAGATACTGTAATCCGCCTTCTTTCCGGATCATCGCTGCCAAACCTCCGGCAAACATGGATAAGAAGAAGACCTCTGTCATACTATTAAAACCAGCATATGCTTCCTGAGCCATTGCAATAAACGTAAAATCACCAAATATAATACCAATTAAACCTGATAAAAGCATTCCACCAAATAAAACCATAAAAACGTTGACACCGATTAAGGCAAAGACTAAAACAGCAATATAGGGAACTACTTTAATAATTTCATAAGAATATTGTGAAGCCTGAACTGCTGTGTCCCCTACAAAAAAGAGGAATATTAAAGTAATGATAGCAGCCGGCAAAACGATTAAAAGGTTCATTTTAAACTTATCCCGCATCTCAACACCCTGAGTTTGAGTTGCAGCAATTGTAGTATCAGAGATAATGGAAAGATTATCACCAAACATTGCTCCCCCAATAACAGCACCGATAGTTAATGGTAATGGTAGTGCAGCTTTAGAAGCAATACCAACAGCAATTGGAACTACAGCGCCAATTGTTCCCATTGAAGTACCCATAGCAGTTGCGATAAAAGCTGCTATTAAAAATAATCCGGGTAATAAAAACTGAGATGGGATAATTGAGAGACCTAAGTTAACAGTTGCATCTACTCCACCTACTGCTTGGGAAACAGCTGAAAAAGCCCCAGCAAGCAGATAGATCATACACATTATAATAACATTATTTTCTCCAGCTCCTTTAATATAAAGATGAAACTCTTTCTTCCATTGAACCTGAAGCCATAAAGAAAGCAACAATAATTCCAACTAGAGCAGCAATTGGAGCAGGAAACTGGTAAAATGCCATTTCCACTCCCTGCATAGAAAAGTAAATACCCATTCCTAGATATAATACTAAAAAGACAAATAAAGGTATTAGTGCAACAGGATTTCCTTTATCCAGTTTTTCAACTTTATTTTTCATTTATACTTAACCCCCATTAAATTTATTTTTAAAATTTTCTGAGTATTATCCCCTTATAAGATCCTCCGTATTTCAGGAGGACCTGTCTTATACAGTATTTTTATTTTGTAGATCTTAATTTAAGATTTTAATTTAAATAGTTTATAATTGAACAGTTTATTTTTAAGCTTAAACTGTTGCTAAGGATTCATCTTCTTCGACATCAGCTAATACTGATAAAGAGTTATCTAAATCAGCAATAATATCTTCAACATCTTCAATACCAATTGAAATTCTGACTAATCCATCTGTAATTCCAGCCGCTAATCTTTCTTCACGAGGTACTGGAGCATGAGTCATTGAAGCTGGATGCTGAATTAATGTATCAACATCACCTAAACTAACTGCCAGAGTTGCTAAGTTAACATTGTTCATCATCTTCTCACCTGCATCATAACCACCTTTTAACTCAAAACTAATCATACTACCAAAACCAGATGCCTGCTTTTTAGCTAGGTCATGCTGAGGATGACTTTCTAAACCTGGGTAGAACACTCTTTCTACTTTATCATGAGCTTCTAAGAATTCAGCAACTTCCTTAGCATTTTCTGTATGCTTGTCAACACGAATTGGAAGAGTTTTTAGACCTCTTAGTAATAACCAAGCATTAAATGGACTAATGATTCCACCAAAATCTTTAAGTGTAGTCATTCTAATTTCAGCTAGCATTTCTTCTTTACCAGCGATAATACCAGCAATAGCGTCACCATGGCCGCCAATATATTTTGTTGCACTGTGAACAACCATATCTGCACCTAAAGCTAATGGATTTTGAAGATAAGGAGTCATAAAAGTATTATCTACAATTACTTTTGCTCCTGCCGCGTGAGCTTTTTTGCTGATTTCTTCAATATCAACTAAGTTTAGAGTTGGATTTGAAGGTGTTTCTAAATAAACAAGTTTAGTATTATCCTGCAGATACTCATCTACATTGTCTAAATCAGATAAATCTGCAAATGTTACTTCAATTCCATATCTAGGCAGAATCTCTTCCATTAAAGAGTGAGTACATCCATATAGACAGTCATGAGCAAGAATATGATCTCCAGCATAAGCAACTGCCATTACAGATGCAGAAATCGCTGACATACCAGAAGCTGTAGCAATTGCTGCTTCAGCACCTTCTAAAGCTGCCATTTTTTCTTCTAGAGCACTCTGAGTTGGGTTACCAAGTCTTGTGTAAATATATCCTTCTTTTTCTCCAGCAAATTTGTCTGCTCCATCCTGAACATTTTTAAAGGCAAAGGTTGAAGTTTGATAAATTGGTGTGTTGTGAGCACCTGTCTGTGGATCTGCATGCTGACCTGCATGACAACAAAGTGACTGAAAACCTAATTTTCCTAAATCTTTCTTTTCCAAAATAAAAACCCCCTGTAATTAATTTAAATTTAAATAAAACTTTATTTGTTGAATTACTTTCACCTATATTATAATGCAATTAGTGTGCCACAATTTAATAATTTAGAGGGTTTTTCTTGATAACCACTGTTATAACAGTCATTATCGTAATAAAATTATTTTTTTAAATTATAATTAATTAATTGTTAATTTTAAAATTAGTATAAATTGTTTTAAAATTTAGAATAATGTTAAATAATGTTTCCAGCAGTATAGATAGATTCAAAGTCGATTAAAGTTGATTAAATCTAAATAGCTTCAATTTATAACTAAAATCTACTGTAAAGATTTCTTTACAAGTGGAAAGTTTTATTTCAAATTATATTTTTTAGCCTTATTTAAAACAGTAGTATGAGAGACTCCAAGTACTTCTGCAGCTTTGCGCAGGCTTTGTTCTTCATTTAAGGTATGAGAAATCACAAGTTTCTCTAATTCACCTACCATTTTTTTAATCGACGATATTTCTTTAATATCAACATAATTACCTTTTAGTAAACTATCTTTATTGTAATCTCCAGCTTCTCTATTTAAGTAATTGTTGTTTTGCAGTCTTAATCTATCAAATATAATATCATCTGCAGTAATTTCTAATGAGGAAACAAAATTAATTGCTCTTTCTAAGACATTTTTAAGCTCACGCACATTTCCCGGCCAATCGTAACTCATTATCTTTTTTTTAGCTTGTGGACTTAAATGTTTGTTAGGAATTCTCATTTTATTGGTAATTTTCCAAATGAAATATTTACTTAGGGCAAATAAATCTTCTCTTCTTTCCCTTAAAGGAGGAATAATTATTGGGATTACATTGAGTCTGTAATATAAGTCTTCTCTAAACTTATTTTCCCTGATCATCTCCTCAATTTTTCTATTTGTCGCAGCAATGACCCTCACATCAATATTAATAACCTGATCTCCACCAACTTTTCTAATCTGATTTTGTTCCAGAGTTCTTAAAAGTTTTGCCTGCAGATGTGCTGACATTTCTCCAATTTCATCTAAGAATATTGTACCTTTATCCGCAATTTCAAAAAGTCCCTGTTTACCTCCCTTTTTGGCACCGGTAAAAGATCCTTCTTCATAACCAAAAAGCTCACTTTCTAATAAAGAATCAGGTAAAGCAGCACAGTTTACAGCAACAAAGGGTTCCTGGCTTCTGGAACTGGCAGAATAAATAGCTCTGGCAAAAAGTTCTTTTCCTGTTCCGCTTTCTCCTCTAATAAATATTGTTGAATCATTTTTAGCTGACCTTTTTGCATATTCAATTAGCCGCTCCATTTTTTCACTTTGATGAATAATATCATTAAATTCAATTTTAGGTGTTTCGTGAATTGTATTATATAGTTTTCTTACTTCATCAATATCTTTCATTGAAGCAACTGCTCCAATTAGATTATTATCTTCATCAAAAATCGGGGTAGTTGTGGTAAAATAGTGAGACTTGCCATAATCTCCTTCAATTAAAATCTCTTCATTTTCTATCTTCTTTTTCTTTTTTAAACTCTCAATAATGGGAAACCGATCTGAATCTAAAATGTCTCTAATATCTTTTCCGATAGATTTTTTTAGTGAAACATTTAAGATAACCTCAGCTGACTTATTCATTGTACTAATTTTCCCATATTTATCAATAGCAACAATACCCTCTTTTAAATTATTCATTACAGTCTTTAATTCCTGTTCTTTGACTTCAAAGGGCATATATTCTATATCAGACACTTCTTTTACAAAATCTAAGCGTTTTAATTCAACAAGCAGTTCTTCTCTTTTTACCTTTTTACACTCCGGCAGATCACCAACTCGAATATAAATTTCTCCAGGAACTACCTCCATAGCCATCAAATTGATATTTAAATCATCAACAAGATTAAGCAGGCGGCTTGTTACTCCAGGCATATCAATAACATCTATCTTAAAAGAACAGCTCATATTTTCTCCTTTCAGAAAAATCTATTTTAGTGGTTAAAATTAGAAAATACATGTCTGGGCAGTTATAAAGGCAAAAAATAACTTCTATAAAATAACATCCACATATTATTTAAATTATAACATAGAATATATTAAAGATGAAATATTACAATTTCTAGCCAGGGTTTAAAATAAACCACAAAATCAAAAACAAAGTTCTCCTGCTTTTGTTTGATTTTTCGGAAAATATGTTGTATACTTTTTCATATTAAAAAAATTAATAACTATAATTGCTTAAATTATATTCTTAAACAGAAAGGAAAACCTTATGAAAAAATATGCTTTGACACTTATAGTCTTACTAGCAGCTATATTTATTTTGAATACCACTATTTACGCTGAAGCAGTAGTAGAAATTTTTGATGAATGGACAGTTTACCAGGATGAAGATTCTACTACAGGACAAATGAATGTATCAATCCATCAGATGACAGATTATGCTACCCCTCTATATATGAGCTTTTATCAGGGAGAAAGAACTATATCAATAGTTCTTAGAGATTTAGACAAAACTGCAGCTACATTGAGATAGATTATAAATTTGATGAAGCTCTTGAAAATTACAAGGATTTATTATTATCAGATTGAAAATTTTAACTTATATTATTGATACTTGAAAACACAAAAAACCCGCCTCTCAGCGGGTTTCTTAAAATGGGCGTCAGCCCTTAATATTCAATGGCGGAGAGACAGGGACTCGAACCCTGACACCTTTCGGCTTCACCGGATTTCAAGTCCGTACTGGGCTTTGTTAGTCAGTATCAGGTATTGCCAACTATTCCGCTAAAACAATGATTTTAGGTGTTTTTTGCTAATGATTTATCAGCTAGTATCAGCTGTTATCAGATTTTTTGTTAGGATTGTGTCAGGATTAATAAAATATAAACTGAACTTTGAATTTAAATAATACAAATACAGATTTGTATGTTTAAAACAAATAGCTTTAAAAATTGACTTGAAATTTTCGATAACACTAAACAAATTAATTTTTTTGAAAAAATTAGGCTTTAACCTTTATGAACACTGAAGATACAGGTAATTTGAAGGAAATCTGAAAAAGTGCATTACATATTGCAATTCACTTTTATTTTTTTATCGAACTCTTCTATTGCTTTTTAAATAAAACTATGGTATTCTTTTGTTAGTTTTATCTTAAAAGGGTGATTGCAGGTGACAAAAGGTCAAGTTGAAGCAAAAATTAGTGAGGCAGTAACCAAATTTGAATTAGAAGTAATGGGTAGAGGTCCTAAGCAAATTAATACTATGATCGTTAAAAATTTGATAATTATTAGGCTCGAAGGATTCTTCAGTATTTCAGAGAAGAGGCTGGCAGAGAATAATCGTGTTGAATTAGTTAAAAGAGTTAGGACTTTATTATTTGAAAATGAAGTAGAAAATTTCAAAAATATTATTCAAAATATAATTAACACTGAATTAGTCAGTGTGCATTCTGATGTAAGCACAAAAACCGGGGAAAAGATAATTATAGTTACACTTGATTGTAATTTAGAAAACAAATATTAAATTTAATAAATTATATATTTAGTTGGCAGATATATGAAAGGTATTTTTTACCAGTCATTATTAGGTCAACAATTTATCAATATTGATAAAGTGTTGGCCTTTTTTGTTTATATAAGGTTTTTTCTAACTAATAAAACTTAATATACTCTTGAATTTGGACAATTAAAATGAAAATAAACACCTATTAATTTAAGTTTATTTATCTTAAATATTATAATTTCAACTCAAGAAGGAGGTGATGATAATTATTTCTTTACAAGCAGCGATCGATAACATACTTTCACCAGCAATTATGTTCTTTATTTTAGGACTAATTGCTGCAATTATTAGATCTGATTTAGAAATACCAGATTCTTTTGGAGCTTTTTTAACTATGTTTATTCTAACTTCTATAGGTTTAAAGGCAGGGATTGCAGTTAGACAAACAGGAATATCAGAAATAATAATACCTGTTCTTGCAGCTATTATAGTTGGTGCTATAATTACTTTCACTGTATATTATATAATGTTAAAAATAGGATTTGATGCAGCAAATGCTGGCTCTATTGGCGGTCATTATGGGGCATGTAGTAGTGTAACCCTAACTACAGTGATAGTTTTTCTAAGCAGGATGGGAGTAAACTTTGAAGAGTTTGTTCCAGCACTATATCCATTTATGGATACAGCAGCCTTGATTACAGGTATTGTTTTAGGACACGCCGGTCTAAAAAAGAAAAAAATAGATTCAGATGATGAATATAGTATTAAAAATATTATTAAGGAGTCACTGAGGTCTAAATCAACAGTTTTAATTATTGGAGGTCTGATAATTGGTTTAACTGCAGGAGTAAAAGGCACAGAAGACCTGATGCCATTTTACAGTACTGCATTTGACGGGATCTTTACAATATTTATGCTGGATATAGGAATTATTACTGGACGAAGAATATCGGTTCTAAAAAATGTTAAACCAGTTACTTATTTGATTGCAATAATAATGCCGCCTGCACAAGCAGTTATAGCAATATTAATTGCAAATTTTATCGGCTTAAGTCCAGGTGGAGCAACAGTTTTTGCAGTTCTAGCAGCAGGAGCCTCATATATTTCAGCACCAGCAGTAATGAGAAGTACTTTTCCAGATTCAAACCCTTCCATAGCATTAGGGATGAGTCTAGGGATCATTTTTCCATTTAACATAATACTTGGTATACCACTGTATTATCAGATTGCAATAATTTTGAGTTAATTTATAAATTTATTGATGAAAAAATAAGGAGGTTTCTATTATGTTGATCAGAGCAGAGAAGGTAATTATTATTACTGAAAAGATTATTTCTTCTCGAATTATCGATTATTTAGAATCAATGGATATTAAAGCTTATACAATCTATAAGGATGTTTCTGGACAGGGAAATCGAGATATTAGATCTATATCTGGAGGTTTAAGTAGATATGGCGAAAATATAAGATTAGAAGTAATTATTAAAGATGATGAAAAAGCAGTAAAAGTTGTAGAGAAAATCTATGCAAAGTATCTGCATTCCAAATATGCAGGTATTATATATATTGAAGATGTTAGGATAATTAAACAAAATGAGGAGTGATTTTGATGAGAGAAAATATACCTGTAACAATGATGACCCAACACCCTGATTCTGCTCAAGAATATGTTCCTATACAAAAAGAATCAGAAGAGGCAATTGAGTCTTTAAAAGCGATCCCTGATGGTTTAGGCTTAGAAGAAATAATGATTGATTTTGAAGGAAAATTAACTCCATATCACCAGACTGCTCAAATTGTAATAGGTCTAATTCAGAATGGAATGACACCAGGAAAAGAAGTTTTTGTAACCCCAAGAGTAGCAAATGCCAATGAAGAAACCGCTTTTAGACAAATAATGGCTTTTCTTTCAATAACAGAAACTATAGTTAGCGCAAAAGAATATAATGATATCCAGCCTATTATAGAAGTTATTCTTCCTATGGTAAGTTCTGCCGATGAATTAATAGAAGTGAAAAAGAGAATAGATTCTGTGGCAAAATTAGCAGAAAAAGAGTTCAAAATGAAAAAAAACAAAGATTTATTACAGATTATTCCACTCATTGAAGAAGTACCTGAGCTTTTAAATATTGACTCCATTATTTATCAATTTGTTACAAAATTAAGAGATAATGATTATCCGGTTGATTATCTCAGATTTATGCTGGGAAGATCTGACCCAGCTTTATCTTATGGAAATGTTTCTGCAGTTTTAGCAAATCGAGTAGCCCTTTCTAAAGCATATAAAATTGCTGAACCTTTAGATATTAATATTTATCCTATCTTTGGTGGAGGGGCCCTACCTTTTAGGGGACATGTGACACTTGAAAACATTTATAATGTCTTAGAAACATACCCAGGGCTTAAAACTATCACGATTCAATCTGGTCTTAGGTATGATCAACCACGTACAAAATTGAATGAATTAATAAAAATACTTAATAATGAATTACCTAATAGTAAAGCTCATTTTTATAGCGAAACCGAATATCAACAATTATATAACTATGTTGGAATTTTTACAGCTAATTATCTTGATGCATTTTTTGAAATCATACCAGAAGTAGCAGAACTCTCAGATTATATGCCCAAACAGAGAGATAGATTGGCCCGCAAAAGTGGTGTTGGATATGCCCGAGATATTGCGAGACCAGAAGAAATTGCTAAGCTTGTTAATATTGAGAGTATCAAGAATAGATTAAATAAGCTCAATACAGACAAAAAGTTTGCTTTACCTAGAGCAATTACTTTTACTGCCTCTCTCTATTCAGTTGGGCTGCCTCCAGTTTTTATAGGAACAGGTAGAGGTCTTAACGAAATAAAAAATAAGTGGGGCAAAAGTGGATTAAATGAATTTTTAAATAATTATCCATCATTAAAAGCTGATCTAAAATTTGCAAGCAAATTTGTTAACTTTAAAAACATAAATAGATTCTTTAATCAGAAAGCTGTTGATTATATTGAAGAAGATATAAACTTCTGTTGTGATTTCTTTGATTTAGATATATGTCGAGATAAAAATATAATAAAATCTGACATATATCATATGTTAATGGACTCTTCATTAGGAGTATTATTTCACCTGCAAAAGGCCTCTGATTTTTCTCGTCCCAAAGAAGTTGAATTATTAGAAAACTGGCTTAAAGAAATGGGAAGTATAAGGGGGAGTCTAGGTTAAAAATACAACTCAAACTTAAAGTCGTCAAATTTAAAATGGCAGGATTTTGTTAGGATTTACCCCCAAAACACAAAAAACCCGCCTCTTGGCGGGTTTCTTAAAATGGGCATCAGCCCTTAATATTCAATGGCGGAGAGACAGGGACTCGAACCCTGACACCTTTCGGCTTCACCGGATTTCAAGTCCGGCTCCTTAGCCAATTCGGACATCTCTCCACTTATGTCACGAATAATATTGTACTATAGATATCTATTTCTGTCAAGAGATATTTAGATATAATTTTCCTTAATTTCATCCTGATTATCAAAATTTTTTAAATTTCTTGACAGGCGATCAATAGTCTTTTTTAACGAAATTTTTTCTTTTAAAGCTCTGGAAACCTCACTTAATAAAACAGTCTGTTTTTCCTGCTTTTTATCACCTAAAAGAACAGTTGAAGCATCAATGATATTTAGCTGACCAAGATTATTTCTATAGAAATTAGAATCTCTTTTGGCCAGAGCCTCAAGCTTAATCTGATTAAATATTTTTATGCAATGCTAGTGATTTATTTTATCTATAATGTCTTTTTAAGAAATCTTCTGCTACATCTGGGAATAAAATATAAGAGAGAACATCTTCCTCTTTAGTTATAAAGTCTTTTATTTTATTCAGAGTTGATTCATATTCATCATCAAGTAACTCAGCGGGACGACAATTTATTTGTTTCTCTCCAGCTAGAATTTTTTCTATTACTTCTGGGTCAATTTCTCCAGGTGGGCGACCATACATTCCTTTTACATATTTTTTTGTTTCTCTTGAAACTAATTTATATCTTTCTCCTTGGGCAACATTAAATACTGCCTGAGTTCCAATAATTTGACTTGTTGGAGTTACTAATGGAGGATATCCAAGTTCTTTACGAACTTTTGGTATTTCTTTCAAAACTTCTTCATAATATTGACTCATATTATTATCTTTTAATTGCTGTCGTAAGTTAGATAACATACCCCCAGGTATTTGATTTTTTATAACTCGTGGGTCAATAGCAAATGATTTCTCATAATCTTCATGACTATTTCTTACATTTCTAAAATAATTAGCTATATCTATCACTTCATCTAAGTTTAAATTGGTATCATACTTAGTTCCTTCTAGCGTTACAATTAAAGACTCTGTAGGTGGCTGAGAATTTCCAGAAGCTAAAGAAGAAACTGCAGTATCTATAACATCAACATTAGCTTCTATCGCCTTCAAATAACTCATAGCTCCCAACCCAGCTGTATTATGAGTATGTAGTTGTATTAATAAATCAGTTTCTTCTTTTAGTCTCTCTATAATTTCATATGCTTTATATGGTGTCAAAAGACCAGCCATATCTTTTAAACATAATGAATCAACCTCAAGGTCTTCTAATTTTTTTGCAGTCTCTATATAATTATCAATATCATGAATAGGACTTGTTGTATAAACTATTGTTCCTTGAGCGTGTCCACCATATTTTTTTGTATACTCAATGGCTTTCTCTAAATTTCTAACATCATTTAATGCATCAAAAATTCTTATTATATCAATACCATTACTTATTGCTTTTTCAATGAACTTTTCTAATACATCATCTGGATAATGTTTATAACCTAAAATATTTTGTCCTCTTAATAACATCTGAAGTTTTGTGTTTTTAGTTCTTAATTTAATTTTTTCTAATCTCTCCCAGGGATCTTCATCTAAATAACGCATAGCAGTATCAAAAGTAGCACCACCCCATACTTCAAGAGAATGATAACCTACTTTATCCATATCTTCGATAATATCTAACATATTATTTGTTTTCATTCTAGTAGCTAAAACTGATTGTTGAGCATCTCTAAGTACTGTTTCAGTTATTTTAACGGACATTTTGTTCCTCCTTTTTAACATATAAATTGGTTAATTTAAATAAAAATATTTTATCCTAAAATTGATAGTAAAGTACCAGCTGCAATTGCTGATCCAATAACTCCAGCAAAATTTGGCCCCATAGCATGCATTAAAAGGTGGTTGGATGGATTTTCTTCCTGACCAACTTTTTGCACAACTCTAGCTGCCATTGGTACTGCAGAAACTCCTGCAGCTCCAATAAGCGGGTTGACTTTACCCCCACTAAATTCATACATCAATTTCCCAAATAAAACTCCAACGGCTGTACCAAAACTAAAAGCAATTAAACCTAAAACTAAAATACCAATAGTTTCGGTATTTAAAAATGCTTCTGCACTTGCTGTAGCTCCAACAGTTAAACCCAAAAATAAGGTTACTATGTTCATTAAAGCATTTTGAGTTGTTTTAAGTAAACGATCAACTACTCCTACTTCTCTCATTAAATTACCAAACATTAAACTTCCTAAAAGAGGTAAAGCTGAAGGTACTAATAAACCTCCAAGCAGGGTAACAGCTATTGGGAAAATAATCTTTTCTTTTTTTGTTACATGTCTCAGCTGTTCCATTTTTACCTGACGCTCTTTTTTAGTAGTAAGAGCCTTCATAATTGGCGGCTGGATAATTGGTACCAAAGCCATGTATGAATAAGCAGCTACCGCAATTGGCCCCAATAAATGTGGAGCTAACTGGCTGGCTGCAAAAATTGCTGTTGGTCCATCTGCTCCACCAATAATTCCAACTGCTCCAGCTTCTACAGGTGAAAATCCTAAGGCAATTGCACCAAAAATAGTAGCAAAAATACCAAACTGTGCTGCTGCACCTAAAAGTACTGTTTTGGGCTGAGCAATCATTGGGCCAAAATCAGTCCAGGCTCCAACTCCCATGAAAATAATTGGAGGATAAATCCCTAATTTAACTCCTTGATAGAGATAGTATAACAAACCTCCAACCTGACCATCTTTTCCAGCAGCCATTAATCCACCTAAAGGAAGGTTAACTAAAAGCATTCCGAAACTAATTGGTACCAGCAGCAGAGGCTCGTATTCTTTGACCACTGCCAGATATAAAAGTATGGAGGCAATGATAATCATTATAAATTGTCCTAATCCCAGATTCAAATAACCTGTCGACTGAACAAAAAGTGAGATCTTATCTAACATTAATTTAACCCCCTACTCAATTACCAGCAGTACATCTTCTGCATCAACACTGTCTCCAACTTTTACTTTAATTTCTTTCACAGTCCCCGCCTGAACTGCGGTTATTTCATTTTCCATTTTCATTGCTTCTAATACAATTAACATGTCTCCTTTGCTGACATTATCACCCTTTTTAACATTAATTTCTAAAATACTACCCGGCATTGGAGCCACAACATCACATTCGCCAATATTATCCGGTGCTGACATTTCTTTTTGAGGTTTAGTTTTAGGTTTTGGAGCAGCTTTTTTTGGTGCTGATTTCTCTGCAGTTTTAGAACTTCTACTGCCAACACTACCATCACTACTTTGAGATTTCATACTGCTCTCTTCACTTCCAATTTCTTCAACATTTACTATGAATTCTTCACCATCTACCTCAACTCTAAATTTTTTCACTCTATATTCAGCTCCTATTTTTTCTAGTTTTGATTACTTTTTTGAATAGAGATTATCCGATAATTTTTCTGATTATTTAAAATTTCATAGATTGCTGCAGTAACTGCTGCAGCTTTTTTAGCAGAAACTTTCTTTTCTGCTCCAGTTAAATTTACTTCTCTTTTATCTGCTTCAATTTTCCCAGTTTTAGCTGTTTTTTGGGCCTTCTTTTTGTATTCACTTTCCGGTCCTAATAGCTTTCCGCTAAAATGAAGAAAAACTGAAAGCAAATAAAGGGAAAGGAAAACTGTCCCCATTCCAATTATTAGTAATTCCAGACCAAGAATATAATTATCCATACTTTCACCTACTTATTAGTATATTTTATAATTAAGTAATGTTGTTATTTGCTTGTAATTAATATGAAAATCTAAAGTATCAGAAGCTGAAAAGTAATGTACAATAATTTGTTTAATAAAATTTGATACTTTTTAAAATAAAAAAGAGGAATCCTTCTTTGAGTGGTTGAATTATTTATTAGCAAAATAAAAACCAAACCACTAGGAGGACTCCTCATGAAAAGTATACCGAAAAAAACCCAACAATGGTCAAGTGACTTTTGACGATATGATTAATAATTTGAACAAAAATTTTCTCAAAAACTGCTTGGATCTAAATTACCATAATTTCTAGATTATTATAAATATGAAATTGCTGATAAAAACTCAGGCAACAGCCCTAATAACAATTATTTTCTTAATTACCAGACTAAATATGGTCTCAATGTAGTAATTAAAAAAGAAATGTACTACTTATTTACATAAAATACTTGAAGTTGCAAAATTTATTAATAGATACAATAGTAATAGACTCAACTTAACTAATAATACATATTATTAACTTACCTAGCTAATAACTTTGTAGCATTTTCAAATTCTTCTTTATAAGATATTCTTCTTCTAGCAACTCCAGTTTTTACTGCCGTTTCTGCTACTGCAGCTGCAACATGAGATCCAACTCTTTTATCAAAAGGTTTTGGGATTACATAATCTGGTTTTAATTCATCATCACTTACTAAGTTTGCAAGTGCTTCAGCTGCTGCAATTTTCATTTCCATATTAATTTCTCTTGCCCTTACATCTAATGCCCCTCTAAAAACACCTGGAAAAGCTAGTACATTGTTTATCTGATTAGGATAATCAGAACGTCCAGTTCCAACTATTTTAGCTCCAGCTTTAAAAGCAAGTTTAGGATCTATTTCTGGATCAGGATTTGCCATTGGAAATACAATTGGGTCATCAGCCATAGCTTTTACCATTTCTTCTGTCATTATATCTGCTACAGAAACTCCAAGAAAAACATCTGCTCCATTAATAACATCTCCAAGTTGACCCTTTTTATGTTTAAGATTAGTTATTTTAGCAATTTGTTTTTGGGCATTATTCATATTATCTCTTCCATCATAAATAGCACCTTTGCTGTTAATAAGCACAACATCTTGGACCCCTTTTTCCATTATAATTTTAGCTAAAGAAATACCAGCTGCACCTGCTCCACTTATTACAACCCTTAAATCTTTCATTTTTTTATTTACTATTTTAAGAGAATTAATTAAAGCACCTAATACAATAATTGCAGTCCCATGCTGATCATCATGAAAAACCGGTATATCCATCTCTTTCTTTAGCCTATCTTCAATCAGAAAACATTCTGGTGCTTTTATATCTTCTAAATTAATCCCCCCAAAAGTAGGCTCCATCATCTTAACAGTTTTTATAATTTCTTCTGGATCTTCTGTATCTAAACAGATAGGAAAACCATCTATTGCTCCAAATTCTTTAAAAAGAACTGATTTACCTTCCATAACAGGCATTGAAGCACTAGCTCCAATATTGCCTAATCCTAATACAGCAGACCCATTAGAGACTATTGCTACAAAATTACTTTTATTTGTATATTTATAAATATCATTATTGTTTTTCTCAATCTCCAAGCATGGATAAGCTACGCCTGGGGAATATGCTAGTGTGAGATCATCTTCATTTTCTACTTTCACCTTACTAGCTACCTTCAATTTCCCCATATTTTTTTCATGCATTGCTAAAGCTCTTTTTTTTAAGTCCATAAATAATCCTCCTAATACTTATTAATTAGATGAAACTACTGGAACTGTTAAACTTCCTTGAGGAAGAATAACCGAACTATAATCTCCATTATATTTTTCTTCTACATAATCTACTGCATCCTGAAGTGTATCCATTTTTTTAAGAAACATTTTTTCAGTTAATTCTTTATTTAAACTAGAGATTAAAATAACTTCTTTATCTGTTGCAACTTTGGATATAGCAAAGGCTTTATGGCCACCAATTACAAATTTTTCTTTTATTCTTCTTACATTATCCTCCGGCATTTCTGCCTCTTCCATCCAGGTTTCAAAAGTATTTTCTCCTAAGCCTTCACTGCATTCTGCAACCCAGATAATAGTACCACCTTTTTTGGTTCCATGGTCTGCATGGTCTAAAGCTTTTTGAGATTGATAAACATTAATATCTCTGGGGAAGCCACCTGAACTAACAATCGAAACATCAGCTTTTTCCTCAAGTGGAACATGGTACATAGAAGCAGAACATTCTATACCTTCATACCAGGCAGCTTTTAAGTCGCCTGCGGTTACTTTTACTACTTCTCGATCACTATTTGTAACCACATTAATAATAAAATCAACTCCAATCATTTCAGCAGCCTCAATCATTTCTAAACTAACAGGGTTTTCTTTTTGAGGTGGTAAATGACCCATAAGTTTTACCATTCTGGAATGATTATTTTCAATTGTTTTTCTACCAGCAACACCTGGCAAAATAGATTTTCTACCTCCAGAAAAACCTGCAAAATAATGAGGCAAAATTACACCAGTTGTAATTACAAAGTCAGCATCATAAACCCTTTTATTTACCTTAAAATTATTACCAGACTTCAAATTTCCCATATCAACAAGTTCTCCATCACAGTCGTGGTGAATAAATTTGTAATTATTATGGATTTCTTCTCCAAAGATCTCTATATTCTGCTCATCACTGTGGCGGTCATGGACTCCAGTAGCCACAATAAATGTCACCTTATCTTTCGCAATACCAGCTTCCTCAATTGCATCTAAAATTGGGGGAAGCATTATTGAGTATGGTGTTGGTCTTGTAACATCATTTACTATAATGACAATGTCTTCCGGATTTTTTTGATTGAGCAAGCCCAACAGAGAATCAGATTCAATTGGATTTTTAACTGCTTTATAAGCTGAAGCTAGCGGATCTTCTAAACCAGATTTTTCTGCGGCTTTAAGAACTTTATTTACTTTGTTTTGATCAATTGTAAATGATAGTTCTGATCTTCCATATTTCAGTTTCATTATTGAACCTCCTCGTATAATATACTTAGTGATATAAAATCATTCTAAAAAATTACTCCTATTACAATGTTTAAGATTTTCGGCTAAATAAGCTCTTGATTGATAAGGCTTAATAGCGACCCGTTCTGGGCTATCATCTCTGGTTTTTATCCCAGTAATGTGCCTGGAGTCGGTACTTTTTATGATTTTAAAGAATGTTTTATCCTTACCCTCTGCTAAAAGAGGTCTCCTTGTAGATACTGCTAACCTGGCTGTTAATGAAAATGTCCGCTTATTATACCAAAAATTTTTTAAGATTATTTCATTAAGCTAAAATTTTAAAATAATATACCTTGTGGAAGCGGTACAAGGAGTAATCTTGAAAATATTAGATAGAAAAAAGCTACCTCACAACCACCAATTATAAAATCTTTTAAAAGTGTTTTTTTAGTTCTTTCTTCTTCTAAAGAATATATACCCAAACTTACGGCAAAAAAACTAGTCACTGCAAATCCAACAGGTTTTAAAAGTAAAACCCAGCCTAAACCGATCCCAGCAATTAAAAGCATTTTAGACATTTCTTCCATTTCAAAAATTTCAGCATAATAGGGGTTTAATTTTGATTTAATTAGTAAACCAATACCTAAAGCTAAAAGAATAATTATTATTGCTCTAGGAAATATTAGACCAAATGTGGTGAAATTACCAATTTGCTGATAAAAAAGAGCTGCAGATAGTACCATTATTGCTCCACCAATTAAATCGGTATTATAAGCTCCATCTTTTTTTAACATTTAATTATCCCCCTTTTTTAATCTGGATTTAAATTCTCGGTAAACAGGCCATCCAGCCGAGAATATAATAATCACTATTAAAACTATAGAAATAGGTCTTGTGAAAAAGATAGTCCATGGATTAGGCCGAGAAAGCCCCATTAAATAACCTTGTACCAAACCCTTTTCGGCAATCGGACCCAAAATTAAACCAAGTACAATTGGACCAGGATGGAAGTTTAATTCTTTTAACAAATAACCAATAAATCCACCGATAAGCATTACAATTACATCCATAATATTATTTCTAATCGAATAAGAACCAAGAATTGTTAAAAAGATAATCGAAGGTACTAATATTTTAGCTGGAATCATAGTAACAATCTTAAAGATTGATCTACCACCTAAAATACCAACTACAAACATCATTAAATTAGCTACAAATAAAGAGACCATAAATGCATATGTAATATGCGCACTAGAAGAAAAAAGTTCAGGACCTGGTCTCAATCCCTGCAGCATCAAAGCACCATAGATAATTGCTGCTGGTGGTGCTCCTGGAATTCCAAGAGTTAAGAGTGGAACCATACCACCTTCAACTGTAGCATTATTAGCTGCCTCAGTTGCAACTACACCCTGAGGATTTCCTGTACCAAAAGTCTCAGGTTCTTTAGATGCTCTCTGTGCTTCATTATAAGCAACTAAGTTAGCAATATTACCACCTGCACCAGGTAGTATACCCACAAAAGCTCCAATTATTGAACTGCGAATAAAATTAAAAGGTTTTCTAAATACATTCCAAAAAGATCTTGCCAAAACACCACTTTCTTTTTCAACATTAACAGCCTGCATTTTTTGAGCTGTTAAATTACCAGCAATTCTAAGCATTTCAGGAATACAGAAAAAACCAATCAAAACTGAAATAAGCTGAACTCCACCCTGGAAAGCTGGAAGTCCCATTGTAAATCTTACATCTCCACCAATTGGAGCAATACCAATCATACTTATTAAAAGTCCAAATGCTCCACCTGCAAGACCTTTTAACATATTTTTAGAAGCTAAACTAGCGATGATGGTAAGTCCAAAAATTGTAATCCAAAAATATTCTGGTGGTCCAAATCTCAAAGCAACTCTTGCAAGAGGAACTGATAAGAAAATTAAAATTACTGTACCGATTAATCCACCACCGGCTGAAGCAAAAGTAGCTGTAAAAATTGCTTCTTCCCCTTTTCCTTGTTGAGCCATTGGGTAACCATCAAAAGTTGTTCCAATAGAAGATGGTGTACCAGGGGTATTAACTAATATTGCAGAAAAAGCTCCACCAAAAATTGCTCCACAATAAATTGCTCCAAGTGTTGCCATACCACTGACGGGATCCATTGTGAATGTAAAAGGTACTATAAGTGCTACTGACATAGTCGCTGTTAAACCAGGAAGTGCTCCGGCAACCATACCAGCTGAGACACCAAAAAGCATAAATAATAAATTTTTAATACTAAAAACTGCTATAGTAGATGATAATAATGTTGCCCCCATAAAATTTCCTCCTTTTGAAAAGGGTACTTTTTAATTAAAAAGTACCCTTTTGGTTCTACATACTTTTCTTTTTATAGAAGTCCTACCTCTTTTAGAATCTCTTCATAATATGTGATTCTATCGTCAATAAATTCTTCAGATTCTTCTGGACCCATATTTATAATTTGAAAACCCATATCTTGAAGTTTATTCTTAAAGCTAGGCATTTCATTTACAGCTAAGTTTGCTTCTGCTAACTTCTGAACTACATCATCAGGGGTTCCCGGAGGAGCTGCCAGACCTCTATAAGCTCCTTCTATATAGTCATAACCTAATTCTTTAAACGTGGGAACATCAGGCATGGCTGGAACTCTTTCTTCTGCTGCTACTGCAAGAACTCTCATTTCGTCACTATGTCTAACTCCCATAGTTGTATAAGTCATCAAACCAGTTACATGCTTACCTAATAAAGCAGGAACTGCTTCTCCAGATCCAGTAAATGGAATATATGTTGTTTTAATATCTGCAGTCTGGTTAAATTCTAAAGTACCAAGATGGTTAGCACTATAACTTCCACTTCCACCTAAGGTAATTACGCCTGGATTTTCTTTTGCATAATTAACAAATTCTTCTAAAGTTTCAAACTGACTGTCTTTATGAACTGCAAGGATATTTGGTGTTGCTTCAAAAATAAATACTGGTTTAATTTCTTTAGTATCATAACCAGGATTATCTCTTACTAATGGCTGTAATATGATATGAGGAAGGTTAAAACCTGCAACTGTATATCCATCAGGTTTAGCTTGTACTAATTCAGACCAACCTACTGCTCCGCCACCACCAATTTTATACTGAATTACTACATCTGTGTCAAAAACTTCTTCCAATGGTTTTTGCTGAGCTCTAGCGGTAAGATCTGATTCTCCACCAGGGTTAAAACAAACAATATAGTTTATAGCCTTCTCAGGAAACTCCGCCATTACGTTTAAACTAAAAATTGAAAGTAAAAACACTGCCACCAATAAAATAGAAAGTAGTCTTTTATTCATATTTTTCCTCCTTTGAGTTTTTTTAAAAAAAACAGCTTAAAACAATCCCCCTTTCATTTTTTGGATTAGTTTTATGAAAATTTTGAAATTTAAAAATTAAATAAATCCAACTTCTAAATATAAATATATCTCATTCTAGATTTTTTGCAATATTTTGTTAATATTGTTCATAAAAATCTTATTTTGTTCACAAAATGTAATTTACAAAACTTTTTTTAAAGCGGTTATTTTTAACTATGTCTCGCCTTATAATAAGGAATTACACCACCAGCTTCATATATTTCTAAAATATTTTCTGGAAAAGGAGTAAATTTAATTATACTACCATTTTCTCTCTTGATTTCTGCATTATTCATATCTATTTCTAGTTTCTCATCTGCTTTGAAATCAACATCTTTAACTTCAATTACTGGTAAAGCCATATTAACTGCATTTCTATAAAAAATTCTGGCAAAAGATTTAGCAATTACCGCTCCAACTCCAGATTTTTTTAAACAAATTACTGCATGTTCTCTACTTGATCCACAGCCAAAGTTACTGCCAGCAACGACAATATCTCCTGTTTCTACTTCATCAGCAAAGTCAGGATCAACTCCTTCCATTGCATGCTCAGCAATTTCCTGGTGATCAGTTAACTCCAAATATCTACCGGGATAGATTTGATCTGTATCAATATTATCGCCAAATTTAAATGTTTTTCCTTTTATCATTTATTCTTCACCTCCTACTACTTTACCATAAAGCGCACTATAGGCAGCTGTTGCAGGAGAAGCACTATAAACTTCTGCTTCTGTACTACCCATTCTGCCGAGAAAATTTCTACTTGAGGTAGAAACACAGACTTCACCAGCTGTAATAACACCCTGATGAGCTCCAAGACAGGGACCACAACCAGGAGCAGATATTGTTGCTCCACTCTCCATTAATGTATCAATATAACCTTTTTTCATGGCTTCTCTCATTACCTCATCAGAAGCAGGAATAACAATTAACCTGACACCATTGGCTATTTTTTTACCTTTTAAAATCTTAGCAGCGGTTTTAATATCATTAACTCGGCCACCAGTACAGGTTCCAATGAATACCTGGTCAACTTTAACATCTCCAGCATCTCTAACATTGATTACATTGTCAATATCGTGAGGAGCTGCAGTTACTCTTTCTAAATCACTCACATCAAATTCGTATACTTCATCATATTCGAAATCTGAATCTGTTTCATAAACTGTATAATCATGATTTACTCTTTGATCAATATATTCTCTTGTAGTACTGTCAGGTTTAATATAAGAAGTCTTTGCTCCCATTTCTACAGCCATATTACACAGAACCATTCGTTCTGACATTTGCAGATTTTCTACTACCGGACCAGTAAATTCTACTGCTTTATAAACAGCTGCATCTTGTCCTAACTCACCCAAAATTTTCAAAATAACATCTTTAGCCATTATTCCCGGCTTCAGTTTACCAATAATATTAATCTTTATAACTTCAGGTACTTTAAACCACAATTTCCCTTCTAAAAGAATTGTCGATAAATCTGTAGCCCCAACACCAGTACCAAAAGCTCCAAAAGCACCATGAGTTGTAGTATGCGAATCTGTAGCAACTAAAAGCATTCCCGGATAAACAATTCCAGCTTCCGGCATTACCTGATGACAGACCCCTTTATTGATATCAAACAACTTATCTATATTTTGTTCATTACAAAATTCCCTCATCTTTTTATGGTTGTCAGCAGCCTTTATTGTAGGTGTTGGACTGTAATGATCAAAAATAAAGGTAACCTTATCGGGATCCCAAACCTTTTTACCTTCTTTTCCCATTTCGTAAAATGATTTAATTACCTGCAGGTAAAGATCATTAACTTCTGCTAAATCAATATCAGCAGTAACAATTTCTCCTGCACTAACACTATCACGGCCAGATTTTTTAGCTAATATTTTCCAAAGTGCATGCATTATTTTATACTCCTCCTTTGTCCCTAATAAGATAATAAAAATATACTAATAAGTTAAATAAATTATAATTAACATTATCATTTAAAACAAGAATTAGTGCATAATGTTCAAAAAAATCTCAGCCTGCAGAACTTAAATTAAGTTCTAACAAACTGAGATTAGAAAAGTTTATATAATATTTAGTTAATCAAATTAATTATCAAAATTAATCACTAAGACTTACTACTTATTAATCTATAATAATGTTTAGGTCTGCCCACAGTACCGTATTTTTTAATAACTTCTAATTCATTATTTAAAGAAAGATATTTTAAATACCTTTGAACTGTAACCCGAGAGAGACCAATTTCTACAGCCAATCCTTTGGTAGTAAATTTGTTATCAGACTGTGAGTAAATAAAATCTCTTATATTTTTTAGAGTTGACTTATTTAAACCCTTCGGCAATTCTCTAATATAACTTTCTTTTACCGTTTTTTCTTTGCTTTTATTTTTATTTTTCTGACCTTTTTTACTCTTTTTCCCCATCAAAAGATCAATATCACTCTGATTAAGCCCCTGATCACAGTCTAATTTATCACATAAATTTTTATAATCTTCAAGAGACTGTTTAAATCTCTCAAAAGTAAAAGGTTTTATCAAATAATCAACAACTCCCAACTGCATAGCAGCACTAATATGTTCAGTAATTTTAGAAGCAGTAATGATTATTACATCTAAAAAATTATTATCTTTTCTGATATCCTTTAAAATCTCAATCCCACTTTTATCAGGAAGATAAATATCAAGCAAAAGCAGATCAACTTTACTCAGTAGATCTTTATTAATTTCTAAATCTTTTTCAATATTTATTTCTTCTAAAACTTTAAAGCCTTCAATTTTTTCAGTGTAAACTCTATTTATATGTGATACCATTGGGTCATCATCTATTATTAAGACGTTAATCATCGAAGTACCCATTTCAGCCTACCTCCTGATTTTTGTTGATAACAATTGTGAACTTTGTTCCCTTATCTGCCTCAGAATTTAGATTAATCTCTCCACCTAAAAATTCAATTTTACTTTTAATAAGGTCTAAACCAATACCACTTGATTCTGATTTAGTTGAAAAACCTCGCTTAAATACCTTTTGCTGAATATCTTTAGGAATTCCAGAACCATTATCCTCAACCATAATTTCTATTTCTTTGTTTTTATCATAAACAGCAAATTTAATTTTTTTGTTTTTTTGGTTTTTGGCAAAACCTTCTAAAGAATTTTCAATTAAATTACCAATAATTATTATTAAACTTTCTTTAAGCATAGGAGATTCTATTTTATTTAAATGACTATCTCTTTCAATTTTAAAATCAACCTTCAGCTCACTGGCATGGTCATATTTCCCCAGCAGTAATCCTGCTATTTCTTCAACCTTAATGTTTTTCATCACAAAAGTTGTAAACTCCTGTTTATTAAAGGTAACTTTAGAAATTAATCTTTCAGCAGTTTCATATTCTTCAATCTGAATAAGTCCCAAAATTGTATGCAGCTTATTCATAAATTCATGGTTTTGGCTTCTTAAAGCCTCATATAATTTCTTTACCCCTGTTAATTCTTCGGCAAGTTTTTGAACCACATTCTTTTTATTAAAAGAAGCAACTGCTCCAACAACTTGATCATCAATCTTAATTGGTACCCGATTAGTAAGTATTACTGTATTATTAATCAGCTGTTCTTTGTTAAATTCTGATTCACCAGTTTCAATTACCCGGGGTATCTTGGAATTTGGGATAATTTCCAAAATATTTTTATTTTTTAAATCACCCTCAACTCCAATAATTTCTCTTGCAACCTTATTAAAGAATGTTATCTTATTTTCACGATCGATAGCTATTATAGCCTCTTTTACAGAATTCAATATAGCATTTCTATCTTGAATAAGTTTGGCAATTTCTTCAGGTTCCAAATCATAAATAGATTTTTTTATATCATTAGCAAGTAAAATTGACCCAACAACTCCTAAAAACCCCCCAAAAATTAATACAATATTTACTGCCCAAAGAATATCATTAATTCTTTTATTAATCTCTTCTTTTAGTATTCCTACAGCCACTGCTCCTACTTGATTATTCCCCCTATAAATAGGTGCAAAAGCTCGAACTGAAGATCCTAAAGTCCCATCACTTTGAGAAATATATGATTCTCCTTTTTCTAATACTTTTAGATGATCTTCACCAATAAATGGTTCTCCCAGATTGTCCCTGTCAGGATTGGAATATCTAATGCCATCCATACCCATAATTACAATATACGCTGTATTAGTATTAAAGCGAATATCCTCTACAAGAGGTTGAATAATCTTCATCCCACCCACTATACCAATATTCATATATATTTCTGGAATCTTTGCTACAACTTGAGCCACATTCATAACATTATCTGCTAGCTGTTCTGTTTCTATTTTGGTTAAATAATTATTTAAAAGCAATCCTATCAATATCAATAAAATTAATATTATTAATATAAACAATAATATTATTTTTGTTCGTAATTTTAGTTTAAGATCATACATAAAATCAATCCTTAGTGAAGTTTCGTTGGTAATTTAGCAGTCGATTTCAAAAAATTAAATAATCATATTATTCCCATGCGTAATTATCCCTTCTATAAGATGGTGTCTGCAAAAATATGCCCTCATTTGTTTCCGTTATTACTTTATTTTTTTCAATCTTTATATTAAGCTTTGCCAGAATTTTTTTATAATATTCAAATCTTTCTTCTATAAATTCTTCAGATTCTTCTGGACCCATATTTATAATTTGGAAACCCATATCTTGAAGTTTATTCTTAAAGCTAGGCATTTCATTTACAGCTAAGTTTGCTTCTGCTAACTTCTGAACTACATCATCAGGGGTTCCCGGGGGAGCTGCCAGACCTCTATAAGCTCCTTCTATATAGTCATAACCTAATTCTTTAAACGTGGGAACATCAGGCATGGCTGGAACTCTTTCTTCTGCTGCTACTGCAAGAACTCTCATTTCGTCACTATGTCTAACTCCCATAGTTGTATAAGTCATCAAACCAGTTACATGCTTACCTAATAAAGCAGGAACTGCTTCTCCAGATCCAGTAAATGGAATATATGTTGTTTTAATATCTGCAG
>Ga0182240_100006_pt1 | contig 152480 bp, 158 predicted proteins | sample hydfrates4_PW_90_FD_145594 | JGI IMG/M metagenome (GOLD analysis project Ga0182240, IMG submission 145594) | Subsurface microbial communities from deep shales in Texas, USA - hydraulic fracturing test 4_PW_90 | ecosystem: Environmental > Aquatic > Deep subsurface > Shale gas/oil reservoir >...
CTACAGGTGAGGAAATGGATGATTTAATTTCTATCGGTACTATAGGATTGATAAAGGCAATTAATACATTTGATAGAGATAAAGGAACAAAACTTGCAACTTATGCAGCCCGCTGCATAGAAAATGAAATTTTAATGCACTTGAGGTCTTTAAAGAAAACAAAGGGAGAAGTCTCATTATATGATCCTATTGGAGTGGATAAGGAAGGAAATGAGATTACTTTGATAGATATTTTGGGAACTGATGAAGACGTAGTAGTAGAAAAAGTAGAAAATATGCAGGAATTGAAAAGGCTTATGAAAAACGTACAAAAATTAAATAAGAGAGAGAAGAAAGTTCTTGAAATGCGTTTCGGTCTCATAAATGGTTTTAGAAAGACCCAAAGGGAAATAGCTAAAAAATTGGGAATTTCCCGTAGTTACGTTTCTCGAATAGAAAAAAGGGCTATTCAAAAGTTGATAAAAGAAATGGATGGGGAAGAGAAAAGTTGAAGAATATTGTTAATAGGGACAGCTGTTTGGCTGTCCTTATTAACTTATTAATCGTATTATTATATATTTATACTAGTGAAGGCATTTATTATCCTCTACTTTAGGGTATATTTCAGGATTAGAAAAAAATGAAACTAAAGCAAGTGTAATTAAGTCATTTTCGCTCAGACCTGTAAGTCTAGATGCTTCTTGGAGCGCTTCTTTTAATTCGGAAGTTAATCTTACTTTAACATAATTATCTTTTAACATGAAAAACATCTCCTTAATGTATGTTTGGGAAATAAAAGTAAGTGATATTATATACGATAAAAAGCTAGATGTAAAATACAAATCTTATGCTTTTTTTACCATATTTTAAACAATATCTTCCGTAATTCTTTTGTTATTTTGGTTTAATATGTTAAAATTATGACATCAGTGTTTAAAGGGGGAAACAGCCATTAAGTTACTAACTCCAAATATGTATGTGAATTCAATTTATGATATACCTTTACAAAAAATGAAAAAAATTGGTATTGAAGGTATAATAATTGACTTGGATAATACTATTACTGAATGGAATAATCCATACATTTCAGATAATGCTAAAGAATGGTTTCAGATGTTTAAAGAAAATAACTTCAAAATATGCTTAGCGTCTAATAATAATCAAAAAAGGGTTGTTAAAATAGCAAGCTCATTAGGGATACCATATATAGCAAAGGCAGGTAAACCCCGGCGAAGGGCCTTTAAGCAGGCAATGAAAATTCTGGGCACTAATAATAAAAATACTGCAGTAATTGGAGACCAGGTTTTTACTGATATTTTAGGAGGCAATCGTTTGAATCTCTTTACTATACTGGTTGTACCGCTTAGTACAAAAGAGTTTTTTGGTACAAAAATAATGCGGTTTGTTGAACGAAAAATTTTAAAGTTTGTTGTGCCAAAAAGTTGAGAAAAAGGAGTTTACATAAAATGATTAGTTCAATCAATGGTAAGACCAAACTGGTTGGATTAGTGGGGTACCCCGTATCGCATAGCTTATCTCCATTAATACATAACACATTATTTAACGAACATCAGCTTAATTTTGTCTATTTACCTTTTCCAGTAAAAGATGGACAACTTTCTAAAGCTATCTTAGGATTAAAGGCTATAGGAGTTAAAGGATTTAATGTAACTGTACCCTATAAAGAAGAAATAATACCTTTTTTAGATAATGTTGATAAAAATGCACGCTTTGTAGGTGCAGTTAATACAATAGTTGTTGAGGGTGAAAAATTGTTTGGATACAATACTGATGTAATGGGTTTTTCAGCTTCTCTACATGAAGCAAAAATAGCCGTGAAAGGTAAAAAGATTGCTGTACTTGGTGCAGGTGGTGCAGCACGTGCTATTATAACTTCTCTAGCAGTAGACGGCGCCAATGAAGTTTACATAATAAATAGGACTTATTTAAAAGCTAAGAAATTAGCAGAGGAATTTGAAAAAAAATTAGAAATTGCTATTGAATCGTATTTATTGGATGATGAGTCTTCTTATACCAAAGTGGCACAATCAGATATAATAATTAATACCACTTCTGTAGGAATGGAAGGAAAAAATAATAAAAGCCTTTTATCTGAAGAAGTACTATTTCCACACCAGACAGTAATTGATATAGTATATAATCCTCCAGAAACACTGCTTCTAAAAAAGGCTGCTAAAATAGGCTGTAATACTTTAAATGGTCTAGGAATGCTTATTCATCAAGCACTTCAATCCTTTAAAATATGGACCGGAATACAACCTTCGGGAGAAAAAATTTATTCATTATTACAGGAGCAAAAACTATAAAATAAGGCGGGGTTTGGCTATGAGTGATAATATAATTCTAGTTGGGTTTATGGGTACAGGAAAAACTGTTGTTGGTAGAAGATTAGCTGCAAAACTAGATAAAAAATTTGTAGATACTGATATGGAAATAGAAAGAGTTACAGGGATGCCGGTTGCCAGGCTGATAAAAAAACATGGTGAAATCAGGTTTCGTTCTGAGGAAACTTTAGCATTAAAAAGAATATCTAAGCTGGATAATATAGTAGTGGCTACAGGTGGAGGGATTGTATTAAATAAAGAAAATGTAGATTTATTAAAAAATATGGGTAAAATAATATGTCTTACGGCAGCGCCGGAAATAATTAAAGAAAGAATAGAAAGAAGAAATAACAGACCTTTATTGGGAAAGGATACATCTATTGAAAAAATAAAAGAATTGTTATCTCAAAGTGAAGAGTTTTATAAAGAGGCTGATTTCGTTGTAGATACAACTGACCTGCAAATAGATGATGTTATAAACAAAATATTTGAATTTCTTCAGAACGCCGACTTAAAATAGGCGTTTATTTTTGTGGATTTGGTGCATTTGGGAGGAATTTTATCATATATAAGCGAATTTTTACATAAAAGTATGAGGAGAAGCGAAAAGTGGTTATTAAAAAAAGACTTGGCGAAATTTTGGTAGATAAAAATGTTATTACCGAGAAGCAACTTCAAGAGGCTTTAAACATTCAAAGATCATCAGGTCAAAGATTGGGACAAGTCTTAATTCGATTAGGTTATGTTACAGAGCAGGATCTTATCGATATCTTAGAAGAACATATTGATACTGAGCGTGTATCATTGAAAGACATTGATCTGGATCCAAATATAGTAAGAATAATTCCGGAACACATTGCCAGAAGACATAAAGGAATTCCCATTGGTAAAAAAGGAAATACACTTCAGGTTGCAATGGCAGATCCTCTTAATGTTGTGGCAATTGATGATTTTCAGTTAAAAAGCAGAATGGATATTGAACCTGTTTTAGCCCTGGAAAGTGAAATTGAAAGAGCTCTAAATAAGATTTATGGAATGGAAGAGTTTGATGACAGTGCTTTCGAAGCGCTTTTAAGTGATTTGGAAACTTCTGCAGCGCTTGATGATATTTCAGAGGAAAAACTACAAGTCAATTATGCTCCAATTGTAAGGGTAGTAAATTCAATTATTCGCCAAGCAGTTAAGCTCAGAGCTAGTGATATTCATATTGAACCTCAGGAGAATTATTTGCGAGTGAGGTTTAGAGTAGATGGCATCTTAAAGGATGTAATGAGTTTGCCCCGTAATTCTCACCCTCTTATAACTTCGAGAATAAAAATTATGGGGCAAATGGATATTGCAGAAAAACGCGTTCCGCAAGATGGACGGTTTAATGTGGAAATAAAGGACTCCTCTATAGATTTAAGAGTTTCTACCTTGCCAACTGTGTATGGAGAAAAAATTGTTTTAAGGATTTTAGACAAGGCCAATATGTTATTAGACCTTGAGAAGTTAGGACTTTCAAAAATGGTTTTTGATAAATATAAAGAACTTATTTCTCGTCCTTATGGTATGATACTTGTTACAGGTCCTACGGGAAGTGGAAAGACAACTACTCTTTATGCCACACTCCAGAAAATTAATAAGCCTGAAAAAAATATTATTACAATTGAAGATCCAGTCGAATATATGTTAAAAGGAATTAATCAAACTGCCATTAATCCAAAAGCTGGGGTAACATTTGCCAGTGGTTTAAGGGCTATCTTAAGACAGGACCCTGACATTATTATGGTAGGAGAAATCAGGGATAAAGAAACTGCTCAAATAGCCATTCAGGCTGCAAATACAGGACACCTGGTATTTAGTACCCTTCATACTAACGATGCTGTGGGAGCAATAACGCGATTACTGGATATGGGTATAGAGCCTTATCTAGTAGCTTCTTCTGTTATTGGAGTATTAGCACAAAGATTGGTAAGGGTTATCTGCCTACAATGTAAAAAGAAGATATCAGTACCTCCTGATGGTAAAGAAAGAGTTTTATTAGGAATTCCTAAAGATGAGCCCTTAACTATTTATAAGGGTGAGAGATGTCCGGCATGTGAGGAAACAGGATTCAGAGGAAGGACGTCGGTTACTGAGCTACTTGAGATAAATTCTACCATTGCAAAATTAATTCTAAAAAAAGCTTCATCTAAAGAGTATAAAAATGTCTTAAGAAACGAAAATGTTCCTACATTATGGCAAGATGCTGTATCAAAGGTAATGAATGGAATAACAACTGTAGATGAGATAACGCGAATTTTTGTTAATGAGGTGGAGTAAATGGAACTAAATTTAATCCTGGAAAAGGCTGTGGAAAACGGTGCCTCAGATATCCATCTTACTGTAGGTATTCCCCCAATATTTCGTATAAATGGCAAATTAAAGCCTATGGAGGATTTTGAGAAACTAACTCCTCAACTCTTAGATGAATTAGCAAAAATACTTACTAATGAAGAAGAGCATTATGAAAAGTTATTTAAAAATAAACAAGTTGACTTAGCTTATTCACTACCGGGAGTCAGCAGGTTTAGAGTAAATATTTATACACAAAGTGGCAGTAGAGCAATAGCCATTAGAGTAGTAAAATCAAAAATCCCATCAACAGCTGAACTTGGACTACCTGAAGCAGTAAATAAATTGACTAAGCTTACTAACGGGCTAGTACTTGTTACAGGACCTACAGGAAGCGGAAAATCAACTACCCTTGCAGCACTTATTGATAAAATAAACAGGGAAAAAAGTTGTCATATTATAACACTTGAAGATCCTATAGAATATTTGCACCACCATCAAAAAAGTATTGTCAATCAAAGGGAAATAGGCTCAGATGTAACAGATTTTGCTTCAGGTCTTAAGTCTGCATTAAGGCAGGACCCGGATATTATCTTAGTGGGAGAAATGCGTGACTTAGAAACAATTTCAACGGCATTAACAGCTGCTGAGACCGGTCATCTTGTGTTTGCAACATTACATACCATTAATGCTCCTCAAACTATTGAAAGAATTATAGATGTCTTTCCATCACATCAGCAACATCAAATAAGGACTCAGTTAGCGAATTCGCTGCAAGCAATAATTGCTCAACAACTAATCCCTATGTTAAGCAGTGATAGATTGCTGGCTGCAGTTGAATTATTGCTTGCTAATCCAGCTATAAGGAACCTTATCAGAGAAGGAAAAACACATCAAATTTTATCTGTGATGCAAACTTCAGGGAAACTTGGAATGCAAACTATGGATTCCGCATTACGGATTTTGTATCAAAAGGGCTTGATCAGTAAAGAGGAACTGGTTAAAAGAAGCCAGGCAAGTTTTGTTAATTATTAATTAACAATTTTTGCAGGAATATGGCTAATTTTAGTAGAATGAATCTTTATTTAGGAATATTTATCGCTGGAGTGATAATGTGGCAGGTTTTACATACAGAGTTATAGATGCACGAGGAAATATTCAAAGTGGAAAAATTGAAGCAGATGATATTTCTTCTGCGGCATTCCAGTTGAGAAATCAAGGATATTATGTAGTCCATTTAAGTCCTGAGAAGAAAAGCAAAAATATTAATTTAAGTTTTAACTTTTCTTTAAAGCGAAATGTTAATGAACACGACTTAGCTCTTTTCTGTCGTTTGTTAAGTACTATGCTTTCTGCAGGTGTCCCACTTCTAAGAGGGTTATTATTACTCCAAAAACAAGTTAAAAATGAAAAGTTGAAAACCGCTATAGGTGAAGTAGCAGACAATTTGAGAGAAGGAGATTCCTTTGCCGAAAGCATGAAAAAGAACCCTGGCATTTTTCGTCCATTAATGATAAGCATGATCGAAGCCGGAGAATTCGGAGGTGCGTTGGATGAAGTACTGATGCGACTTGCCGGCCATTATGAAAGGGAATTTGAAATCAAAGAAAAGGTCAGGGGAGCACTGGCATATCCAATAATGGTTTTAATTGTAGCTGTAATAGTTGTAGTTATTATGCTAACATTTGTGTTACCTAATTTTTCTACTTTGTTTTCGGAGATGGGAGTTAAGCTGCCCTTACCAACTAAGATAGTTTTAAAGACCAGTCAAATTTTTGTATCTTACTGGCATTTAATACTTGTTTCAGTAACTGCATTTATCTTATTTTTGTACAAGTTCTTTAAAAAAGAACAAGGCAAATTATTGTGGGACAAGTATATTTTAAAGGTTCCCATATTTGGAGACCTATTAAACAAACTGGTTATTGCCCGTTTCAGCAAAACTCTCGGTACTATGCTTCAGGGCGGAGTACCTATCCTTGATGCAGTAGAAATTGCTAAAAATACTACACATAATGAAATTGTAAAAAATGCGATCCAGGAACTCCAGGACGGTATCGGAGAAGGATCCAGTATGGCAGAACCTTTAGAAAGATCGGGAATTTTTCCGGAAATGGTTACACAAATGATTTCAGTTGGGGAAGAATCAGGTTCCTTGACTGAGCTTTTGGAGAAAATTGGTAACTTTTATGAAGAGGAGGTTGATACAAAAATACAAAAACTCTCAAAGTTAATTGAGCCAATTTTGTTATTGGTCTTAGGTAGTATTGTTGCTTTTGTGGTAATTTCAGTGATTATGCCCCTATTTAAACTTATGGGAGCAATATAAAAAAGAAGGTTAAAGCAAGATTAATCGAATTGCTAGGGTTTTGAGGAACGATTAAAGGTGATTTGCGTTAGTTGAACTAATGGTAGGACAATGATTATGAAATTGATAGTAGCAATGGCACTGTGTGGTCTACGTTAAACCTATTAATTTCATAGTCAGAAAAAAGAGCATATTAGCTTTTATAAATTATAATTCTAGGTGTCGTTATGTTACTAAACATTTTTATATTCATCTTCGGACTCATTATAGGTAGTTTCTTAAATGTCGTAATTTATAGGTTGCCGCAAGGCCTATCTATTATTAAACCGGGTTCGCACTGTTTTAACTGTAAAACTCATCTAAAGCCTCTTGATTTAATTCCTGTTGTTAGTTATGTAATTAATAATGGAAAATGTAGATATTGTGACAAATCTATAGATTTTCAGTATCCTTTAGTTGAAATTCTGACGGGTATTATTTTTATAGTAATTTTTATGATTTATGGCATTAGTTATGAAGCTTTAAAATGGTTCTTATTTGCAAGTATACTTATTGCAGTATCTTTGATAGATTTAAAACATTACAAAATTCCTAATAAAATTATTGTTGCAGGACTTGTTTTTTTAGTAATTTTTACTTTACTTTTTGAAACAAATAAATTTATAGATTCTGTTATTGGATTAATGGTAACCGGCGGAGTATTGTTTTTAATAACCATAATATATCCCCGGGGTATGGGTGGGGGCGATGTTAAACTTGCCGCCCTTATGGGAGGTTATTTAGGCTGGCAAATGGGTTTATTATCGCTATTTTTTGCTTCATTTTTAGGAAGCATTGTATCTGTGATTCTTATTTTTCTCGGTATTTTAAATAGAAAATCTGCAGTTCCCTTTGGGCCTTTTTTGGCTTTGGGTGCATTTGTAAGTCTTTTATATGGAGAAGCTTTTATACACTGGTATTTTAAATTTTTTTAGCAGTGGGGTCGAGAAATGACTTGTCTCAACAAAAGTACCGGTTTTTCTTTAGTAGAATTAATTATTTCCATTTCAATAATTGCGCTATTGGCAGGAATGGCAGTTCCTGCTTTAAATAGAGTAGTGGAAAAACAAGCTCTTTCTTCTTATGCCCATCAACTTGCAGGAGATATTCGCTACGTAAGGCATAGAAAGATTAATAGAGAAAACTACAGTATAACGTTAAAGAAAAAAAGTTATGAAATAATTAAAGAAAATGCAATTTTAGAAATTATTAATGCCCCCAAAGGTATTTATTATGACGGGCCAAACAACAAAAAGATTGAATTCAGTTATTCTGGTGCTACTGCAGGAGAAGGAATGACCATTAGGTTGTTAGACTCATATGGAGATGGATATGAAATTAGAATAACACCCGTTACGGGACGGGTTAGGATATATCCCAATCCCTGATTAATGGTGGTTGTCAATGAAGAGATTAATAAAGGATAATAGTGGATTAACATTGATAGAAGTCTTAATTGCAACTACAATTATGATAATTGTATTAATCCCCATTATGAACCTTTTTACCACATCTATTTTAAACTTTCAATCTGCGGGTAATAAAACACAATTGCTTACTGCAGGAGAAGCAATTATGGAGAAAATTACTGCTGGTGAAAATTATACAGCCGGGCAGCAGCTGAATTATGAAGCTATTTCCGGAATAAAATATGATCTATCAGTTTCTTCATATAATGGGGATAATTCTCTTCAAAAGGTTGATTTAAAGGTTTATTGGCAGGATTCGCCGGATAATTTCATTACTTTAACCACCATTAGGTTGGTGAAATAATGATGTTTAAATTGAATGAAAAAGGTTTGACACTTGTTGAAGTAATAATAACAACAGCAATACTTTTAGTAGTTTTAACCGGTGTCTATGGTATTTTAGGGGGAACACTTAAATTATGGAAATATGGTAGTGAAAGAATAGATGCTCAACAAAATGCTAGGATAGCAATGCAAATGATGGAAAGGGACATTAAAAATGCCAAACGATATTCAGATGATACATATATATTTATAAAAGGTGATGGGTCTGAGATTAGGTTTAAGCTAGACAATGAAAATGGAATTCAAGACACTATAAAATATTATAAAAGTGGTAACTTGCTTTTAAGAAAAATTAATAATGGAGGTGCTAATCAAGTAGCATATAATATAAAAAAATTAGAATTTAACTTTTATACTGATCCTGATACTTTAGAAACTAATAGATCTATAGTTACAATTTACCTGGAAGTCGAATATGATGACTCTGTTTACCCGCTGTCTTCAAAAGTATATGTTAGAGCCGTTAACTTTTAGGGGGGCTCAGCATGAAAATTAAAAGAATTTATACGGAAGAAAAAGGTGCTGTCTTAGTTGCGGTGATTTTTGTCTTGCTTGTCATGATGACCTTGCTTACATCTCTGTTGGGTATGACAGCTACTGAAGCAAAGATTGCTTATAATGATGTTTATGCTACTCAGGCGTTTTACCTGGCGGAAGGAGGAACTCAATTAGCAGTAAATCGTTTATACGAAGAGCCCAATTTTAGAGGTGAAATGTTAGAGCAACCCTTAGCTATTGAAGAAGGAATGATTACCAGTATTTCTATAGAAGATAATAATGGTAAAGTTAAAGTTACTTCAAAAGCAATAGTAAAGGGAATAAAAAAAAATGTAGCTGTAGACCTTGAAATTAAAACAAATTTAGGTGTGTTTAGTAATGCGATTACGGCATTTGGTGAAGGTGTAAATGCTAGTATAGGAAAAGAATCCACTGTAAAGAATGGCCCAGTGGTCATAAATGGCAATTTAACTCTTAAAAAAGGAGTTAAAATAAAAAAAGAAGATAATGCGGAAGTTGCGGTTAATGGACAATTAACAGTTGGGAAAGACTGTGAAATAAATCAAGTAGAATTTAATGAATCGATGGTTCCGGAAGTAAACTCTTCACTTCCAGATATTGAAAATCCTGCTTCAAATAATAAGCCTGAAACTTATATCGAAGACCCGTTAATTTTTGAAGAAGGTGGAGTTTATCTTGTAAACGGTGATGTGTCTTTAGATAATTTGAGTAATGTTACAATTTACTCAACAGGTAATATAAACATATTACAGGAATCACAACTTGATTCAGTTGTTTTACTGGCAGAAGGCAATATTGAAACAAGTAAAGAAGTTACTATTCTTGATTCTTCCTTATATTGTGATGGGTATTTAACTTTTGGTAAAGAAAATACTTTAAATTCGGTAGAGCTGTGGTCAGGGGAAGAAATAAAATTAGACAGAGAAATAAACATCTCATTTTCCAGATTGTATTGTAATGGTTTAACAGTTGATAAGGAAAATACCCTTAATAATGTTGCAATAGTTAGTTTTTCTGATATAAATCTAAAAAAAGAAGTAGATATTAATGGAGCAGTTTACGCTGAGGGTGATTTTACGGCAAAAGAAGAACTTTTCCTCAATGGTTCGTTATTTGCAAAAAATATTATATTAAAAAAGGAATCTACTATAATTTATGATACTAATACAATAGAACCTATTATTCCGTCTGAGCTTTCCTCTACCACAGTCAACTTCCTCGATTGGAGCAGCTCATAAAAATTTTCAAGGTGATCTTATGTTAACTTATTTTGCAAAGCTAAAAAATAAATTTTTTTCTAGTAATGAACTTATTTGCGGTCTTGAATTGGACAGGCTTTCACTAAGGTTATTTACTTGTTCTAATAAGGAAGGTAACATTTCAAATGTTAGATTTGGTATAGAGGAATTTCCTTCCGGTCTCATAGATGATGAAGATATAATAAATAAAAAGCAAATGCAGGAAGTATTACATAATGTGAAATTTCGTTATAACCTTAAAGATATTCCGGTGGTTACAGTAATAAACAGTCGTAAAATTGTTACCCGTTATCTTGAACTTCCCAATATGTCGGAAAAAGATTTAAAATCGGCTGTTTTCTGGGAAGCAGAGCAGTATCTGCCTTATACTCCGGAAGAAGCGGTTATAGATTATGTAAACTTAGGTTCTGCAGCAACAGAATCAAATAATATGCTAGGGATTTTAGTGGGAGCTGTTCCAAAGGAAATTGCATATGATTACTATAATTTATTTACGGACGCCGGGTTAAATTTAGTTGCTATAGATATTACAGCAATGGCTTTAAAAAGATGGCTTTTTGAACTAGGTAAGTGGCAATTTCCTGATACTTCATTTACCAACTTGTGTGTTATTAATTTAGGGAATGACATTGTGGATCTGGTAATTTTCCAAAAAGGGAAAAATGTCTTTGCAAGATCTTTAAAATTTAGTTCCAAAAATTTTTTTGAGCCATTTATAGATGTAAATGGTAACATGGAAGATGTTAAAGAAAAAATCTTTTCTAATGGTTTTTTAAATGGCGAGCAAATAGAAGATGACTCTAAAGTAATAATAGATTTTAATTTAAGAAGTGCAATACAGGATTTGACTAAAGAGGTCAAGGATTCAGTAGAATATTGCCAGTCAAAGCTTGCTCTACAACCAGTTGCAAAATTTATTTTGACAGGTAGTTTAAGTAAAATTCCTGGAATTAAAGATGCATTTGCAGAAAACTTTAATATACCTGTTAAGATAGGAAACTTAAAGCTACCTGATGAGGGCCTGGAAATACCAGCTGAAATTGCTGTTGCGGCAGGCTTAAGTTTAAGGGAAGTGTAAAAATGTCAAATATTAACCTTATACCGGTGGAGTTAATAAAAGAGCAGCGAAGTTTATTTTCCAAAAGAAAGATAGCTATTTTTTGTTCTTTAATTTTTATAATTTTAATTATCACCCTTATTATATACTGGTTCAATTCTATGACATCCGAATTAAAAGAGATAGAATTGCAGAAAAAAGAGTTAAATCCTCAACTAGCAGAAGTCAGTGAAATGCGTTCTAATTTAGAGGAGATGAAAAAAGAATTAGAAGCATTAGCTGGAATAAGTCGTTCTTCATGGGGTAAAAAACTTTTAGAAATAAACTCTAAAATACCGGATGGTGTTAGGATAAAAAACATCAAGGCTGACAAAGAAAATTTACTGTTACAGGGGTATTGTCAGGAACTTTTTTTGGTTGGACTTACTGTAAGTAAATTTAATGAATTAGATTTTATCAAATCAGTTGATTTAAAATCTGCAGAGAGTATAAACATAAATGATCAAAAATATTATAGTTTTACAATTCTTTGCCGTGTTAAATAGGAGTGAAAGGTATGCTGGACAGACTTACTGCTAGAGAAAAAAAGTTAATAAAAATATTTCTAATTATTATTTTAATAGTAAGTCTGTACCAGTTTGGTTATAAATTTTTATGGAGTAATTATAAAGACATAAAAAATAAAATTGATTTTGAAAAACAAAGTTTAGAATCACTACAAAAAATAGTTGATTCCACGGATGCAATTAAGAATGAGCTATTCAAGGTACAACTCGAATTGGAAAAGGCAAGGGATGGAAAGGAAGTTGACATAAGATCTGGAGTTCCCTGGTTGCAGGTTGGGAAATTATTAAGGGAAAATGCACTTGAGTTAACTTCATTTAAACCACAGCCTATAGAAGATAAAAACTTTTATCTCATACTTCCTTTACAAATTAATGTAGAAGGAAAACATACTGAAATCCTGCACTTTATAAATTCTTTGGAGCAGTTATCTAATGTCTGCCATGTTGAAAACCTTATAATTAAGAGTGGTTTTGAAGACAGTGACAATATGCAGGCTGCAATTAATGTAATTGTGTATGGTAGTAAGTCTGGTAAAGATTCTTTTAACATTGAAAAATGGACTAAAGGTTGGGAGGAAGTTTTTAAGCCAAAAGAACAAGAAAAACTTCCTTCGGAACTTACATCTCTTCAGACTATTAATAACGATAGCGACGAAATTTTTTATAAAAGGGGAAACTATTCTTTCCCCGTTAAGATAGGAGGAAAGTGATGAAAAGATGGAAGATTTTTTTGACAGGGTTTTTATTACTTATTATTTTCAGTAGTGGTGCAATGGCAGGGGGGTTTATTACTACAAAAACAATAACAGCGGTTTATAACGGTTTAAAGATTTATGTAAACGATAAACCGCTCCAAAGTGAAATTGAACCTTTCATTATAGAGAATAAAGGGGTTACAATGGTTCCCATTAGAGCGATTAGTGAGGCTCTAGGGCTAAATGTTTACTGGGATAAGGCTACAAACAGCATTTTTATTAGCAACGCTGAAGAAGCAAAGCCGGCTTCCAACTATTACATTCCGGGTTATAAATACTGGGATGAAAATAAACCTGCAGTGAAAATTGAAAATGTTAAAGTCCTTAGAAATGTAGGCCCCTTTTATGAAAAACAGGGTAAGTTAATGATTGCCGGACGTCCCTTTTATTCTGGAATAGCAGTTGAAGTAAATGAAGAAAATAAAAAAGCAGAAGTTGTCTTAGACTTGTATAAGAAATTTTGCACAATTGAGGGTTATTATGGTATTGAAGATGAAACCCAAAATAGCTCTAGTGAATGCTCAATAAATATCTATGGTGATGATGTCCTACTTTATCAAACCGGTGTTTTAAAACCTTCCATGTACCCTCAATTACTGCCCTCTGGAAAAATTGACCTGAGAAATGTCAATAGACTCAAAATAGAGGTAATTTGGCATGGAGATAAAAAAGCAGGGGATTATCAAAGGATAATAGCTGCTCTTGCCAATTTTAAACTGTATAAAAAGTAACAGGAATAATTTTAAAGTACTTGAATTATACTATTTAGACAAGTGTGGAGAGTAAAGAGGTGTGTGAAAGTGTTGAATGAAAGAGACTTAAGAGAAGTTCTTGAGGTAGCTTTAAGCCACGGTGGTGATTTTGCAGAAATCTTTATAGAAAAGAAGCGAAATACAGGTATTAGTCTTGAAGCAGATAGAATTGAAAGGATAGTAAGCGGGGTAGATGTTGGAGCCGGTATTAGGGTTTTAGTTGGTGAAAATACTTCCTATGCCTATACCAATGATATTTCAAAGGAAGGCTTGAAAAAAGTAGCAGCTATTGTAGCCAAGGCCGGTAAGGAAAGTAAAAAAGACGTTACAATTAACCTGAAGCAGATAAAATACACTACCGATTTGGACATTGTAAAAATGCCGGATTCTGTCTCTATTGATGACAAGGTTGAATTAGTAAAAAGGGCTAATGCAGCTGCAAGAAAATTTGATAAAAGAATTGTTCAAGTAACAGCAGGTTATGGAGATGCAGTTCAGGAAGTAATAATTGTAAATTCCCTCGGTGAACTTGTACAGGACACGCGCATCCGGAGCCGTTTATTAATTAATTCAGTTGCTTCAGCAGGTGATGTTATTCAAACAGGGTATGAAGCAGTTGGAGGCTTTGCCGGTTTTGAGTTGTTTGATAACAATGTTCCTGAGGAGATGGCTGAAAAGGCTGCTCGCCGGGCAGTTCTGATGTTGGAAGCAAAACCCGCTCCTGCTGGAAAAATGCCTGTTGTAATGGCTGCTGAGGCAGGAGGTACTATGGTACATGAAGCTTGCGGTCATGGCCTGGAAGCAGATCTGGTTCAGAAAAATCTTTCGGTTTATGCCGGTAAAATAGGACAAAAGGTAGCATCCGACATAGTAACAGTTATTGATGACGCTACTTTAAAAAATAAATATGGATTTTTAGCCATAGATGATGAAGGAGTTCCCGGTCAAAAAACGGTGCTTATTGAAAACGGTATTTTAAAAGATTACATGTATGACAGGCTCGCTGCCATGAAGGAAAACCGTGAATCTACAGGAAATGGTCGCAGGGAATCTTACCAGGATAGGCCTATTCCCAGAATGACAAATACATATATTGCCCCCGGAAAAAGTGATCCGAAGGATATAATCAGAAGTACAGAAAGAGGACTCTTTGTTAAGAAAATGGGAGGCGGGCAAGTAAATACAACAACAGGAGAATTTGTCTTTGATGTAGCTGAAGGTTACTTGATTAAAGACGGTGAAATAAAGGAACCAGTAAGGGGAGCAACTTTAACAGGTAATGGTCCGGAAGTACTGCAAAAAATAGATATGGTTGGAAATGACTTAGGCTTTGCCATTGGAACATGTGGTAAGGATGGCCAGGGTGCCCCTGTCTCTGATGCCCAGCCTACAATACGGATTCCGGAATTAATTGTTGGCGGAATTTTGAATGATTAAGGTGGTGTAAATCTTGGACTTAAATAAATATCAGAGTTTAGCCGAAAACCTGGTTGAAAAATCTAAAAAATTAGGGTCACAGGAAGCTGAAGTTTACATAATAGGTTCCCGGGATTTAACTATTGAGGTGAGCAATGGTCAAATTGAGACCATGAAATCGGCAGAAACCTATGGAGTTGGTATTAGAGTAATGGTAGATAAAAAAATGGGTTACTCTTTTACCAGTGATTTTTCTGAAGATGCATTAAATGAATGTATTAATCAATCAATTCAAAATGCTTCAAAAAACACGCCGGAAGAAGCTAATGCTTTACCTGAGAAGCGGGAGAACTATGCAAATTTAGATATATATGACTCTAGTATTTCACAAACTCCTGTTGAAGAGAAAATTGAAATAGCATTGGATATAGAGCGATATGCAAGGAAATATGATCCAAGGGTAAAAATTATAGAGAACTGTACATATCAGGATTCAGAATATAGCACTATAATTGCAAATTCAAACGGCTTAAGTGGTTCATATAAAGGAGCTTACTGTGGTGCTTATGCTTTTTTGGTCGCAGAGGAAAATGGTGATAATCAAACAGGTTTTGATGTTCAATACTCTTTAAAATTTAATGCTATTGATCCTAAAAAAATTGGAGAACAGGCAGCTGAAAAGGCTGTCAGGATGCTAGGTGCAAAAAATATAGGAACTCAAAAAGCAACAATTGTCTTTGAACCCTATGTTGCCACCAATTTTTTAGGTATTATTGCACCAGCTTTATCTGCTGAAGCAGTTCAAAAAGGGAAATCACTTTTTGCCAAAAAACTTGGTCAAGATGTTGCAGCACCTCAGATTAGTATTATAGATGATGGTCAAATGCCTGGCGGTATTTTATCTGCGCCCTTTGATGGCGAAGGAGCGCCAACTCAAAAAACGAGTGTCATAGAAAAGGGCAAACTTAAAACATTTTTGCACAATAAATACACTGCCACTAAAGATGGGGTATCTTCAACAGGGAATGCTACTAGGGTATCTTTTAAATCTACCCCCGAAGTAGGAACCACAAATTTTTATATTGATAAAGGTGATATTAGCAGGGAAGAACTCCTCAAGGATGTCAAAAAGGGATTTTATATTACAGAGGTTATGGGCATGCATACTGCTAATCCTATTTCAGGCGACTTTTCTGTGGGTGCGTCAGGTATCTGGATAGAAAATGGTGAATTTACAACTCCTGTTCGTGGAGTTGCAATAGCCGGCAATATTTCGGAACTTTTAAAATCTGTAGAGGCTGTGGCAAGCGATTTGACTTTCTTTGTTGGAAAGGGAGCCCCCACCTTGCGAATAGCTAAGATGACAATTAGCGGTAGTTAGGGGTATTCAATCTAGATATTTTTTGGTAAAATTAACATGCGGGAGTGGGTGTGTTTGAAAATATTAGTAGTAAATGGTCCAAACCTCAATATGCTTGGAAAAAGACCAGGGGAGCATTATGGAACTAAAACGTTAAGTCAGATAAATGAAGAACTCAAAAAAAATGCACTGGGGAAAGGCATTGACTTAGATTTTTTTCAATCAAATTATGAAGGCGCCATTATAGATAAAATCCAAGAAGCTGAAGCTAATTATAATGGTTTAATTATTAATCCTGGAGGATTAACCCATTACAGTATTTCATTAAGAGATGCTCTTGAAATATTAAATATCCCTGTTGTTGAAGTTCATCTTTCAAATATTGATTCCAGGGAAGATTTTAGAAAGCATTCAGTAATTTCGCCGGTATGCAGCGGCAAAATTAGCGGGTTTGGGCCGCTTAGCTACCTGCTGGCCCTGGAAGCTGTTTATGAACTTTGTAAAAATTGAGTGGGTGTATTAAATGATTAAAGTACGGCTTAAAAAGATCAAAAAGAGTTTAAGAGAACTTAACTTAGATGCAATTTTAATTATGCATCCAGAAAACAGAAGGTATTTAACGGGTTTTACAGGTAGTGCCGGAATTGCTTTAATTACCTTAAGTAATTCATATCTATTGACTGATTTTCGCTATGTTGAACAGGCACAAAAAGAGGCTCCTGATTATCAGGTCATAGACCCGGGTTCAGAAACTTATAAAAAGATATCTGAATTACTTGAAAAGGATAATGTTAGGGAATTAGCGTTTGAAGAAGATTATATAACCTTTAAAAAATATAAGGAATTGAAGGAAAAACTACCTACATATAATCTGGTACCTAAAACAGGATTAGTAGAAAATTTACGAAAAATAAAAGATGAAAATGAACTGAAATTGCTAAAGAAAGCGATAGAAATTTCGGATTTAGCTTTTGAGCATATTTTAAATTACATAAAACCTGGAGTAATGGAAAAGGAGATAGCACTTGAATTAGAATATTTTATGAGGAAAAACGGGGCTGAAGACATTGCTTTTCCTACTATTGTTGCCTCCGGTGAGCGTTCCTCTTTGCCCCATGGGATTGCTTCAACTAAAAAAATAGCACATGGTGAACTGGTAACTATGGATTTTGGTGCAGTTTTTGAAGGATATAATTCAGATATTACACGTACAGTTTGTGTAGGTAAACCTACTAGTGACCAGAAAAAAATTTATAACCTGGTTTTAAAGGCGCAAATTACTGCAGAAGAGAAAATGAAAGCGGGTATAACTTGTAAAGAAGCAGATAGTATAGCAAGGGATATTATTAAGGAAGCAGGGTATGGTGACCATTTTGGACATGGACTTGGTCATGGTGTTGGGCTAGCAGTTCATGAAGGACCCACACTTTCTTTTAAAAATGATGAATTTTTAAAGGAAGGTATGACAGTTACAGTAGAACCCGGAGTGTATATCCCAAGATGGGGAGGAGTACGAATTGAAGATATTGTTTTAGCTACTGAAAATGGCGTTAGTATTTTAACAAATTCTAACAAGGAATTGATATCTCTTTAATAAAATTTTTAAGGGGGAGTAACGCAATGATTTCCAGTAATGATTTTAGAACCGGACTTACTATTGAATTGAATGGTGAACTCTATACAGTGGTAGAGTTTCAGCATGTAAAACCAGGAAAGGGAGCTGCATTTGTCCGTACAAAGTTAAAGAATATAAGAACAGGCGCTGTTACTGAGAATACATTTCGAGCTGGTGAAAAGGTAGCTAAGGCGCATATTGACAAAAAACAAATGCAATATCTCTATAATGATGGGACAGGTTATGTTTTTATGGATACCGAGACATATGAGCAATTATCTATACCTGAAGATAAATTAGGAGAAGATAAAAAGTATATAAAGGAAAACATGACTATAAGTGTTTTAATGTATGGAAGTGAAATTATAGGTGTAGAGCTACCTAACTTTGTAGAATTAGAGGTTGTTGAAACAGAACCGGGGATTAAGGGAGATACTGCTACAGGAGGTTCAAAATCAGCTACTCTGGAAACAGGGGCAACTGTACAAGTGCCTTTATTTATTGAACAAGGTGATACCGTTAAGGTGGATACAAGAACAGGAGAATATATAGAAAGGGTTTAGGGTTAGTTTATTTTTTTATTGTACGGGAATAATTGTAAGTGAGTAAAAATAAGGAGGCGATATTTTTGGATATTAGCAAAAGAGTTGCATATTTACGAGGCCTAATTGATGGACTTAAAATTGATGACCAAACTAAGGAAGGACAAGTCTTACTACAAGTAGTAGATATTTTACAAGATATGGCTGAAGAACTAACTGAAATTAGGGTACAACAGGAAGATTTAGAGGACTATATGAATATTATTGATGAAGACCTCTACGATCTTGAAGATGAAGTTTATAGTTATGATGACGATTATGATTTTGAAGATACAGATTATGATGATGATTATTACGATTATGATGATGAGTTTGACGGAGATTATGTTGAAGTGGAATGCCCGGAATGTCATGATAAAGTTTGTTTTGAAGCAGATATTTTAGATGATGAAAATGTGATAGAAGTTGCTTGTCCAAATTGCGATACTGTAGTTTTCGTTAATGACGAAGAATATGAAGAAGAGCCATTAGAAGATGATGAAGATATTTAGAAAGTAACTATATAAAACCTCTTTCGGTTTGATAATCGAAAGAGGTTTTTCGTATATAACTTTATCCTGGTAGTTAAAACGTTTTCTTTTTGGCCCGGAAGTATTGGCATACATAAGGCGAGAATCATTGGATGTTAAGCACCCTTTCCAAGTGACGGTAGGAGGTGATTTCCGGCTTTATAAAAGACTAGTAAGATAATCAATTAATTCCTTATCAAAGTAAGTGTATTATAATAGGCTATAGGGAACAGATCTAATTGAATTGCTTGTGCCAATTTTATGCACCTCGCATGGTTTTGGTATTGTTGGTGTAAACATATACTTCAACCAGCGAAGGTGCATTTTCTATTTGTTTAGAAAAAATATTTGTGTGAAGTTTCTTTTCGAACACGCTCTTAAAGTAATAATACTTCTTTAATATTTTAATTTTTTTCTGATAGAAGTTTGTCCAAATAAGTTGAAAGCTTTTTGCATAAAAATGCTAAAAGACTAATATCTATATAAAAAGGAGGAACAAGCTCTATGCAAGTTACATTTGCAGAAACTAAAAAAAATACTGATATCAATCAAAATGTTATAAATAGAGATATTATGCCTATACTGCCACGTAAAATTCAAGCTTTTTTAAAGGGGCTTTCAAATGCTGAGCTTGCAGCCATTGAAGAAATTCGCCTTCGAAGAGATAAACCATTACTAATCAAAAACAGTGAAGGTGATTATTATTTTACACATCAAGGCAAGAAAACTACTTTTACCACTTCAGCTTATAAAACATCAGAAACTGAAATTACTGAAATTTTACAGATTGTTAGTTGTGGTTCCATATATGCTCTAGAACAAGAATTTAAAAATGGCTATTTAACCATTAAAGGTGGCCACCGCATAGGTTTTGCGGGGGAGGCAGTGGTGGAAAAAGGAGAAGTAAAGACTTTAAAAAAAATATCCAGCCTTAATATCAGGGTAGCGCGTGAATTTCCAGGATGTGCAAATACTGTAATACCTTATGTTATTAATAACGGAAAAGTGGAACACACATTGATAATTTCTCCTCCCGGATGTGGAAAAACCACCCTGCTCCGCGATATAGTACGGCAACTTAGTGAAGGTATACCTCGACTAAATTTTCCGGGAATAACTGTTGGAGTGGTAGATGAAAGATCAGAAATAGCAGGATGCTGTAATGGAGTACCTCAACATCAAGTAGGAAGTCGCACAGATGTACTTGATAAATGCCCCAAGGCACAGGGAATGATTATGCTTGTGCGTTCAATGTCGCCTGGGGTCATAGCAACAGATGAACTTGGTGGAGAACAAGACATTAAAGCATGTAGGGAAATTTTAAATGCAGGAATAACACTTTTAGCTACTGCTCACGGTTCAAGTGTAGAAGAGGTTAAAAATAGGCCTGGATTAAAGAGTTTAATTTCATCTGGGACATTTAAAAGGTATGTAATTTTACATAGAAAATCAGGCCCTGGAAAAGTTCAAGATATTCTTGATTCTTCAGTAAACAGCCTTTTAAAAAATTCCAGAGCTTCTTTGCGAGGTGATGTGATGTGGTAAAATTCTTTGGTGCTCTATTAATCATTATTGCTTGTGGGGGGGCGGGTTTTTTTAAAGGACAAAAGTTTGCAAAAAGACCTGTTCAGATAAGAAAGTTGCGGTCGGTATTGCAAAATTTGGAAACAGAAATATCCTGGACAGCTACTCCGCTTCCTGAAGCCCTTAATAAGGTTGGCAAAATAGCAGGTGCTCCTGTTGGCTTACTCTTTATTAAGGCAAGTGATTTAATAAGGGAAAACGCATATTTTTCTGTAGGAGAAGCATGGGAACATGCATTGCAAAAAACAAAACAATATTTAGCCGTAGGACAAGAAGAACTAGAAATTTTAAAAAGTTTTGGATATGGACTTGGAAATTCACACAGGGAAGAGCAAATCAAGAATTTATCCCTTGTTAGAGAACATTTAAAAAGCCTGGAAATAACCGCGGAAGCCGAAAAAGTAAAATATGAAAAGATGTATAGAACAATGGGCTTTTTGGTGGGAATGGCAATAGCATTGATTTTAATTTAAAGGAGGAAAAATAATGCATTTTGCTGATCTGGTTTTTAAAATAGCTGGTTTGGCCATAGTAATTACTGTAATACAAGTAGTTTTAAAACAAGCAGGAAAAGATGATTGGGGATATCTCACGGTTCTTGCCGGAATTACAATTGCTCTGAGTTGGATTATACCTGCTATAGTGAATTTATTTGAAACCGTCAGGTCTGTTTTCCAGTTATATTAAGGGGTGGAAAAAGTGGAAATTTTGCAAATAGTAGGGTTAGGTCTAATAGCTACTATTTTTATAGTACTTATAAAAGATGGCAAAGCAGGGGCTCATGGAATACTTATTAGCGTAGCAGTTGGAGTAATTATATTTATTCTAATTTTACCAAAGGTTGCTGCAGTTATTGATTTTTTAAAAAATTTATCTAACAAAGCAAATATCAATACTTTCTTTATGGCGACAATTTTAAAAATTATTGGAATAGCATATATAGCGGAATTTGGTTCACAGGTTTGTAGAGATGCCGGAGAGAGTGCAGTGGCCAGCAAAATAGAATTTGCTGCCAAAGCATTAATTATGGTTATGGCAATTCCCATTATTGCAGCAATTCTGGAAACTATTATGAGACTTCTTCCATAAGGTGGACTCAAGATGCGCAAAATTTTCCTTATTTTGCTGATATGTTTAATTTTTTTTACTAGTAAATTTCCAGTATATGCAAGATCGGAGATTGAGAACAGAATTGACGATACAGTTGAAAAGCAACTGGAAAAGCTTGAGTTACAGGAAATTGATAAATTTATTACCCAGGTTGATAAAGAAGTAAAGCAACATCTGCCGGAATTATCCCTCAAAGGTATGCTTGATGCCGTCAAGGAAGGAAATCTTGATTTAAGTTTTTCAGAGATTTTTAAGGGACTTGTACGGTATTTGTTTAAAGAATTGGTAGCTGAATCAGCACTTCTGGGTAAGTTAATAATTTTAGCAGTGATTTGTGCCATCCTCCAAAATTTACAAAGTGCCTTTGAAAAGGGTACTATTGGAAAATTGGCTTATAGTGTAACGTATCTGGTACTAATTACCATAGCACTTGGTTCCTTTACATTTGCTGTGAATACAGCAAGTGATACTATAGAAACCATGGTTAATTTTTTGCAGGCACTATTACCGGTTCTTTTGACTCTGCTGGCTGCTATGGGCGGAGTAAGCTCAGCTGCAATAATTCATTCTTTTACTACGGTTTCATTGGGAGTAATTGCGACACTAATAAAGACTGTTCTCCTTCCCCTGATATATTTTTCAGCAATTTTAGGAATTCTAAGTCACCTTTCCGATAAATTTAATGTCAGCCGCCTATCAGGTTTGTTTAAAGAGGCAATTAAAGTTTTTTTGGGATTAACCAGTACAATATTTTTGGGTTTATTGAGTATTCAGGGTCTAGCAGGTGCAGTTACTGATGGCATAGCTTTAAGAACTGCAAAATACGCTACAGGTGCTTTTGTACCTGTAGTCGGAGGCATGCTATCCGGAGCTTTTGAAACAATTATAGGAGCATCCATTCTTTTAAAAAATAGTATAAGTTTAGTTGGGGCTATTGTACTTCTGATGATTGTAATCTTTCCAATGTTAAAAATACTTGCATTATCTCTGATTTATAAATTGGCAGCTGCAATTGTCCAACCCTTTGGGGATAATAAAATTGGAGAAGCATTGGAAACCATGGGGAAGAGTATAACTTTAGTATTTGCTGCACTAGCTGTAGTTAGTATCGTGTTTTTTATTTCACTCAGTGTGATAGTAGGGTTGGCAAATCTAACGGCCATGATTAGGTAGGTGGTAAAAGTGCTTGATGTTATAAGTGACTTAGTGAGAAATATTGCCATAATAATTCTTTTTGCTATTTTCATAGAAATGCTTTTACCAAACAATGATATGTCAAGATACTTGCAGCTTGTTATGGGACTATTCATATTAATTGCAATCCTAACCCCGGTGGTTTCCTTCTTAGATAAAGACGATCTGTTGGAGACATCCTTGTGGAAGTTTACCGGTGGGAAAGAAGAAGTGCAAAGTATTCTTGCTCAAGGGGAAGAAATTGGGGAGATAAATAAACAGCAGGCCTTGGAAGAATATTGCTCTCGAATACAAAAGCAAATTGAAGCTTTGGCAAGGCTGGTACCTGGAGTCGAGGATGTACAAAGTATTGTAACATTAAGAGATAATGATATTCTTCAATTTGGTTCCATATCTGAAGTTAGAATTTGGGTTTCTCCCAGAAAAGACAGTGACTCAAAAGAAGAAATGAGTAATGTGGAGGCTAGGATCAATATAGAAAAAATAGAAATTGGTGAAATAGGTAAAAATAGAGAACTTCCAAAGACTGAAAAGGAGCAGGATAGAGTAAATAATATTAAAAATTTGGATGAGATTTCAAAAAAGATAGTAAAAACAGTCTCCAATTTTTATGGTATTGGAGAACAGCAAATAAAAATTATTTGGCAAATGTAACTTGGGGGTGATTTCATGTCAAGTGAAACAAAAAAAAGTTGGCATAGTATTTTAGAGGATAAAAATAAATTTATCTGGCTAGCAGCGGCACTTTTTTTAGGAGTAGGGCTCATGCTTATCGGAAGCTTAAGTAAAAATTCTGAGGAGAGTTTACAAGTTGAGATGAGTCCTCCTGAACAGGGAACTATGGTGGATACATCATTATCGGCAATTGCTAAGGCAGAAAAGTCCCTGGAACAAAGGTTGGAACAAATCTTAGGAAAAATTGAAGGGGCCGGTGACGTTGCTGTAACGGTATTTTTGAAGGAGAGTCCAGAATATGAATATGCAGTTAATGTAAGTACAACTGAGAAGAAAATAGATGAAACAGATGGAGGAGGAGGGACAAGGATCACAACAGAGTATAATGAGGATGGAAATATTGTACTTGTCAGAAGTGGAACAAGCGGCGAAAATCCCATAATAGTTAAGGAGATAAAACCCGAAATTCAAGGAGTACTTGTAGTGGCTGCAGGAGCGAAGGACCCCCTAGTTAAAGAGAAAATTACTCGAGCTCTTAAAACAGTACTTAATATTTCTCCCACGAAAATCAGTGTTTTAGAGGGAAGGTGAAACAATGACTGTTATTACCAATAAATATACTCTAAGTTTAGTTCTTTTAGTGCTTTTTGGAACATTCTTTTATGTAGCTTATGATTATGTAACAGATGGATTGGATGCTACTCCAACAAGCGTTCCGGTTGAGAACCTAGAAGAAACCACTGTAACTGAGGGTGAACTTTCCGAAGGGCCTGAAGCGAATTTTCTTAAAGAGGTAGAGAAAAAAGGATCAGGTGACGGAGTAGAATTTTTTGTGGAATATCGTTTAGAAAGGGACAGGGTTCGAAGCAGGCAAATAGAACTATTGCAACAAATAGTAGAGAACCCAAATTCTGTTGCGGAAACAAGGCAAGAAGCACAGCAAAAACTGCTGGATATAACAACATATCTTGAGCAAGAATTACAATTAGAGAATATGATAATTGCTAAAGGGTATAATGATACTGTCTTGTTTATTCAACCCAACCAGGTGGTAGCTGTAATTAATCAGAAAGAATTAACAGAGCAGGATGTAACGATAATTGCAGACATTATAGCAAACACAACTGGGCATAAAATGGAAGATATTATTATAGTTCCAAAAGGCTAAAAAAAATACCATTATTAATAAGAAAATTCCATTTTAAAACTGCACATCTCAAATATATTGTATACATGCCCCTGTTATATTGAATGACAGGGGCTTTAAACATATAATAAACTGTAAATTTGACTTTTTAAACTGGGCAAAGTGGGACATTTTGAATTTCACAAAAATACCAATAAAATAAAATCCTGTCTTGGGTAGGTGAATCTGACAAGGAGCTTGAGATAATTAGGCTGAATTTAAAGGGGGCAAAAAATTGTGAAAAAAGTCGGTATAACTGATACAACTTTACGTGATGGACATCAAAGTCTCTGGGCAACTAGAATGCAGACAGAAGACATGTTACCAATTGTTGAAAAAATGGATAATGCAGGATTTCACTCTATGGAAGTTTGGGGAGGAGCCACATTCGATGTTTGTTTAAGATATTTAGGGGAAGACCCTTGGGAAAGGTTAAGAACCCTTAAAAGATATATCAAGAAAACTCCTTTGCAGATGCTTTTAAGAGCACAGTCTCTGGTGGGTTACCAGCATTACCCTGATGATGTAGTAGAAAGATTCATTGTTAAGGCTGTTGAAAATGGTATAGATATCATAAGAATATTTGATGCGTTGAACGATTTTCGAAATATGGAGATTCCTGTTAAAATCGCCAAAAGAGAAGGGGCTCATGTACAGGGAACTGTAGTTTATACCATCAGTCCTGTTCATACAATGGATCATTATCTGGAAACGGCTATGAAGCTGGAAGATATGGGGGTTGATTCTATTTGTATAAAGGATATGGCAGGACTCCTTTCACCTTATAAAGCTTATACACTTGTAAAACTTCTTAAGGAACATATTAAGCTTCCCATTCAATTGCATTGTCACTATATTGGTGGTTTGGCAGTTGGTGCATATATTAAAGCTGCAGAAGCTGGTGTTGATGTGGTAGATACGGCTTCTGTCCCGCTTGCTTTTGGTGCTTCGCAACCTCCGGTGGAAACTGTTGTTAGAGCACTTAGTGAAACAGAAATTAATACTGGCTTAAATATACATGATTTGTTTGAAATAGCGCATTATTTTGAGGAATTGCGTAAAAAACGGGGCTTTGAGAGGGGAGTTACCAGAATTACGGATATGCAGGTATTTGAACACCAGGTACCTGGTGGAATGATTTCAAATCTGGTAAGTCAATTAAAAGAACAAAAAGCTGCACATAGAATGCAGGATGTTTTAGAGGAAATTCCTAAGGTAAGAGAAGATCTCGGGTACCCGCCTCTAGTCACTCCAACAAGCCAAATTGTCGGAACCCAGGCAGTATTAAATGTACTTACAGGAGAAAGGTATAAAATAGTGCCAGGAGAAGTAAAGGCGTATGTAAAAGGTCTATACGGGAAACCACCTGTAAAAATTAAAGAGGCTGTAAGAAGAAAGATTATAGGAGATGAAAGTCCGATAAGTGGTAGACCGGCAGATTTTCTGGAACCTAAGATGAGTGTTGCTGAGCGAGAGATTGGCAACCTTGCTCGTTCAGAAGAGGACGTTATTAGTTATGCATTATTCCCCCAAGTTTCTAAAAAATTTCTTAAGGCAAGAAAAGAGGGTACATTGGATAAGTTACGAGAAGAGGCAAGTGATTTAAAATCCAAAGGGAAACAGGATAATCTTGAATCTAAAGGGGAGAAAAAGCCAATGAATATTAAGGATATAAGCAGCTTAATAAAAATTTTAGAAGAAACAGGCATTACTGAGATCAACCTGGAATCTGACGGTGTAAAGTTAAATATAAAAAGGGGTAGCACTACAGCAAAACTGGAAGTAACGCCCGAGATTAATGTAGAAAAAAATAAGGAAAAGACTAAGGAAGCTACGGAAAATCTGGTTGAAGTCAAAGCACCTATGGTAGGGACATTTTACCGGGCACCTGCTCCTGATGCACCTCCCTTTGTAGAAGTGGGAGATAAAGTTAAAAAGGGACAAACACTTTGTATAATTGAAACTATGAAGCTTATGAATGAAATAGAAAGTGAAATTAATGGAACTATAGTGGAAATTACTGTTGAAAATGGTCAGCCAATAGAATATGGAGATATAATATTTAAAATAAGAGAGGAATAGACATATGTTCACTAAGGTCCTAATAGCTAATAGAGGAGAAATTGCAATACGTATCATTCGAGCGTGTAAAGAGTTAAAAATAAAAACAGTTGCAGTTTATTCAGAAGCTGATAGGGAGTCTCTGCATGTTAAATTGGCAGATGAAGCTTATTGTATCGGACCAGCTTCGCCTGCAAAAAGTTATCTTCATGTACCCAGTATTATTGCAGTCGCCCAGGCAACAGGAGCGCAAGCTATTCATCCAGGTTATGGTTTTTTGGCAGAGAACCCGTATTTTGCAGAGATGTGTGCTACCTGGGGAATAAAGTTTATAGGACCTTCATCTCATGTCATAGAAACCATGGGAGATAAAGCAAAGGCAAAGGAAACCATGAAAAGTGCCGGTGTTCCGGTTGTACCGGGTTCAGACGGAGTTGTTTCAGGTGCTGATGAAGCCTTAAAAATAGCTTCTGAAATAGGTTATCCTGTCATGGTAAAAGCTACTGCAGGCGGTGGCGGACGAGGAATGAGAATAGCCCATAATGAGGAAGATTTAAAAAATGTCTTAGCGCTTGCAAGCGGTGAAGCAGAGGCTAGTTTTGGAAATCCCGCAGTTTACCTTGAAAAATATATAGAGGAACCAAGGCATATTGAAGTTCAAGTACTGGCAGATTCTCATGGTAATTTGATTCATTTAGGGGAAAGAGATTGTTCCATTCAGAGAAGACATCAAAAGATTTTGGAAGAAGCTCCTTCCGCTGCAGTGGATGATGAACTTAGAAAAAAATTAGGTCAAGCTGCAATTCTTGCTGCTCAGGCGGTAGATTATTGTAATGCCGGAACTGTAGAATTTTTGGTAGATAAAAATGGAAACTTTTATTTTATGGAAATGAATACCCGGATTCAGGTGGAGCATCCTGTTACCGAGATGGTCACAGGGGTTGATCTTGTTCAAGAACAAATTAAAATAGCTTATGGTGATGAACTTCAATATAAGCAAGAAAATGTTCAACCTCAAGGTTGGGCTATAGAATGTCGTATAAATGCAGAAGACCCTGATAACAATTTTGCACCAGCACCAGGAACAATAACAAACCTTCATTTACCTGGAGGCCCTGGTATTAGAGTGGATAGTTTCATTTATAATGGTTACAGGGTCCCTGCACATTACGATTCTCTCCTTGCAAAGGTACTTGCCTGGGCTCCCACCAGAAAAGAAGCAATAGCTCGTATGGAAAGAGCGTTACAAGAATTTACTATTGAAGGTATTCCAACTATTATACCTTTTCATCTAAAAATTTTAGATAATGCTTTTTATTGTAGAGGTGAAGTATATACTAACTTTATTCAGCGCAGGTTATAAATTTAAGGATAGTAGTTGACAAAAATTTGGAAGATGCTGCTGAAGTGGTAACAAAAGCTTTGGAACTGTTAAAAAAATAATGGTTAAATCTCTTAGGGGCTCCATTTTAGGAGCCCTTCGTGCTGGTTTACTTTACCATATATTATGGTATAATATAGAAAGGTATTTATCATTTATATCTCAGGAGGAAAGATCATGGAAAACAAAAATAATGGAAACGGAAATAATGCAGTTCAGAATAATTTAGGAACCATTCGAATAGCAGACGAGGTAGTTACAGTTATAGCCGGTTTAGCTGCTACAGAAGTTGAAGGCGTGGCTGCCATGAGTGGAGGTATAGCCGGTGGCATAGCTGAAATGTTGGGACGGAAAAATCTTTCCAAAGGTGTCAAAGTCGAGGTTGGAGAAAAAGAAGCTGCAGTTGATCTTTATATTATTGTTAATTTTGGAGTGGAGATCCCGGAAGTTGCATTAAAGATACAGGAAAATGTTAAGAATGCCATTGAAAATATGACTGGATTAAAGGTAGTTGAAGTAAATGTTCATGTCCAGGGAGTGCATTTCCCCAATCAAGATGGTAATGTTGAAGAACATAGAGTTAGATAATAAATTTAAACTGGTCAATATATAAGGAGAGATTTTAGTGAATTCCGGTAAAAAATTTAGTTTAACTACATATTTTTTTGCACTAATTGCATTAGCGCTTGCAATAGGACTTATAATACTGGCGGTTTGGACTGAAATTGCCTTGCAATATCTTGAAAATGTACTAACAAATACAGATGCGCTTCTAGGTGTTGGTATAGCCGGAGTCATTCTTCTGCTTTTGGCGGGAAGAACCCTGTGGGCGGGATTACGAACTTCAGAAACTTTCCAACATACCCTTATAAAAAATGGGGAAATGGGAGAAATCCATATATCGTTAGAAGCAATTAATAATTTAATAATTAAGTCAGCCCAAGCAGTTAGAGGAGTAAAAGAAGTAAAGCCTCGAATAAAATCTCTTCCTGAAGGAGTAGCAGTTTTACTGGTAGTTGTTATTAATCCCGACCTGGACATACCTAAGGTTACTACCGAACTGCAGGATAATGTGGCCCAATACCTGCAGGAATATGGCGGCATTGAAGTACTGGAAGTTAAGGTGCTAGTTGAAAATGTTAAAAGTCAAACCAAAACATCCAGGGTTGATTAGAGTTTTGGGGAGGTAACAATATGAACTTAGAGATGTTTTTACAATTGATTAGCCGCCATAAAGGAAAAACTACCGGTATAACCCTGGGATTTTTATTCGGCATTTTTACCGTTATACTTGGTTTTTGGAAAACTTTTTTTATTGCTCTTTGTATTACAGTTGGTTTTTTCCTAGGAAAAAGATTTGATGAAAATGATCATTTTAAGGATATTATGAATAAATTTTTAAACAATAAATAACCACAGCAAAGTTCATAGCAAGGGAGGAAATAGATTGGGCAGGCGAGTTGGACGTGAGAAGGCTCTTCAGGCACTTTTTGGAATAGAAGTTGGAAATTCAGATAAAGTAATTATTCTCAATGAAATACTAAGTAGTGAGAAACTAAATGATTCCTTAAAACAATTTACTAGAGATTTGGTAAATGGTGTTTTGCAAAATTTGGAGACAATTGATGGCTATATCAAAAAATACTCACAAGATTGGGAAATAGAAAGAATTGGCAAAGTAGAATTATGTGCTTTACGAATTGCAATATATGAGATGCTTTACATGGATGAAATACCTCCTATAGTATCTATTGATGAAGCACTGGAATTGATTAAATATTTTTCAGGTGATGATTCAGTCAAGTTTGTAAATGGTATATTAGATCGGGTGTACAAAGAAATTTATAAAGAGAGTAGATCTTAGATGTCTGTGATTTTAGGTATAGATACAAGCTGTTATACAACTTCAGTGGCACTTGTAAATTCCAAAGGACAACTTGTAGAGGAAAATAGAAAACTATTGCCTGTTAAAGAGGGTGAAAGAGGCCTGGCACAATCCCAGGCTTTATTTTATCATGTTAAAAATTTTCCCGGTATTTTTGAAAAGACTCTGGAAAGGGTCAATGGGAAAATAACAGCTATCTGTGCAAGTACCAAACCTCGAAATGTGGAAGGATCTTACATGCCGGTATTTACTTTTGCAGAAAGTATGGGACGCTCTATTGCTGCTTCATTAAAGGTTCCGTTTATCACAACAAGTCATCAAGAGGGCCATATTATGGCTGGGATTTGGTCTGCAGGTGGAAAGTTTCCTGATAAATTTCTTGCAGTTCACTTATCTGGCGGTACATCAGAGATTTTACTGGTCAAAAAGGAACAAAACGGTAGTTTAAAATGCGAGATTAAAGGAGGAACAGTAGACTTACATGCCGGTCAATTTGTGGACAGAGTTGGTGTTTCCTTAGGTTTAAAATTTCCTGCCGGACCGCAGCTTGAAGATCTTGCAAAAAATTCGCAGGGCGCTTTGACTATACCATCTTCAGTAAAAGGCCTCAAATTTAGTTTTTCTGGACCTGAAAGTCATGCCCAGCGTTTGATAAATAAAGGATACCCACATCAGGAGATTGCAAGGGCAGTGGAGAGGTGTATTGCTAAGACATTGGAAAAAAGCTTGAGAGCTGCAATAGAAGAACTTGCAATAAAAGATGTTCTTGTTGTGGGGGGAGTAGCAGCAAATAAATATATTCGAGAGTGGCTGGAAAAAAAACTTAGCCATCCAGCAGTAGGTGCCTGCATTTATTTTGCTGAGCCGGAGTTCAGTAGAGATAATGCTGTTGGGGTTGCATTGATAGGCATGCATAAACTACTTAAATGCTAAAATTTTTTTTGTTTTTTATGTAAATTTTATATCTTTTGTAAGGTTGGGAAGGAATACCCATTCAATAATAGAAATAAATACATAATCAGGCAAAATAGACACATTTTAAAAAAGGAGGAGTAAATATATGTCAATGATGGACAAAACGGGTAGGGATTTTCTTGCAGATTTGGCTTCCAAAAAACCTGTACCTGGTGGAGGGGGGGCTGCAGCATTAGGAGGAGCAATAGGTATAGCTCTTTCCAATATGGTAGGTAATTTAACAGTCGGTAAGAAAAAATATGCCGACGTTGAAGATGAAGTTAAAGAATTGATAGAAAAAGGCTACAAAGTGCAAGAGGAGCTTATGGCTTTAATTGATAAAGATGCAAAAGTTTTTGAACCCCTTTCCAAGGCTTATGGTTTACCAAGGGAAACAGAAGAACAAAAAAGAATCAGAGAAGAAACCCTGGAGAGGGAGTCGAAAAATGCTTGTTCTGTGCCTATGGAAATAATGAGAAAGGCTTATGAAGGTATTAAGATTCACCATAGAATGGGAGAAATAGGAACTAAAATAGCCATTTCCGATGTTGGTTGTGGTGTAATGTTTTTAAAGTCAGCATTAATAAGTGGAAAACTCAATGTTGTTATCAATCTTAATACCATTAAGGACGAAGAATATGTTAAAAAAGCTAAGGAAGAGATGAATTTTCTCGTATCAGAGGGCTGTAAATTAGCTGATGAAACATATGAATTAGTATTACAAAAGATTACTAAGTAAGGAGGAGTAGTATGGCTGAAATATTAACAGGTAAAGAAGTTGCTCAATCCATAAAGGAAGATTTGAAAAAAGAAATTGAAAATTTAAAAGAAAAGGGAATTACCCCAAAATTAGGTATTATTAGAGTCGGTGCTCGTCCTGATGACTTGTACTATGAAGGTGGAGCCAAAAAAACTGCAGATTCTGTTGGCCTAGAATATGAAGTGTTTGAATATCCTGAAGATATCAAACAGGAAGAATTTGAGGAAGCTGTTAATAATGTTAATGAGAGGAAGGATATTAACGGTATCTTGATGTTCAGCCCGCTGCCGAAACATCTGGATGAAAAGAAAATTAGAGAACTCATCTCTCCTGAAAAAGATGTTGATTGTTTAACAATGGGCAGTGCTGCAAAGGTATTTGTAGGAGACGAAACCGGTTTTCCTCCCTGTACACCTAAAGCAGTTATGGAAATGTTTTCATATTATGGAATTGAACTAAAGGGCAAAAAAGCAGTTGTACTTGGTAGATCACTTGTAGTAGGAAAACCTGTTGCTATGTTAATGCTTGGAGAACATGCAACTGTAACAATCTGCCATTCAAGAACTCAAAACCTTTCTGAAGTATGTAAAGACGCAGATATCCTTGTTGCTGCTGTTGGAAGAGCTAAGATGGTTAAAGCCAATTTTGTTAAGCCAGGAATGACAGTAATAGATGTTGGAATTAATGAGGATCCTGATAACCCTGGAAAGATGTGCGGAGATGTAGATTATGATGAAGTAGAACCTATTGTTGAAAAGATAACCCCTGTTCCTCGTGGTGTTGGTTCTGTTACAACTTCAGTACTGGCAAAGCATACTGTTAAAGCTTGTAAAATGCAAAATGGGTTGGAATAAATGGTAATAAAAAATCAACGAATTTTATCAGTAAGTGAGCTAACTGCATACTTACAGGATAAAATTGAAAGCGATCCTCGCCTCTCAAATCTCTGGTTAAGAGGCGAGGTTTCTAATGTCAAGAAACCTGCATCCGGACATCTTTATTTTACACTTAAGGATGAAAATACCTTACTTAAATGCATAATATTTAGAAGTTATTGTACCAGGCTGCAGTTTCAACTTGAAGACGGAATGCAGGTAATAGTCAGGGGCAATTTAGGGATTTATGGTAGAAGCGGCCAATACCAGTTGTATGTTCAGGAAGTACAGCTTTACGGGACAGGGTCTTTACATATGGCATATGAGCAGCTAAAAAATAAGCTTTCTAAAGAAGGGCTTTTTGATGCTATTTATAAAAAGAAGTTGCCTTTTTGCCCGAAGCGGATAGGAATAGTGACTTCTAAGTCAGGAGCGGTATTAAGGGATATTATAAATGTTATTTCACGTCGGTTTTCCGGAGTAAAACTTTTTGTTGTACCGGTTGCTGTTCAGGGTGAAAATGCTCCAGATGAGATAGCGGAAGGGATTAGACTTCTGAACAAATTTCAGAAGCCTGAAGTTATTGTTGTGGCAAGGGGTGGAGGTTCCATAGAAGAATTATGGGCTTTCAATACTGAAAAGGTTGCCAGGGCAATATTTGATTCTCAAATTCCCGTAATAAGTGCTGTCGGACATGAGACAGATTATACAATAGCTGACTTTGTTTCTGATCTTAGAACTCCTACACCATCAGCTGCTGCTGAAATTATTGTTCCTTCAAGAAGTGAACTTCAAGAAAGGGTAAGAAGCCTTTCCTTAAGGCTCAATGGAGCTATAATTTCAAATTTAAAAGAGTCTCAGGAAAGAATTAATTCTTCCATAATAAGGTTAAATAACGCTATAACTAATTTAATTATAAAAAAAGAAAATATGCTAAGTTCTTCAGTTAGAGCTTTTAATAATCTCAATCCATTAAAGGTTTTGGAAAGAGGATATTCTGTTTGCTATAAAGAAGATGGAAGAATATTAAAAGACTCCAAAGATGTGTCACTAGGCGATAATGTCAAAGTAATGCTTGCCAAGGGTAGTTTGTTCTGTTATGTTGATAGCAAGGAGGAAAATTCGTAATGGATCTTCATGAGACAAACCTGAGTTTTGAGGAAGCGCTTGGGCAGTTAGAAGAAGTTATATGCAAGTTAGAAAATGGTAGTCTTGATCTTGATAAGGCCCTTGAGGAATTTAACAAAGGAGTACAACTTGTAAAGGAATGTAATAAAAACTTGGAAGCTGCTAAAGAAAAAGTAAAAATATTTTTAATAGAAAATGGACAAGAGATACCATGGGAAAGCTGGAAGGAGTAATTTTTTGATGGATTTACAATTATATTTACAGGAAAAAAGGAATTATATAAATAGTGTATTGGACAAAATTTTGCCGCCTGAAACTACTTATCCTGAATCCATACATAAAGCCATGCGTTATAGTGTTTTTGCTGGAGGAAAACGATTAAGGCCTATTTTAACTATAGCAGCGGCAGAAGCTTGCGGAGGTTCTGCTGACAATGTAATAGAGGCGGCCTGCGCTCTGGAATTAATTCATACGTATACTTTAATTCACGATGATTTACCTGCAATGGATGATGACGACTACAGGAGGGGAAAGCTTACGTGTCATAAGGTTTTTGGAGAGGCAATAGCAATTCTGGCAGGAGATGCTTTGCTAACATACGCTTTTCAAATTTTAGCACGTGCAAGCCTTGAGAATAAGGTTAACAATAATATTAATCTGGAAAATATTCTCTATATTGCTAAATCTGTAGGAAGCCAGGGGCTTATTGGAGGACAAGTTGTAGATTTAGAGTCTGAAAATAAAAGTTTAAACGAAGATATCTTAAACTATATTCATAAAAACAAGACTGCGGCTTTATTTAAGGCCGCCATCAAGACTGGTGGTGTGGTGGCTGGCGCAAATGAGGAAATGCTGGCTGCATTGGATGATTATGCGCAATTTTACGGTTTGGCATTCCAAATTACCGATGATATACTGGATATAGAAGGAGATAGCAAAGAAATCGGTAAAAGTGTTGGAAGTGATGAAAAAAATAATAAATTAACTTATCCTTCATTATATGGAATTGAGAAGTCTAAAACTATGGCTGAAGATAATATAAATAAAGCTATAGAAAGTTTAGCCATATTTGGAACAAAAGCAGAAGCTTTGTGTGAAATTGCCAAATATACTTTAAAACGTACCAGTTGAAAAATAGCATAAATTATGTTAACATATATTCTCTAATTGTTTTAGCCGGCAGGTGGTGCAGTATTCTAGTCAGCACCGCCAACTCCGAAGACGGGCCTAAAAATCCGTTAAGGGCACATCGATGAAGTTCCTGGTGCTGGCTGCCGACGCCCAGTCGGGGGTTGGTGCTGGGAGTTAAGGGGGATGGGGCGATCTACAAAGGCATGTGGGCGTTGACCCTGCCCCCGTGGAGGCTCAAGTGCGTGGCACCTTGTTAGCCAGCAAGGGTTACGGCTTGGGGTAAACCTGCATGCGGTGCGATAAAAGTGCTGGATGCAGCGTAGCCTGCCTTGAGTGGTAGTGGTGGAAGATATTAAAATATTAGTTCGCGAAGGGCCTAAGCTAACTAATATGTATCGAAACCACTACTGCAAAAGAGGCTAGGGGTTGAGCGGGCTGGTGAGGAAAACTCCTAGACTGTTTACCATTTTGGTAAGGCTTATTGGGGATTGCAGTGTGCACTAAGTGGTAATCCAGCCCTGTACCTGGTGACAGTACAGAGTAATTCTTAAAGGGGAACCGCCTGGACGGCAACGTCGGGTGAATTACTGGGAAAACCTGCTGGACCTTAAGGCACAACATTTACCCAATAAGCTACTACCTGCCGGGATACATATTAGGAGGAATACCTTTGAAGAAAAAAGGATACAATATGCGTAATGCACTACGCCGCACCATAATAATTGGTATTGGCGCATTTTTTTTAGCTATCCTGGCAAGTCTGGCTTCTCAGGTACTGATTAAAAAAATAACTTCGATAGTTTTAGGTTTTGTACTTCTTCTTGTAATTATTCTGGTAGGTATTCTCTTTGATATAATTGGCATTGCTGCTGCAACTGCTGATGAAGTTCCCCTTCATTCCCGTTCTGCAAAAAAAGTATTTGGGGCCGTTCAGGCTATTAGATTGGTAAGGGATGCCGATCAAGTTTCAAGCTTCTGTAATGATGTTGTAGGCGATGTGAGCGGCACATTAAGTGGCGCTATAGGGGCGGCTTTGATTTTCAGAATACTTTCAGACCCTTCTGAAACTACACTGGTGCTGGCAGGTACAATCATGACTGCTTTAATTGCTGCCCTTACAGTCGGTGGTAAAGCCTTTGGTAAAACCTTTGCTATCCAGAAGGGTACAGAAATAATATTTCGAGTTGGACAGGTTTTGGCATGGTTGGAATTGCGTTTACATTTTAAACTTTTTAATGGTTCAAATGGTGATGCAAAAAAGGGGAGGCGTAAATGAGTATTTTAGAAAATATTAACGGACCGGAAGACTTAAGAGATCTTAACGTTGAACAACTTATAAATCTTTCCGGGGAGTTACGAGAGAAACTGATAAATACAGTAGCCAAAACCGGAGGGCACCTTGCGCCCAGCCTGGGTGTTGTAGAACTTACTTTGGGTGTTCATTACTGCTTCAATTCTCCCCAGGATAAGATTATTTGGGATGTGGGACATCAAGCATATGTACATAAAATCTTAACAGGTAGAAAAGATGAATTTGAAACTTTACGTCAGTATAAGGGGTTAAGTGGTTTTCCTAAAATTAAGGAAAGTGAGCATGATGCATTTAGCACAGGTCACAGTTCTACCTCAATTTCTGCCGGCTTAGGTATGGCACTGGCCAGAGATCGGCTCAGGAAGGAGTTTGAAGTAGTTTCCATAATAGGTGACGGAGCTCTAACAGGAGGAATGGCATTTGAAGCTTTAAACTATGCCGGTCACCTGGGAGTGGATTTAAAAGTTATAGTTAATGACAACGAAATGTCTATCAGTAATAATGTTGGAGCCATGTCATCTTACTTGACTAGAATACGTACTGATCCAATGTATTATAAGGGTAAAGAGGAACTGGAAACCCTATTAAAGAGGCTGCCTGCAATAGGTTCACGGGTAGTTAAAGTAGCTGATCGCATTAAAGATAGCTTTAAGTACCTGGTTGTGCCTGGAATGATTTTTGAAGAATTAGGTTTTACTTATTTGGGCCCAATTGACGGCCATAATATTTCTTCGGTTATCTATGTTTTAAAGAGGGCAAAGTCAACTAAAGGTCCGGTTTTAATTCACGTGATTACGAAAAAGGGAAAAGGATATCAACCTGCTGAAGAAAACCCCGATAAGTTTCATGGTATAAGTCCTTTTAATGTGGAAAATGGCAAAAGTTTAAAAAAACGCAGTAAATATACTTATACAGAAGTTTTTGGAAATACAATAACACGTTTGGCTAATAATATTGATAATTTAGTAGCCATAACTGCTGCTATGCCTTCAGGTACAGGTTTAAATATTTTTAGGGAAAAATTCCCCAAACGATTTTATGATGTGGGTATAGCCGAACAAAATGCTGTAACTACTGCAGCAGGAATGGCAACTCAAGGATTAAAACCGGTGGTGGCAATTTATTCCACATTTCTGCAGAGGGCATACGATCAAATAATACATGACGTTTGTATGCAGAATTTACCAGTAATTTTTGCAATAGACAGGGCTGGAATAGTAGGCGCTGATGGTGAAACACATCAGGGCTTGTTTGACATAACTTTCTTGAGATCAATTCCAAATATGACTCTTTTAGCCCCTAAGGACGAAAATGAGCTGCAACATATGCTATATACTGCATGCCACTATGAAGAAGGTCCAATTGCAGTTAGATATCCAAGGGGTGAAGGGATAGGGGTTCCTTTGGATTCTCAACTGGAGATGGTCCCCAAGGGAAAAGCGGAGATAATGAAAGAAGGTAATCAAGTAACTCTTTTAGCTTGCGGTCCAATTGTTTATACTGCTTTGGAAGCTGCAGATGAACTCCAAAAAGAAGGCATTGAGGCTGCTGTAATTAATGCTCGCTACTTAAAACCTTTAGATGAAGAATTAATACTTTCTTTTGCTAAGAATACAAAGTGTTTAGTTACAGTTGAAGAACATCTTTTGGCAGGCGGATTCGGGAGTTCGGTGCTGGAACTCTTGTCTCAAAAAGGAATTGATGATGTAATCGTACGTTCCGTGGGAATAAATGACGTTTTTGTAGAACACGGTAAACCTGACCAGTTAAGGGAAGAACATGGAATTACCATGGAGAATATTATCAAAAAAACAAAAGAAGCGTTAAATTCCAAAAAAATACTTTCAAACGGTTGAGATCGTCATGGCTAATAAAAAAAGATTAGATCAGTTGCTTGTAGAAAAAACAATATATGAGAGCAGAGAAAAAGCTAAAAGAGCGATTATGGCAGGGGAAGTTTTAGTAGATAATGTGGTGATAGACAAGCCTGGGACTAAAGTAGAAGTTTCTGCGGATATCAGAATTACAGGTCAAAAATTACAGTATGTTGGTCGTGGCGGTTTAAAGCTCGAAAAAGCGGTCCAGGTTTTTGATTTAAATTTGCAAGACAAGGTAGTTATGGATATTGGTGCTTCTACAGGTGGATTTACCGATTGTGCACTGCAAAATGGTGCTAAAAAAGTTTATGCGGTTGATGTTGGTTATGGGCAGCTTGCCTGGAAGTTAAGGCAAGATCAAAGAGTAGTTTGTATGGAAAGAACCAATGCACGTTATCTTAAAAGGGATTCTATTGAGGATACCATAGATATGGCTACAATAGATGTATCTTTTATTTCCTTGGAAAAAATATTACCTGCAGTGAAACAGCTTTTAAGTAGTGAAGGAGAAATAGTTGCCCTTGTCAAGCCGCAATTTGAGGCTGGAAAAGAGAATGTCGGCAAAAAAGGAATAGTTAAAGATACAAAGGTTCAGAAAGATGTGCTAGAAAAAATAATTGAAATTGCAAAAAATCTGGATCTTTATACTTGTGATCTTACTTATTCGCCAATCAAAGGCGGTTCCGGTAATATAGAATTTCTTCTCTACTTGAGAAATAATAAAAAGTTATGTGAGATTACAGAAAAAAAAATAGAACAAGTAATTGAAGAAGCCCACAGGAATCTGTGATTTCCCGTGGGCTTTTTTTAGAGGATGTTCGAACACTCATTTTTATTTAATATTTGGTTAAATATTCATTTATCTCACAGGCATGAACTTCTTCATTGTACCTTTTCCATTCTTTCTCCTTTGCTTTGATGAAGCCGTTTAAAACATGGTTGCCTAAAGACTCCTTAATTAAAGAGTCTTTTTTTATTCTTGATTAGTCGTGAGTTTTCTTATATTCTCTATTTTTATGATATGAAAAAGGAAATAGCATGGAAGTGTTGAATTATTTGAATTGAGGTGTTATTATGCGGATCTCGGATATTATAGTGCTGTTTCTAATAATAATGGTGTTTTTACTTTATACTAGCTATAAATATAGTCGAAAACGGAAAAAACAAAAAATGTTAGAGGAATTAAGAGGAAAACCTCTGGAAGTGTTTCAAGTTTTAGAAGAGCAAGGTTACAAGCTTGTAGATTACAACTGTTCAAGAAGTATAGCAGCAGAAGTGAATAATAGAGTATATACGCATACTTTTCATTCACTAATGATAGTAAAAAAGGGAAAGTACAAGTATATAGTTTATATCAAGAAGGGAAAGGATCCACTACGTTTGTCTACAAAAAAGGTAAGGGAGCATTTTTTAACACTTTGTACTTTTTTTAAAGTTGCCGGTGTGTTAATAATAGATGCGGAAAAATTAAATATTCGTTCTCTAGAATTTAAATTTAAAATGTAATTTATTGAAGGTAGTGGTTTGATGAAAAGCTTTGGATTGATTATTAATTTAGAAAAGGAAAGGTCAATACAAGTAGCAACTCAAATAATTGAGTTTTTTAAGGAAAGGAAAATAGAGGTTCTCTTACCGCCTAGTAACGCTAAAGCAGTAGGTTATCCTGACCTGACTTTTATGGAGGAAAAACTACCCGAGAATATGGACTGCATACTTGTTTTAGGGGGGGACGGAACATTTTTAAATACTGCTCGGACCATGGCTGATAAAGACATCCCTATTTTGGGAATTAATCTTGGCCAATTAGGGTTTTTAACTGAAATAGACCCGGAAGATCTTTTTGAGGGACTACAAAAACTCCTTGATGGTCAGTATTATATAGAGGAAAGAATGATGTTAAAAGCTTCCGTTGAAAGGGGAGGACTTGAAACGGAAAGTTTTACTGCATTAAATGATATTGTAGTAACTAAAGGTGCTTTTGCTCGCATGATTGAATTAAAAACATATGTTGGTTCACAGTATGTAGCTACTTATCCGGCTGATGGCTTGATTATTTCTTCTCCTACAGGTTCTACAGCGTATTCTTTGTCAGCAGGGGGACCTATTGTTGCTCCTGAACTAGAGGTAATGATTTTTACACCAATTTGCCCTCATACTCTTCATGCTAGACCCATGATAATTAATCCTAATGAATGTTTGAAAGTAACTGTTCTTTCAAAACAATCAGAGGTAATGCTAACGGTAGATGGACAGCATGGCTTTAAATTACAAGAAGGAGATATTATCTCTATCACTAAATCCAAATATACCACCAAATTAGTGCGCCTTAAGGATAGGTGCTTTTATTCCGTGCTACGTGAAAAGCTTAGGGATGGTGAATGTAGATGATAAATAGATTATTTCCAAAGACAGTTGCCATATCCCATGCTGTAGTAAAAAATGTTGTAAAGCCTGGAGACATGGTGATTGATGCCACAGCAGGAAACGGTTATGATACGGTTTTTTTAGCCGAATTGGTTGGCCCGAACGGGAAAGTTTTTAGCTTTGATATCCAATCTGAAGCAATTCAAAATACACGTCAAAAGTTAATTCAGAAAGAGCTTTATGATAGAGTGAAATTACTGCATAAAGGTCATGAAAGAATAGGTGAAGAGGTACCGGAGGGTATAAAGGCTGTGATGTTTAATCTTGGATACCTTCCGAGGGGTAATCATAAAATAATTACAAAGCCTGAAACCACCATTCTAGCATTGGAAAAGTCTATAAAAATTCTTGCTGCAGGGGGAATAATTGCAATAGTTTTATACACCGGACATCCGGGTGGAATAGAGGAAAGTCTCCAGGTGGAAAGATGGGTTGAAAAATTAGAGCCTAAGTTTTTTGATGTAGTAAAAATAAATTATTTGAATAAGCCAAATAACCCACCTCATTTTATCGGTATTCAAAAATTATTGTTAGAGGATGATAAAAATGAAGATTAAACGTCAAAAACGTATCTTAGAAATAATAAAAAAGAACCCGATTGAAACCCAGGAAGAGCTTGCAAAAGAACTTAAAATGGAAGGATTTAGTGTTACCCAGGCTACTGTTTCAAGGGATATTAAAGAGCTGGGATTAATAAAGGTCCCGGAAGGAAATATTTACCGTTATGCAGCCCCTACGGCTCCCAATCAAGATTATAACTATGCTCGTATGGTCAGATTGTTTCAAGATTCTGTAGTCAATATAGATCATAGCGGAAATTTAATAGTTATTAAGACTATTGAAGGAACGGCAAATGCAGTAGCTTTTTGTATAGATAGGGCGGAATGGGATGAAGTAATTGGAACCATTGCAGGGGACGATACTATTTTAATAATTGTTAAGCCTGCTGAAAAAGTTGATGCAGTATTGAAGAGGTTTAACGAACTTCTTGAATAGGGGGGGTTTTATGCTCAGGGATCTTTTTATTAAGGATTTTGCCATAATAAAGGAAATAGAAATTAATTTTACTAAGGGGTTGAATGTCTTAACCGGAGAAACAGGAGCCGGAAAATCAATTTTGATAGATGCCGTAGGTCAATTATTGGGTGAAAGGGCAAGAAGTGAATTTATAAGGACAGGTTGTGAAAAAGCATTTGTGCAAGGTATTTTTGAATTACCCCCAAATACTGAAATTTCCTCGATTCTTAACGAAATCGGGATAGAAGAGGAAGATGATGGAATTTTGATGCTATCCAGGGAAGTTTCTATCAATGGTAGAAATAAGTGTCGTATAAATGGTGTACCCACTACACTTTCGGTTTTCCGCTCAGTGGGCAAAAAGCTTATAGATATTCACGGGCAACACAGCCACCAGTCGCTTTTAAATGAGGACAAGCAGCTGATGCTTTTAGATAGTTTTGGAGGAAAAAAAATACTAGATTTAAAAAAAGAAGTTAAGGATTTATATACTAAAATATCCAAAAAAAATAAAGAATTACAAGAACTTTTAGGTTATGAACGTGATGGCCTCAGGGAAAAAGATTTACTTCAGTTTCAGTTACAAGAAATAGATGGTGAAAATTTGCTGAAAAATGAGGAAGAAGAGCTTTTGGAAGAAAGGAAAAGACTTGATGGGTCTCAAGAACTGGCATCCGGTTGTGAAATAGTAAACGATTTGTTATATGCAGGTAATAATTGTGCTTATGACAATATTAGTAGGAGTGTGGAAATATTACAAAATTTAGTTCAATATGATGCAAATTTACAGGATTCTTTGGAAGAGCTTAATAATGCCATTTATTCTGTTGAAGAAGTCTCAAGAACAATTAGAAATTATAGAGAACTTATAGAATTTGACCCTGAACGCCTTAATTACATAAATAAACGCTTGGATACCATTAACAATCTCAAACGTAAATATGGGAATTCAATTGAGGAAATTCTAAAATATAGAGATCAAGTAGCTGCTTCTCTGGAAAAAATAGAAAATAGTTCTGATAAAATTCAAGAAATTGAAAGTGAACTTGAAGCATTAAATGAATTATATGATGAGAAAGCAACAAAACTAACCTCCTTTAGAAAAGAGGTTGCTTTACGTTTACAAAAAGAGATAATTAAAAATCTCAAAGAGCTTGCTATGCCAAATGTTAAATTTAAAATTAAATTTGCAAATTGTGGAAAAAAAATGCCTTCCGGGTATGATCAAATATGTTTTATGTTCTCTCCCAACCCGGGAGAAGATCTCAAACCGCTAAGTAAAATTGCTTCTGGTGGAGAAATGTCTCGCGTAATGTTGGCAATAAAAGCTATTCTTGCTGAAGTTGATGATGTATCTGTGATGATTTTTGATGAAATAGATACCGGAGTTGCAGGAGAGTCTATTAAAGCGGTGGCAAAAAAATTAGCTGCACTGGGAAAAATATCTCAGGTAATATGTGTTACCCATGCAGCAAATATAGCAGCTGAAGCAACATCGCACTTTAGTATAACAAAACAAATGGAAGAAGGAAGGACAATTACCAAAGTTAAAAAACTTTTAGAGGAAGAAAAAGTTGGAGAAATAACTAGAATGTTGGGAGGTTCTGATGCTGCTGAACACCATGCTCGTTCACTTTTAAAAAAAAGTTGAAAAAGGTATTTTTAACAGCACATTCTTTTTATAGTTTTTGTTCCCAGCATAATATATATTCTTAGTCACAAAATAAATATAGACTAGTCATTAAGATTTTGGGCCCAAAATCGTGGTTTTACGGGGGTTTTTAAACGGGGAGACCTTCCGTAGGAGTGATAATCGCGTGCAACACGCTAAAAAACGTCAGATAATGGGTCTGGTAATTGCACTAGCTATCATTGCTATTAGTTTTAGTCCGCAAATGCAAAGTTATTTTTTGCTTCCACTGAAACAAAAAGTTTCAGTGGGTGATCCTGTAAAACTGGATCTTTCTTTTCCAAGTTCCATATTAGAAAGGTTTGTTGTTCAGCTTCATTCCAAAGACAAGCTTACAGATAAAAATAGTTTTAGACTAGGTAAAAAGAATTGGCCTGTTGCCCTCGCACCGGGAACAATAAATATGTACCTTAAATTGTTCGGAATAATCCCTGTTAAGGAAATGGTAGTTGATGTTCTTCCACCCATAAAGGTGACTCCCTCAGGCCATTCTATAGGAGTGGTAGTTAAATCAAAGGGTGTAATGGTGGTTGGATATTCGGCAGTATTAGATAAGTTTAACAATGAACATTTTCCTGCTAGAGATGTAGGAGTATCTATAGGTGATATAATTGTAAAGGCAAACTCAGAGGATATTAATTCTGATGATCAATTGGCTGATATAGTGGCTTCTTCAGCACAAAAGAATAAAAAGGTTAAGTTAACATTAAATAGGGATGGCAAAAAGATAGAAGTAAATGTAAAACCTGAATACTGTTATGATACAGAAAGTTACAGAATTGGCCTCTATGTAAGGGATACAGCTGCTGGTATTGGTACCATGACGTTTTACGATCCGGTTACTAAAAAGTATGCTGCATTAGGACATGTTATAGCAAATGCCGAGATTCAAAAACAAATAAGTCATGGGGTAGGACGCATTTTAGAGTCCACAGTTCAGGGCATCCAACAAGGAAAAAGGGGAAATCCGGGAGAGAAAATAGGAGTGTTTATGGAGAATACAAGTTTTACAGGCATAATTAATAAAAATTCTCGATTTGGAATATATGGAACCCTGAAAAAACTACCTGAAAAATGTTACACTAAAAGTCCAATACCAATAGCGTATGCCAGCCAAATAAAAGAAGGGCCTGCAGAAATATTGACTGTTATTAATGGAGATCAAATAGAAAAATTCTCCATTGTAATTGAAAAAGTTATTCCTCACCAAAAAATTAATGGTAAAGGACTTATTTTAAAGATAACAGATGAACGTTTACTAGAAGCAACAGGTGGTATCATACAGGGAATGTCCGGCAGTCCTATAATACAAGATGGTAAGTTAGTGGGTGCAGTAACCCATGTTTTTGTGAACGACCCTACAAGGGGATATGGAGTACTTGCGGAATGGATGCTGGAAGAATTGGACATTCCTCCAGAAAAAGACAATCTTATTGGTTTCAAGAAAGATAATTTCGATTCTGTAGCGTAATTCTTTTAAAAAAACCGCAGTTAATCTGCGGTTTTTGTCGTTAAGTAGTAATTTATTGAAGTTTATGACTTAATTTGTAACAATTTAGATTTAGGGAGGATTATCCTTAGGATATGTCGAAAGAATAATTGCCAAATAAATACAGTGTCAGGAGGCGGAGAAAAATTATGGGAGAACAGACTAAAGTACTAATTGTAGATGATAATAAAGAATTTTGTGATATTTTAGAAGAATATTTAGTCGAGCAAAAGGATATGGAGGTTATTGGTATAGCTTATAACGGTACTGAAGGTGTTCAAATGATCCAGGAAAGAAATCCAGATGTTATTATTTTGGATATAATAATGCCTCATTTGGATGGTATTGGTGTACTCGAAAAATTACAAGAACTATATTTATCAGACAAACCACGTATAATAATTTTAACTACCCTTGGGCAGGAAAGAACCACCCACCGAGCAGTAGAGTTAGGTGCTGACTATTATATTTTAAAACCCTTTGACCTTCAAGTTCTTACAACAAGAATTAGACAGCTTGCTCGAGGAGAATATTCTTCTCCAGGAAGTGTTAAGGCTCGCAATTTAGATGTAGAAATAACAAAGATTATTCATCAAATGGGAGTTCCTGCCCACATTAAAGGTTACCAGTACTTAAGGGATGCAATTTTAATGGTTATTGAAGATGTTAATCTTTTGGGAGCAGTAACAAAAGAACTTTATCCATTAATTGCTAAAAAATTTAATACTACTCCAAGTAGAGTGGAAAGGGCTATTAGACACGCCATTGAATTGGCCTGGGATAGGGGCAATGTGGACATGATGAATAAATTTTTCGGTTATACAATAAATGTTGAAAGGGGTAAACCCACAAATTCAGAATTTATTGCTATGGTGGCCGACAAATTAAGAATTGGTACAAAAGTTGGGTAAGTATATTATTAGAAAAATTTACTTTAGTAATTATAACTCGTATTCCTTTCTGATGTGAATACGAGTTTTTTTATTATAAAAACATAAATTTCTTTGAATGTGAAAAAATATAAATGAAACCTCATAATTGTAAAGCACTCACAAAAAGGGTGTTATAGTTGCAGATAATTAAAGGAAGAATACAAGGTGATAAAAAAACTAAAAAATTAGTAAAAAGATTACAACCAGGTGAAATTGCACTTATTGATCATAAAGACATTGATGAGGTAGCTGCCCGTTCACTTGTGGAAAAAAAAATAAAAGCAGTTTTAAATACCCAACCTTCAATTAGTGGTAAATATCCAAATCTTGGCCCCAGCATTCTTTTACAATCCGGTATTACTTTAATTGATCATGTTTCTTCAGAAATTTGGGAAGAAGTTAAAGATGGTCAAGAAATAATTATTAAGGGAAATAACATCTTTAAAGGTAAAAATAAGATTGCAAGTGGACAAAAATTAACTTTAGAAATTGTAAAGTTGAAGATGGAAGAATCTAATTTAAATTTTCAGAGGCAATTGGAGGATTTTGCTGAAAATACACTCCATTATGCCAAAAAAGAACTCGATATAATTTTAAAGAAATTGCATTTACCTCCCTTAAAAACCCATATCAAAAACAAACAATGTTTAATTGTTGTTAGAGGTCAAAATTATAAAAAGGATCTCCAAGCCATTAAACCGTACATTTATGAAAAACGTCCGGTAATTATTGGGGTAGATGGAGGAGCAGATGCAGTTCTAGAAGAAGGAATAACTCCTGATATTATTTTAGGAGATATGGACAGCGTTTCGGATAAAGCATTAAACTGTGGTGCTGAGATAGTTGTCCACGCTTATCCCGATGGTAGTTCTCCCGGCTTGAAAAGGATTCAATCTTTAGGGTTAAAGGCATGGATACTGCCAGCCCATGGTACAAGTGAAGATGTAGCAATGCTCCTGGCATATGAAAAAGATGCTTCACTTATTGTAGCAGTTGGTACTCATTCTAATGTCATTGATTTTCTTGAAAAAGGTAGAAAAGGAATGGCAAGTACATTTTTAGTACGCCTTAAGGTAGGGAACAAATTAGTTGATGCCAGGGGTGTAAGCCAGCTTTATAAACAACAACTTAAATTTAAGTATGTAGCAGAGATTGTAATTGCCGCATTGATACCCTTTAGCATAGTTTTTATCACATCTCCACCAGCCTTTCAATTAGTAAGGCTCCTCTTAATTAAACTAAAAATGTTATTACAACTTTAGGAGAATCAATATGAAAGAGTATGTTTCTGTAATTATTCCAGCTTACAATGAGGAAATCAGGATTGGGAATACCCTTAAGCCCCTTATTTCTATGGATGGAATTGACGAGATAGTTGTTGTAGATGATGGTTCAACTGATAAAACAAGTAATGTTGCAGCTTCCCTTGGGGTTAAAGTTATTAAAATGAAGAAAAATAGAGGAAAAGGTTCTGCTTTAAATGAGGCAGCAAAAATAGTCAAAGGATCTATTATAGTACTTCTTGATGCTGATCTGGGTGAAAGTGTGGCAGAAGTAAAAAAAATTATTCAGCCAGTTCTTGAAAGAAAAGCGGATATAGCTATAGCAGCTTTTCCGAAAAAGAACAAAAAATCAGGATTTGGCCTAGTGAAAAAATTTGCAATTTGGGTTGTAAATAAATATGGAAAGCAATACTTGCAGGAACCCTTATCAGGTCAAAGAGCTTTTACCCGGGAGGCCTTTGAAAAAGTTACTCCTTTTTCTAAAGGATTTGCTGTGGAAGTGATCACATCAATTCGGGCTGGTAAGAACAATTTAAAAATAGTTGAGATTCCTACAGAATTTAGTCACCGTGTAACTACTAGAAATTTAAGGGGATTTTTGCATAGAGGAAGACAATTTTTACATATTTTGCAAGCTCTTATCTTTATGGAAACCGGGAGGACAAACCCTTGAATAATAATATAAAGGTAATTCTTTTTTCATTACTATTAAGTGCAATTATTACTCCCATAATGTTAGCTATTTGGTATCGAGTTGGCCCAAAAAGAAACAATTACCTGGGATGTAAGATTCCAGTGGGTGCAGGGATTATTATCGTTTTACCTGTAATTCTAAGTAATTTCATTATTTTCCCCACAAAAATGGTTTACATTTTTGCTGGTAGTTCAATCTTTTTAGGTCTCATAGGGTTTGTAGATGATCTCTGGGGAAATTCCAAAATAAAAGGTTTTAAAGGACATTTTAAAGCATTAGTTAATGGAAAAATTACAAGTGGTATGTTAAAAGTAGTTGCAGGAAGTATAGCTTCGTTACTAGCAACAATTATAATTTCTCAGGGTTATGCGAATTTAATAATAAATTTTATTGTTATTGCACTTTCTGTAAACGCTTTAAATCTTTTTGACTTAAGACCAGGTCGATGCTTGAAAATATTTTTTTTTCTAACAAGTATAATTTGGCTGGGAACCCAGTTTTATGGAAAATACCAGGAAGCTCTCTATTTATTTACAGTAGTCTCTGCCGGAATAATTTTTTTCATATATGATTTAAAGGCTTTGGCAATGTTAGGTGATGCCGGCAGTAATATTTTAGGTTTTACAATAGGCTTTACTTTTGCGATTATTTTTCCACTCTATATAAAAGTGATTTTTACCCTTCTACTTGTACTATTACATTGGTATACTGAAAAAATATCTTTGACAGAACTCATTAGAGAAAATGAAATTTTGAATTACCTGGACAATTTGGGGCGATTAAAGTAGGAGTGGCTAGTATGATATCAATCTCAGTCGGTAAAGTAGTAGAAATACTTAATAGAGAAGATGATGTTACTAAAATCCTCGTGGAATTAGGAGGAAAAAAGGAAAAGGCAATAAATTATAATAAAATTACAGGTGAGATTAATGAAGGCGATAAAGTCCTTTTAAATATTACAGCAGTTAAATTGGGATTGGGTACGGGTGGTTATCATTTTGTAATGGCTAACTACTCCTGTCAAAAAAAGATCTATAGTGGCCCTGGACATTTAATGAAATTACGATATACTCCCTGTCAACTATGTACACTATCAGTTGAAGAAGAAGAAAGTCCTTACCGCGAGAAAATTATTAATTTTAAAGATTTACGAAGAATGCCTATTTTAATTGGAAGCCTCCATAGCCAATTACCTGCTGCCATTGCAGGAATTTTAAGTGTAAAGGATATTAAACCGGTATATATAATGACTGATGGAGGTGCTTTACCAATAAGTTTCAGTAGAGTAGTTTCATTTCTGAAAAGAAATGGCTTTCTTGCAGGTACTATAACCATAGGACATTCTTTTGGAGGAGACCTGGAAGCAGTCAACATTTATACCGGTCTAATAGCTGCTAAGGAAGTTTTAAATGCAAAAATCAGTATTGTTCTCATGGGGCCAGGTATCTTGGGTAGTGGCACACAATACGGTTTTACCGGCATTGAACAAGGTGAAATAATAAATAGTGTTGCCATCCTAGGTGGGACGCCAATTGCTATTCCTAGAATAAGCTTTGCTGATTCCAGAAACAGACATTATGGATTGAGCCATCATACAATAACTGCTCTTGGTAAAGTTGCTTTAAAACAAGCTTTACTACCTGTGCCAAAACTTGAAGAAGAAAAAGCAAATATTCTCTATTCGCAGCTTCAAGAGGGGGGCTTAGCAGATAAACATCGTATTATAGAAAAGGACGCTACAAAAGCCCTTCAGCTTGCAAAAAAATTAAACTTTCCTCTATCAACAATGGGAAGGGAAATAGATGAGGATTATGAGTATTTTTTAGCAGCTGCTGCAGCAGGAATTGCAGCTGTTGAGCTGGTCCACTAACTTTAATGTAGTTTAGCATTTATTAAATCTTTAACAAGAAAATATTCCTTTGAAAGCTCTTTGATTTGTTCCGTGACTTCTCTGACAGTACCACACCAAAAAACCCTGTTTTTTTGAACAATTTGTATCATTCCTAACCACTCCAATTTTGGATATAATTAGTATGTATCTTATGCAGTAAAAAATAAATTTATTCGGAGAGGAGAATGAAAATGAAAACCGAGGATTATACTGAAAAAACTTTACAGAGCCAGTACATATACAAGGGGAAAATTGTCAACTTAAGAAAAGATTACGTGGAGCTCCCCGGCGGCAAAAAAAGTACCAGGGAAATAGTTGAGCATCAAGGTGCAGTAGCTGTTGTTCCTATAACTAAAAATAATGAAATAATTTTTGTTAAACAGTACCGGAAGCCGGTTGAGGAAGTGCTTTTGGAGATACCGGCCGGTAAATTGGAAAAAGGCGAAGAACCAAGAGAATGTGCAATGCGAGAATTAGAAGAAGAGACTGGAAAAAAAGCTTCTGAATTACATGAGCTATTTCATTTTTATACTTCTCCAGGATTTAGTAATGAAAAACTGTATCTTTTTGCTGCAACTAATTTAGAGGATACTATTCAAAATCTTGATACTGACGAGATATTAACTGTTCATTCTTTATCCATTGACAAAGCAATTTCTATGGTAAAAAACGGAGAAATAAAAGACGCCAAAACCATTACGGGAATTTTTGCAATCAAGGATTTTTTGGATGAGAGAAAATGAGAAATATCCATATACCGGAAGTACGGGTTGCATATGATGCAAGTGGCGCATCAAGGGCGGCAAAACGCGGAGATATAGTAATCATTGTGGATGTAATAGATATGTCTACGACGCTTGAAACTTGTATTGAACTTGGTGCATTAGCGGTATTTGGTGCCAGTCCCAAAGGTAGTAAAGCACCGGTAAAGTTGGATCCTCTAAAAATCGCAAAAACAGCAGCAAAGAAAGCTTTAATTGCCAATACCCCACTTGTAATTGTGAGTGAACCTAGAATAGGAAAAGATAAAGACAGAGAAAGGTACTGTTCCCATATACTGGGTATTTTGAGGGAAGAAGGATGTATTGTTGATAGTATAATTCCTAACATAGGAAAAGAAATAGCAGGTCTTATTTCCTGTAAAAATAAAATTGTAATAGCAGTTACGGATAGTGGTGGAACTGCCTATGATGCAGCTTTTTGTGAAGGGGCAAAAGTTTGTACAGCTACTATAGCACGAACCAGTCAATCAAAAGGTATTGAGCCGGCAAAAAAAGGAACTTTAAGGGCATTAAGACTTTCCAGAAAATATAAAAAAAATATTACAGTAGTTGCTGCTTCCTCAAATTCTATGGAAGATATACTGGCAGCGCAATACATATCTAATTTGCTTTTATTATTAAGGAAAAATGAAATGGAGAGTGAAGAACCGTCCTGGTTGTTATAAACTTGTCTGCATAAAATATGTTTCCCCAAAATATATTGTAAAAAGATATGCTTGTCTAAGAATTATAACTTTAAAATGAGTAAAAATTTACCTTTTGCTATAGTAAGGGGGAGACATATTATGCTTCAAAAATTAATTGGTATCTGGTATACACATTTTCATAATAATTTTATTTTATATGTTTTAACTATAGCTTTTTTTGGATTTGGAATAATTTTTGGAGCCTTGGGTCTCAAAGCTTTGGGTGTTCATGAATATCAGGACCTTAATGATTATTTTCAAAGTTTTATATCTTCTTTGGGACAGTGGGAAGTCAGCACCATAAGTATTGCGCAGCGAACAATTTTTAATCATCTTAAAACAATTTTCATAGTCTGGTTTTTAGGGTTAACGGTTATCGGAATACCGATTATACTAATTATCATGTTTGTGAGAGGGTTTGTATTAGGATTTACTGTTGGTTTTATTGTTCAACAAAGAGCGGCAGGCGGAATTATCTTTGCTTTTCTTACGGTGTTACCTCCAAATCTTTTCCTGGTTCCTGTTTTTATAGTTGCGGCTGTTTCTGCTTTATCTTTTTCATTGGGACTAATTAAAGGACGGCTTAAAAGTGGCTGGGGTGGAATATCTCACTTTTTGGTGACATATAGTGCTTTAATGTTATTTTTAGGTTTGATTGCCATTGTAGGGGCTTTGTTAGAAGCTTATGTTACGCCAGTATTAATGCAGGTTGTTGTTGGTTATTACTTATAATTTGGATGTGAATAAACTAATAATTCAAATCTAATAATAAAATCAGTAATAAAGCCAGTCTATTTTCAAACCTCCATACATATTATTTTATGAATAATAAGTTATGGAGGTGATTTTTCATGATTCTGGTAATTTCTAACTGGAAAAAGAAAGCGTTGTATCTGATATGTGCTGCTGTATTGATACTTGCCTTCGCATTAGTGTTTTCTTCAGGGGGACAGGAGCCTGCAAGTGTACCGCCTGCTGAAGAACAACCGACAGGAAGTGATTTTGATGGAAGAGTGGAAAAAGTAACAAAAGATAAAAACGTGCAAAATAATGAAAGTGCTTTAGAAGAGCTAGAAAAGGATAAGGAAGGAGAAGAAAAGTCGCAAAGTAAAGAAAATAAGGAAACCCTGGAAGATGAATCTTATGATGAACAAAAATCTGAAGGCAATCCAGAAGATAAGTCTGAAAACAATATAGAAGAGGAAAAACTGCAAGAAATTAAAGAAGAAAAAGAGGAAGGCTGGCTAAAATCTTTAATTCAAAAATTTAGAGCAGAAGAATAAGAGGATTTTCACCGGGCCATGTTGAAAAGAATTAGAAGAACTTACCAGTAAGGGAAGGGAAATGGCCGCTGTGAAAGTTTATGTTGAACAATTTATCCATCACCTTGCGGTAGAGAGAGGGCTTGCGGATAACACTTTAACCTCCTATTTAAGTGATTTAAATAGTTTTTTTGAATACCTTGGTGAGGAAATATCTTCTCTCAAGCAAGTGAAAAGCTCAAATATCTTGAATTATCTTACTTATTTAAGGACAAACGGCAAAGCGCCATCTACTGTTTCCAGGCATTTAGCAGCAATTAAATCATTTTTTCAATTTCTAGTCTTGGAAGGTGTCTTAGAGGATAATCCTGCAGTAGATATGGAAACACCAAGGTTAGCCAAGAAGCTGCCCCAAGTTCTTACAGTTGAAGAAGTGGAAAGACTGTTGGGGCAGCCTTTTACTTCAACTTCTACTGGCATAAGAGATAAAGCAATGTTAGAACTCCTTTATGCTACGGGACTTAGGGTTAGTGAATTGGTGTCATTAAACTTAGGTGATATCGACTTGGAAAGTGGTTATGTAAGGTGCATGGGTAAAGGTTTTAAAGAAAGAATTGTACCAATAGGCTCTATTGCACTACACCATGTAGATTTATATCTTAAACAGGGTAGAGTGAAATTAGTGAAAACTCCTCGAGAAAAGGCATTTTTTCTCAACCATCTTGGAAAAAGGTTAACTAGGCAAGGATTTTGGAAAATATTGAAAAAATATGCTAAAGGTGCAGGGGTAAAAGGAATTACCCCCCATACTTTAAGGCATTCATTTGCAACTCACTTGTTGGAAAATGGAGCAGACCTCAGAGCAGTACAGGAAATGTTAGGTCATTCTGATATCGCAACCACGCAAATTTATACTCATCTTACTCAGAAAAAAATTCAAGAAGTTTATAGAAAAAGTCATCCTAGAGCAAAATCATAATAAATACAAAATTAATACTGTTTACTATTATTTGGTTAGGAGAGTAGATAATGGACGTAAAAAAAGTTGTCTTAATAATTTTAGATAGCCTTGGAGTTGGAGCGCTTCCTGATGCGGATAAATATGGGGATGAAGGATCTAACACGTTATTACATGTTGCCCAGGCAGTCGGAGGATTAAATATTCCGAATCTGGAGAAGTTGGGACTTGGAAAAATTATAGAAGTACCTAATTTAAAGAAAGATATAGCTGCAAGAGGTGCTTTTGGCAAAATGAAAGAACAGTCTGCCGGTAAGGATACTACTACCGGCCACTGGGAAATTATGGGGATAATTATGGACAAGCCTTTTCCAACATATCCTAATGGATTTCCCGATGAGGTAATACAACCATTTGAAAAAAGAATTGGCAAAAAAGTGCTGGGAAATAAGGTTGCCTCCGGTACTAAAATTATTGAAGAGCTAGGTAAAATCCATATTGAAACAGGTCGTCCAATAGTTTATACATCTGCAGATAGTGTATTCCAAATTGCAGCACACGAAGAAGTAATTCCTGTAGAAAAGCTTTATGAATACTGTGAGATAGCACGCGAAATTCTTAAGGGACCGCATGCTGTAGGTAGAGTAATAGCTCGCCCCTTTGTTGGAGAGCCTGGAAACTTTAAGAGAACTGCTAACAGGCATGATTTTTCTTTATCTCCCATTAAAACTACTGTACTTGATTTAATTAAGAAAAAAAAATTATCGGTTACAGGTATAGGAAAGATAGGAGATATTTTTGCAAAACGAGGATTAACTGAAATCATACATACGAAAAATAATATGGATGGAGTGGATAAAACTATTGTTACAATGAAAAAACAGCAGCAAGGTTTGATCTTTACTAATTTAGTTGATTATGATCAGCGCTATGGACATCGCAATGACCCTGAAGGATATGCAAAGGCTATTAAAGATTTTGATGAAAGATTGCCTGAAATAATAGAAAGTTTACATGACAATGATGTTCTTATAATAAGTGCTGACCATGGTTGTGATCCCACAACGGACAGCACGGACCATTCAAGGGAGTATGTACCCCTGATGATATATGGCAATCCTATAAAAAGTGATGTGGATGTGGGAGTAAGGGAAACCTTTGCAGACCTGGGTGCTACTATAGCTGATTTATTAAAATGTGAGTATCCTGCCAGTGGAACCAGTATGGTAGAACAAATTCTAAGGAGGCAAGAATAATGGACTTGAAAAAAAAGGTATCGGATACATTGCAACATATTCAAGAAAAAACAAAATATAAGCCCGAAATAGGGCTCATTTTGGGTTCAGGGTTGGGAATTCTGGCTGAAGAAATCGAACAGCCAGATATATTTTCCTATAAGGATATTCCCAATTTTCCAACTTCTACAGTAGCCGGCCATAAAGGTCAGCTTGTATTGGGAAAATTGGCGGGAAAGCAGGTCATCTGCATGCAGGGCAGATTTCATTACTATGAGGGTTATAGCTTAGAGGATGTAACTTATCCTGTAAGGGTAATGCAAAAATTAGGAGTGACAAAATTAGTGGTAACAAATGCAGCAGGAGGAATAAATCAAAATTTTGAACCTGGAGATTTAATGTTAATAGAAGATCATATTAACCTTTTGGGAGTTAATCCCCTGCGGGGGAAAAACCAAGAGAGCTTTGGTCCTAGATTTCCTGATATGTCGGAGGCTTATAATAGAGAACTCAAAAAATTGGCTTTAGAGACCGCTTCCTCCCTGGGAATAAAACTTCAAAAAGGAGTTTATGCAGGTGTTTTTGGCCCTAGTTATGAAACCCCGGCCGAAATTCGCTTTTTAAGAATCATAGGTGCTGATGCTGTGGGTATGTCAACGGTTCCTGAAGTAATTGTGGCAAATCACGGTGGTATACGCGTTTTGGGAATTTCCTGTATTACTAATATGGCAGCAGGAGTTCTAGATAAAAAATTGGATCATGAAGAAGTGATGGAAACTGCTGAAAAAGTAAAAACAAAGTTTATCAAGCTAGTTAAGAAGATTATAGAAAATATTTAAAGAGGTGATCCCCCGTGAGGGTCTATGATATTATCCTAAAAAAAAGAAACGGTGAAAAACTTTCTTCAGAAGAAATAGACTTTTTAGTACAAGGCTATTCCGCAGGAAAAATTCCAGATTATCAAATGTCTGCATGGGCAATGGCAGTGTATTTTTCAGGGTTGGATGAAGAAGAGACAGCTGCTTTAACAATGTCCATGGTTAATTCAGGCGATAAGGTAGATTTAAGTTCTATACCCGGCATAAAGATAGACAAGCATAGTACCGGAGGTGTAGGAGATAAAACCACATTGATTTTGGTTCCACTAGTTTCTTCAGCTGGAATCCATGTAGCTAAAATGTCAGGAAGAGGTTTAGGTCATACCGGTGGAACACTTGATAAATTAGAAGCAATTCCAGGTTTTCAGGTAGCAATGGAAAAGGAAACATTTATTCAAATAGTTAAAAAAGTTGGCTGTGCCGTTGTGGGTCAAACCGGAAATCTGGTACCGGCAGATAAAAAATTATATGCATTAAGGGATGTAACTGCTACAGTTGATATAATTTCTTTAATTGCAAGTAGTGTTATGAGTAAAAAAATAGCTGCCGGTGCAGATAAAATACTGCTGGATGTAAAAGCCGGAGACGGCGCATTTGTGAAAACTGTGGATGACGCCTTTGAACTGGCTAAAATTATGGTGAAAATTGGTGAAAAACTTAAGAGAGAAACTATGGCATTGATATCATCGATGGAGCAACCTTTGGGACGTAGTATAGGCAATGCTTTAGAAGTGAAAGAAGCAATAGAGACACTTCAAGGTAAAGGGCCGGAAGATTTAACAGAGTTATGTTTGGAATTGGGTGCCAGAATAATGTTACTTGCTAAAAAAGCGGTAAAAATAGATGAAGGTAAGGAAATATTGCGTGAGAAACTGTACCAGGGAAAGGCTCTAGAAAAATTTGCAGAGATGGTAAAAGCTCAAAATGGCGATATAAATGTAATTGATGATGTTAGTCTCTTACCTCAGGCTACCGTTCAACTTTCCGTTAATACAGAATATGAAGGGTTTGTTCATTCCATAAAAGCTGAAAAAATGGGTATCATTGCCATGACATTAGGTGCTGGTCGGGAGAAAAAAGAAGATACCATAGACCCTGCGGTAGGAATAGTTATCCATAAAAAGGTTGCTGATAAGGTTAATCCTGGAGAATCAATTGCAACGGTACATGCTAGAAATGAAGATAGTGCCAGGCATGCGGCGCAACAAATTAAGTTAGCATATGAAATATTACCCGAGGAAAAACGCAAGCCCCAATTTATATTTGGTCAGGTAACCCCAAAAGGAGTAGAGCGTTTGTAATAAACTTGTCATATTTTTCCCAATCCCTTAATAAATTAAAGTAAGTGTTCGAAAAGGACTTTTCGAACATCCTCTTAATATGAATAACTGGGGTATTTTTAAAAGGGGGATAAATATGAAACGACAGAAGTGGCTTGTCCTTATAGTATGTATTGCCTACATATTGTCGTTAACTGCACCGGTAATTGCTGCTGATGATAAAACTGAAGAAAATAGAATTAAAATAGATATTAAAGCTGAAAGTGCCATTCTAATGGATGCAAATACTGGGCAAATTTTGTATAGTTTTAATGAGAATAAAAAATGGTACCCTGCTAGTATGACAAAGCTTATGACCCTAATAGTAGCCATCGAAGCAGTAAAGAACGGCCAAGCAAGCTTTGAAGATGAAGTTGTTACCAGTGAAAATGCTGCGAGTTATGGTGGTTCCCAGTTGTACCTGGAACCAGGGGAAAAATTCAGCCTTTGGGAGATGTTGACTGCTGTTATTATTGCTTCGGCTAATGATGCCAGTGTGGCTGTGGCAGAGCATATTGCCGGTTCCGAAGAAGCATTTGTTGATTTAATGAATAAAAAGGCTAAAGAGATAGGGTGTCAAAATACACATTTTGTTAATAGTCACGGTCTCCATGATGATAATCATTACACTACAGCTTTAGATATGGCTAAAATTGCAAGGTATTCCTTAAAATTTCCTGAGACACTGAAGTTAACTTCACTGAAATATCACAAGTTTAGAGATGAACCAAAAACGGAAAGATACAGCTTAAATAAGCTATTATGGTGGTATCCGGGAGCTGACGGTTTTAAAACAGGTACCACTAGTATTGCCAAACGTAATCTGGTATCAACTTGTAAGCGTGACGGATTACGACTTATTGCTGTTGTTATGGGTGCGGAAGAGAGAAGAGGGCACTTTACTGAAACAATGAAGTTACTTAATACAGGTTATAGGATGTATGCATTTAAGGAATTTTATTCTGCCAATTATGAAATTGGAGAGGTAGCTGTTGGTAAGGGTTCTCTGGATACCGTTAAAGTTATAACCGGAGATACGGTAGGATTAACTATATTAAAGGGCCGTGAAAAAGGTTATGAAACAAAAGTTGTCTTACCATCTCTAATTCAAGCACCAATTTCCAAGGGGCAACCTGTAGGCGAAGTTATTGTCATGAAAGACGATAAAGAAATAAAGCGTTTTCCGGTAGTTACAGCAGAAAAGGTGGAAAAAGGATCTATTTTTCGGATGATCGGAAAAGTACTTAAAAGTGTTTATGCTCTATAAATTTTACAGGTGAGCAGGTATGAAAGTACCTGCTTATTTTTTCTAATTTAAAGCAGAATAACCCTTAATACGACATTTTTTTTGCCAAAATTTAGCAGGGAAATGGTCAAATGCTGTAGAATAACCTCTTAAAGATAGACAACCAGCACGAGATTAGCTGTAGAAATTTTGGGAGGGAAATATATGCAATTACAAATTAGGGAAGAAAAGGAAAATATATATGTCAAAATACATGGAGAACTTGATTTAAAGGTTGCTGATGATTTACGCCAAGAATTAGATGAGACCTTAGATAAAATTGACAAAAAAGATTTAGTTTTAGATTTTATAGGTGTTGATTTTATCGACAGTTCAGGATTGGGAGTTATTTTAGGTAGGTATAAAAGGTTAAGTATGTTAGAAGGAAAGCTGGTTATTCTAAATCCAAATCCAAATGTTAAAAGAATATTAGAATTGTCAGGTATAACCAGTCTTATAGAAGTTAAAGATTCTTTGGAGTATACCGGATAGGAGGTAAATAAATGGCTACAACCAGTGGAGCAATTTTAAATTCAATACAATTACAGTTTATGAGTATTCCGGATAATATTGGTTTGGCCCGGGTAACGGTGGCATCATTTGCAGCTCAATTAGACTTAACTCTTAATGAGTTGGAAGAAATAAAAGTTGCTACATCTGAAGCAGTATCCAATGCCCTTATTCATGGTTACGAACAAAATAAAAAAGGAATAATTAGTATTTCGGCTACATTATTTGAGGACAAGCTTGAGATAGTTATCGAGGACCAGGGTAAGGGAATAGAAAATGTAGAACAAGCATTGCAACCTGCTTATTCCACCGACCCTGAAAGAATGGGACTGGGTTTTATGTTCATGAAGTCCTTCATGGATGATGTAAAAGTAGAATCTACAGTCGGAAAAGGTACCCGGGTGTATTTAACAAAATTTTTAGAATCGGCACAAAAGTTGCAAGCTGCCAACGATTGATTTAACATGTCATGATTAGCAGATTATCAGAAATGAATTTGCCTCGGTTCCCTCTTTTGAAAGATAAGGAAATGGTAGAACTTTTAAAAAAAGCTAAAGAGGGAGATAAAGAAGCAAGAGAAAAACTCATAAACTGTAATTTAAAGCTAGTTTTTAACCTGGTTCAAAGATTTGAAAACAGGGGTTATGAATTGGAGGATTTGTTTCAGATAGGTACCATTGGCTTAATGAAAGCAATAGATAAATTTGATTTATCGTATAATGTTAAGTTTTCTACCTATGCAGTGCCAATGATAATAGGTGAAATTCGCAGATTTCTTAGGGATGATAGTGTTGTAAAAGTAAGTCGTTCACTTAAAGAAACGGCATTCAAGGTGCATAGTGTTAAGGAACAATTGGCTAAAGAATTAGGTAGAGAAGCTACCATTGCGGAAATAGCAGAAAAGTTACAAATTTCTGCGGAAGAAATTGTCGCAGCATTGGAAGCAGTGCAATCTCCAAGTTCAATTCATGATACCCTTTATCAGGATGATGGTGATCCTATATTTATTATGGATCAACTATCCGGTGAAAAAACTGGTGAAGAAAGCTGGTTCAATAAGCTTGCAGTTAAAGATGTTATTAAAAAGCTTCCCCAAAAACACCGGCAAGTAATCTTACTTCGTTTTTTTCAGGATAAAACTCAATCGGAAGTTGCCGAAATTATAGGACTTTCACAGGTTCAAGTATCTCGTATAGAAAGACAAGCTATAAAAAATATTAAGAAAATGCTTTCACAAGAAGAAGAACTGTAAAAGGTTCTTCTTTTGTATTTTATGTATATTTAATTATTGTTTTCTGCAGTATTGATGTTATGTATGAATAGTTTACTTAAATTGAAGAAATACTAAAAAAGTAAAAAATTAACGAAAGGAGGCTTATTAACTAATGAATATTAGCGTTTCAGAAATAGTTGCTGAATCTAATGTTAGCTGGAAAGATGCTATTCAAAAAGCTGTTAATGAAGCATCCAGAAGTATACCTAATGTTACAGGAGTGGAAGTATATAATCTAACAGCTGATGTTGTAAATGGTAAGGTAGTTGATTATAAAGCAAATATAAAGCTTGCCTATGTAGATGATGGAAATCGTGGAGAAGTATTATAATATGAGGCACCTTTCGGGGTGCCTTATTTTGCCTATCAGAAAGTAAAATCTGGGGAGGCATAAATTCAACCAAGGCTTCCACCGGTGTCTGAGACTTGGTGCAAGCCAAGTTTTTATTTAAAGTGCGTGTTCGAAAAGGAGCACGAGAGAAACGAGAAGTTCAAGGCGGCGAAGGCTCCGAGCAGCGGAGCCCGGCACTTAGTCCGATGATTGATTTTTATTATACCGTTAGCTGCAGTCCGACTGATAAATTAATTGTAATTATGTGGCTAACAGCTAAACTAAGTGCCGGGTGAGCAGCGCAGGAGACGAGCCAACGCCGAAATTCGAAGTGGATTTCGCGCGGACTTTTCGAACAACCTCTTAAAAAGGGAGGTACTCCAATGCCTGATAGCGAGGATACTAAGACAAGAAACGAACAATTTAAACAGCAACTTCAACAGCAAAAAAAGCAGGAGTATCAGAATAAAGTTAAACAGGCAATACCTAAACCTTATATATTGAAAAACGGTTTCTGGGCATTTGTTGTAGGTGGTTTAATTTGTGTTATTGCTCAAGTTTTATCAATAGGATTCCAGAGTATAGGTTTAGTTGAAAAACGAGCAAATACTGCTGCACTGGTAATTATGATTTTCCTTGGTGCATTTTTAACTGGTCTAGAGGTATATGACAATATCGGAAAAATTGCAGGAGTAGAAAAATGCAACCGAAGAGGAAAATAATAATTATTACAGATGGAGACAAGGTTGCTAAAAAATCAGTTGAAAAAGTTGCCCAAAAAATTGGAGGTAGGTGTATATCCTTATCAGCCGGTAATCCTACCCTTTTAAGCGGTAATGAAATAGCCGATTTGGTGCTGCAAGCACCCTATGACCCTGTCTTGGTAATGATTGATGATAAAGGATATATCGGAACAGGACCTGGCGAAAGTGCACTGGAAGATTTGATAAAACACCCTGAAATCGAGGTGCTGGGAGCAGTGGCAGTGGCCTCTAATACGACTCATGCGAAGGGAATTGAGGTAGATTTTTCAATTACTAACACTGGAAAGAAAATTAAAGGGGCTGTAGACAAAGAGGGCAAGCCGGTAAAAAGAGAGCTAACAGGAGATACAGTGGAATGCTTAAACAGATTAAAAATTCCACATATTATTGGAATTGGGGATGTGGGCAAAATGGATGGAACAGATAGGCCTGAGCGAGGTGTACCTATTACTACAAAAGCCGTAGAAGAAATATTAAATAGGAGTGGGTATTATGACGGTAGTTCCAGATGAAGTTAAAGTTAGTAAGAAACTAGCTGAAAATATGCAGTATCTAAATGAAAAGCTAGATATTGAAACAAATTTTGACATAGTTCATCTTCCACTTCATTATGGCGGGCGTGACTTTAGTTTTGTCTATATAGATGGCCTTGTAAAAGATACTGTGGTTGTAGAAATGATGCAAAGCCTGGAGAAATTAGAAAAAGAGGACATTGCTCCCTTTACATTAAAAAAACTCTTACAAAGTCACCTGCATTATATTGAGTTAGATACAGTGGATACAATGGATAAAGTACTTTACTTTATCCTATCCGGCGCTATGGCAGTAGTTGTAGATGGTGCAGAAGAAATTATTATTGTTGATGTTAGGGAATATCCTGCAAGAAGCCCCGAGGAACCTGACCTTGAAAGAGTCATTAGAGGTTCTAGAGACGGTTTTACAGAAACTATAATTTTTAATACCGCTCTTTTAAGAAGAAGAATCAGAGATCCTCGCTTACGAATAGAACACCTACAGGCCGGAATCCGTTCAAAGACTGATATTTGTGTTTGCTATATTCAGGATATTGCAAATGAAGAATTAATTAATAGTGTTAAAGAAAAAATAGAAGCTGTAGAAATAGATGGATTACCAATGGCCGAAAAATCTGTGGAAGAATTGATTTCTCCTGGTAGCTACTGGAATCCCTTTCCAAGGGTGAGATATACTGAAAGGCCGGATGTTGCTGCGCAGCACCTTTATGAAGGACATATTTTAATCATAGTTGATACTTCCCCCGGTGTTATGATTTTACCTGTAACGTATTTTCACCACTTACAACATGCAGAAGAATTTAGGCAAAATCCAGCAATTGGTGCTTACATGCGCTGGGTAAGGTACGTAGGAATATTTTTTTCCATATTTGCGTTACCGGCATGGATTTTATTTGCACTGCAACCGGAACTGTTGCCAGAAACTTTAAAATTTATTGGTCCAAAAAAGGTTGGCAGTGTTCCGTTAATTGTTCAAGCATTACTAGCTGAGCTTGGAATAGATCTTATGCGGATGGCTGCAATTCATACCCCCACTGCATTAGCTACAGCTTTAGGTTTAATAGCAGCAGTTTTAATAGGTGATATTGCTGTTAGTGTAGGGTTGTTTACTCCGGAAATTATTTTGTATACAGCTATCTCTGCAGTGGGTATTTATGCAACACCCAGCTTTGAATTGGCTATGGCCAATAGATTAATTAGAAAATTTTTATTGCTAGCAACAGCAATATTTAGGTTGCCTGGGTTTATTGGTGCAACCCTGATCACTATAGCATATTTAGCAATGACTAAAAGTTTTGGAGTACCTTATTTATGGCCGTTACTACCTTTAAATATTAAAGCGCTTTCTACAATAATAATAAGGTCGCCAGTGGCTATTCAAAATACAAGACCAAGTGCTGTAAAACCGGGTGATCCAGACAGGCAGCCTGCCCCGGCAATGAAACCTGTGATAGAAAAAGCACAAAAGAAGGATAACGATAAAAACGAGAAAAACAAGCAAAAATAAAAAGTTCAGGTTTAAACAGAGCATCTTAAATGGCGCTCTGCTTTTTTTATTTGAATGACTGATATTTTTTTCATGAATATTTTTTGTTTTTTTTAGTTATACTAATATTTGTGTAAAAAAGTCAATTTTTAGGAGGTGCATTATGAAGGTCGTTGGAATTCCCAGGTCATTATTTTATTATTATCAATATCCTTTGTGGTCTACTTTTTTAAGATTTTTAGATTTTGAAGTAGTAGTTTCTTCTCAAACAAATAAAAAGATTGTTGATGAGGGTTTAAGGCATACTGTAGAAGAAGTATGTTTACCTATAAAGGTTTTTTTTGGACATATAACTGAATTAAAGGATAGGGTAGATTATGTTTTTACCCCAAGAATTATTAGTACTCAACCCAAAACATATATCTGCCCTAAATTCATGGGTCTTCCTGATATGGTAAAAGCAGACAACATTTTACCGGAAGATAGATTATTAAGTCCAACAATTAATTTAAGGATGGGAACTGAAAACTATATGAAGCAGTTTAATAACCTTGGGCGTTATTTAGGAAAGTCCCAGAAAAGTATTAGAAATGCCTGGAATGAAGCTATAAAAATACAAAATCTGTTTGAAAATTTATGTAAAGATGGTTTCCTACCGGATGAAGCTATAGAAAAAATTGAAAATAGATCTAATGTGCTGCCTAATAAAAAAGGAAGTAGTATTGCAGTTTTAGGTCATGGCTACAATATTTATGATAATTATACAAGTATGGGTTTAATAAAAAAGATTTCAAAAAGATATAGAGTTGTGACAGCTGATATGTTGTCTGAAAGTATAATTCAAAAAAATGTTGCCCATTTACCTAAAAGGATGTTTTGGAGCCTTGGTCAGAAAATGTTTGGTGGAACTAACTTTTATTTGAATGATGAAAGTGTGAAAGGGATTATTTACCTTTGCTCTTTTGGGTGTGGCCCTGATTCTTTAGTCGGAGATTTGGTTGAGAGAAATATTCATAGACAGGAAAAAAAGCCGTTCATGCTTCTTACAATAGATGAACATACGGATGAAGCAGGAATCCAAACTAGATTGGAAGCCTTTTTAGATATGATTGACAGGAGGGAAGTAGTTTGAAAGTAACCTTTCCACATATGGGCTTTCTTAATGTAACTGCAAAGGCTTTATTTGAAAGTTTTGGGCTGGAAGTAGTTGTTCCCCCACCTTGTACCAAGAAAACCCTCAGCCTTGGTACAAAACATGCTCCCGAATTCGCATGTTTACCTTTAAAAATTAATATAGGAAATTATATTGAAGCTATAGAGATGGGAGCAGACACAATTATTATGGGTGGCGGTGTTGGCCCCTGTCGTTTTGGATATTATGCCCAGATCCAGAAAGAAATTTTAAAGGATTTAGGTTACGATGTTGATATGATTGTCTTAGAACCGCCCGATGCACATTTCTCTGAGGTAATTAACAAATTAAAATACATTACTAAAAGTTCCTGGAAGGAAGTTCTGCACGGTATTTATTTGGCCTGGACTAAAACAAGCGCTATAGATGCCCTTGAAAAGATTTTGTTAAAAGTAAGGCCTAGACAATTAAAGTGGGGACAAGCTGACAAAATATTTGATTGGGCAGTAAATAAGATAGATGCTGCTCAAAGTAAACATCAGGTGCAGATGATAGTTGAGGAAACTAAACAAAAGCTTCAAAATATTCCGCAGGATAAAAATAAACAAATCGTTAGAGTTGCAGTGGTAGGTGAAATATATACTGTATTAGAGCCATTTGTAAATTGTGAGTTGGAAAAAAAGCTTGGAAGGTTAGGAGTAGAAGTATATCGTTCAATATTCTTAAGTAGCTGGATAAATGAGCATCTCCTGGGAGGTTTATTGCCCTTTAAATCTTCCAAAAGGAAACATGAAAAATTAGCAAAGCCGTACCTTGAATCATTTGTGGGAGGCCATGGTAGGGAAACTATTAGCACTGCTGTAGAATTCGCATCACGGGTAGATGGATTGATACAGGTAGCACCCCTGACCTGTATGCCGGAAATAGTAGCCCAATCAATACTTCCCGTAGTAAGCAACAACCTTGCGCTGCCTGTTATGACTCTTTATGTTGATGAACAAACGGGAGAAGCTGGTGTTGTCACTCGATTGGAGGCCTTTGTGGATATGATTATGAGGCGAGAAATAGGAAATGAGGAGATGGTTAAATGAAAACATTTTTGGGAATAGATGTTGGTTCAGTGAGTACCAATCTTGTTTTAATGACATTAGAAGGCGAAATTTTGCATAACATTTATTTACGCACCCAAGGTCAACCCATTAAGGCCGTTAAACAGGGTCTTAATGAATTAAATAATTTTGTAGGAAATAAGGTACAAGTAGTAGGAGCAGGTACTACAGGTAGTGCCAGAAACCTAACTGCAGTTATTGTTGGAGCAGACGTAGTTAAAAATGAGATTACTGCACATGCTGTAGCTGCTTCAACTTTGGTTCCCGGGGTAAAAACTGTTCTTGAAATTGGCGGGCAGGATTCAAAAATTATAATATTGCGACAGGGGGTTGTCGCAGATTTTGCTATGAATACAGTTTGTGCTGCAGGTACGGGTTCTTTTTTGGATCAGCAGGCAGCTAGACTGGGACTTCCTGTGGAGGAATTTGGTAGTTTAGCATTAAAAGCCAAAAACCCCGTTAGAATTGCAGGTCGTTGTTCAGTATTTGCAGAATCTGATATGATTCATAAACAACAGATGGGGCATTCACTTTCTGATATAGTGGCAGGTTTGTGTGAAGCCCTGGTTCGAAATTACTTAAATAATGTTGGGAAAGGTAAAGAAATTTGTGATACCATTGTATTTCAAGGTGGAGTAGCAGCAAATGCAGGAATGCGTCAAGCATTTGAAAAGGCGCTCGGAAAAGAAATAGTTGTTCCCAAGTACTTCAATGTAATGGGAGCAATAGGGGCAGCTATTTTAGCTAAGGAAGCGACTTTGAAGACAGGTAAAACAAATTTTAAAGGATTTAATGTTGTTGATCAAAATTTTGAGAGCAGTAGTTTTGAATGTAAAGGATGTGCAAATGCCTGTGAGGTAATTCAGATAACCAGTGGTGATAAGGTATTAGCACGTTGGGGAGACCGTTGCGGCAAGTGGGAAAATAGTGTGATTGCCGAGGCGGGAATTAGTTAACAAATTTTTAACATAAAAAAATTTGACAACTACTTAGATTTTAGATATTATATTAAACAAAATTGAATAATTCTAAATACCTCATCTCTTAAGTGAGGTGAGGTAGAGGAGCGGGGAGTCATCAGTAATACCGGTGAGTTCGGGAAACAATGAACTGGTATGAAAGGGGCAAATCCGCCGAAGTGCATGATATTTCCCGGGTGTCATGTGCTGGGTCTGTGCTTAATAGGTACAGGACTGTCATTGTAAGGATTTCCTGGTCTTTACAATGGAGCACTATCTCACATTCAGGATTTGAGATGAGTATGCCGATGATTGTCTGCAGTTATGGGTTTTACTCATAGCTGTTTTTTTATTATTTATCATAAAGGAGAGGTGTAAATGAAATTTCATGGTTCGATGCAAGTAAACGGTCGCGGTCATTTAGAAATCGGGGGCTGTGATGTTGTTGAGCTCGCAAAAGAATTTGGTACACCATTACAGATTATGGATGAAAAGTATATTAGAGACACTTGCAAAAAGTTTTACTGCAGTTTTACAGAAAGAGGAAATTCCCAAGTTATATATGCCAGTAAATCTTTTATCTCTATTGCAATGTGCAGATTAATTGAAGAGGAAGGTTTAGGTCTTGATATAGTTTCTGCAGGTGAGTTATATACCGCCCTCCAGGCAGATTTTCCTATGGAAAAGGTATACTTTCATGGAAATAACAAAAGTCCTTTTGAATTAAAAATGGCTTTAGAGCATGGTGTAGGTAGAATCGTAGTTGATAATTTCCGTGAATTGAAGCTGCTCTCAGAAATTGCCGGTTCAATGGATAAAGAAGCAGATATCCTCTTAAGAATTACTCCAGGGGTAGAGGCTCATACCCATGAGTACATCAAGACGGGACAAATAGATTCCAAGTTTGGATTTACTTTGCCAAATGGACAGGCGATGGAGGCAGTTAAAGAAGCTCTGAAAACGGAAAATGTTAATCTTGTGGGATTGCACTGTCATATTGGTTCACAAATCTTTGAAATGGAATCTTATGGACACGCAGCTAGTGTAATGATGGAGTTTTTAGCGCAAATAAAAAAGGAACAAGGTGTTGTTATAGAAGAGTTAAATTTGGGAGGTGGATTTGGTATTTATTATAATGAAGAGGATGAGCCTGCTGATATTGAAGAGTATGCTGCTACAGTAATGACTACAGTTACTAAGTTGGCTCGAGAATATTCGCTGCCAGTGCCTAAAGTAATAGTTGAGCCAGGAAGGGCAATCTCCGGACCGGCAGGAACAACAATTTATGAAGTGGGAACAATAAAGGATATTCCTGAGGCTCGTAAATATTTAGCAGTAGACGGTGGAATGTATGAAAATATCCGACCTGCCCTGTATGAAGCTAAATATGAGGTATTACTAGCCAATAAGGCAAATAGGGAACCTGAAGAGACAGTGACAATAACAGGAAAATGCTGTGAATCGGGAGATATGCTTGCCTGGGATGTAAGACTTCCTAAGGCAGAATCAGGAGACATTCTAGCTATTTCATGTACGGGTGCATACGGTTACTCCATGGCAAGCAATTATAACCGTTTTTTAAAGCCGGCAGTAGTTTTAGTGAAAGATGGAGAAGCCGATTTAATTATAAAAAGAGAAAGCCTGGAGGATCTTGTAAAAAATGAAGTGTTGCCAGAGAGACTGTGTTCTTCAAAAATAGTTTCCATGGCGTCATATAGATAAATATGATATAGATTGTATATGAAAGGTGCAAGAGATGTCTTGCACCTTTCATATTACCGATTTGTGTCAATGTATGATATTATAGTATTTGATTATGAAATATTTGGAGGGTACCTTGTGGAAATTATTGCTTCACATTTGAATCTGGATTTTGATGGATTAGCCTCTATGATAGCGGCATCAAAATTATATCCTCGCGCTAAAATGGTTCTGCCTGAAAAAATAAATATATCTGTAAGGGAATTTCTTGCTTTATATAAAGATGTTTTCCCATTATATCAACAATCAGATATTTCTTTTGCAGAGATTAAGAAATTAATAGTTGTCGATACTAACAGTAGTGAAAGGTTGGGGAAATTACTGGAAGAAATACCTACTGATACTGAAATAGAAGTTTGGGATCACCATCCTAATGCTACAGATAGGATATATGCTAAAAAAGAAATTATCCAAAGTATAGGTGCTACTACAACCCTTTTAGTAGAGAGAATCAAATCTCAAAATATAACCCTTACTTCCTTTGAAGCTACTACTTTTGCTTTGGGAATATATTCAGATACAGGATCATTAATTTTTGGCACGACTACTGCAAGGGACGTACATGCCGTTGCATTTCTGCTGGAGCAAGGTGCTAACTTGGGAGTAGTTTCACGTTTTTTAGAAATTCCCCTTGAAAATGATCAACAGGAATTATTGCATGACTTAATGGAAAATATGAAGACAATAACATGTAAAGGATTAAAAGTTTTACTGTCATACCATAAAGGAAAAGATTATATTGGTGGGCTTTCACTTCTTGCCCATAAGCTGATTGAATTAACAGGAGCCGAAATATTATTTTTAACAGTAGAAATGGCAGGTAAAGTTTTTATTATTGGAAGAAGTAGTAGTGATTCGCTGGATGTAAATAGTATCTTAAAAAAATTTGGGGGCGGAGGTCACAAGAGCGCAGGAGCAGCAGTTATAAAGAATGGTCAATCAGAAAAAATATATACAGCTATTGAAGAAGAAGTTAAACGTGAGATTAAACCATCAGTAACTGCCCATGAAATTATGAGTAGTCCTGTAAAAACAATTTTGCCCTCAACCACCATGAAATCCGCAGCTGCTATCATGCTTAGGTATGGACATACAGGGCTTCCGGTTGTTGAAGATGGAAAGCTACTTGGTATAATATCTCGCAGGGATATTGATAAAGCATTGCATCACGGCCTCGGACATGCTCCTGTTAAGGCATATATGAGTAAAAATGTAAAAACAGCTTCTATTACCACATCTCTTTCAGAAATACAGAATTTAATGATTGAAAATAATATAGGAAGATTACCGATACTAAAAGACGGTAAATTAGTAGGTATAGTAACTCGCTCGGATGTATTAAGCAGGATTCATGGTGAAAACATACATAATAACACTTTGGTAAAAGATTGTCAGATTAAAAAGTCAGATATTAAGCGCAAGATGATCAACACTTTACCGGCCAAAATTTATGATATTTTGGTGCAACTAGGCAATATTGCTGAAGAAGCAGATACCAATGTTTATCTTGTAGGTGGAATGGTTAGGGATTTGCTCTTAGATAAGGAAAATAAAGACCTGGATATTGTAGTTGAGGGAGAGGGAATAGAATTTGCGGAAAAAGTAGCTAAATATTTTGGAGTCAAAATTAAAAGACATAAGGAATTTGGGACTTCTACACTTGAATTAAATGAAGATCTTAAGTTGGATATAGTTACTGCTCGAAGCGAATTTTATGCATATCCTGCAGCACTTCCTCAAGTAGAAAAGGCATTTTTAAGACAAGACCTTGATAGAAGAGATTTTACTATTAATTCTATGGCAATTTGTCTGAACAAAGAGAGGTTTGGTACATTAATAGATTATTATTGCGGTTATTCTGATTTGCAAAAGGGGTTAATCAAGATTTTACATAATTTGAGTTTTGTAGAAGACCCCACGAGAATATTGCGTGCAGTACGTTTTGAAACTCGTTTAGGATTTTCCATGGATCCTGATACATTTTCACTTGCCGTTCAGGCGGTTGAAGAACTCAAAAACCTTTCAAAACCCAGGCTGGGGGATGAGCTACGTGCCATTTTACAGGAACAGAATGCTATCAAGTCTATTTTTAGACTACAAGAATTAGAGGCTTTAGAGTATATACTTGGAGAGCCTCTTCAGAATAAGGAATTATTTAGAAAGGTTTACGAGACTATTCAAAAGGCTCATAGAAAAAAATTAATGCTGAAGCCTTACCTTCTCTACTTAGGTTCACTTGCAGTAGATAGTGAAAATGCCTTTAGAAATCTTTCTGCAATGGGATTATATAAAGAGGAAATTACTTTCCTAAAAAAAATAAAAGGAGCTAAAAGGTGTGAGAGGATATTTAAAAATTTACCAGATAAACCTGGTGATGTTCATAAACACCTTAAAGATCTAAATATTGAAATATGTCTGTTCATTCCCCTCATTCTAGGGCTTGACCCGGTTATAGATAAAGTGATAGTATACCTGCATAAAAGACAAAATTTAAAGCCATCAGTTGATGGAAAAGAACTACAAAAGATAGGTATCAAACCAGGGCCAATTTACAGTAATATATTTGAAGAATTACAAGTGGCTCTTTTAAATAATGTGGTAAATAACAATAAACAAGCAGAACTTGACTGGGTTAAGAAGTATATTGATAACGAAAGGGGGTAAATTAGATGTTTTTAGGTAGTCCTATGTGGTTTTTAGCAGGTATCCCTGCTATTTTGATAGCAATTGCATTTCATGAATTTGCCCATGGCAAGACAGCAGCTATTTTAGGGGATCCAACTCCTCGCTATCAAGGACGTTTAACACTTAACCCAATTAAGCATCTTGATCCAATTGGAACCTTGATGCTAGTACTTGCAGGTTTTGGCTGGGCAAAACCTGTTCAGGTTAATCCACTTTATTTTAAAGGGGATCGTCAAAAAGGAATGATGTTAGTGGCGCTAGCCGGTCCAACAATGAATATAGTGTTAGCGTATTTTTCGGCAATTCTTATAAATCTTTTTGCTCCTGCTCCTGGTAGTTTTATATATTTATTTCTTTATATATCTAAATATATAAATGTAGGTTTAGCTGTTTTCAATCTCATTCCTTTGCCACCTTTAGATGGATCAAAAATATTGACAGGATTATTACCTAAAAGATATTTATATAATTACTACAAAATAGAAGCCTATGCCCCATTAATATTACTGCTACTTCTTGTAACAGGTTTTTTAAATATAATTCTTGAGCCAGGACGTGACATATTACTTTTCTTAATAAATACATTAGCATCATTTACAACGTTTTAATAAAGATAGGAGGAAAACTATGACAAAGAAAGGTAGAATTTTAAGCGGCATGCGTCCCACTGGAAAGCTCCATATTGGTCATTTAAGTGTACTGGAGAATTGGGTTAGACTTCAAGATGAATATGAATGTTTTTATACTATAGTTGATTGGCATGCACTTACAACTTCATTTGATGATACCAGTAAAATTCAAGAAAATATTCATGATATGATGTTGGATTGGCTCAGTGTGGGACTTGATTCTGAAAAGAGCACTATTTTTGTTCAATCACATGTTAAGCAGCACGCCGAATTACATTTGCTCTTTTCTATGACGACACCTTTATCCTGGTTAGAAAGAGTTCCAACATATAAGGATCAGGTTCGTCAATTCGGTAAAGAGGGTAAAGATATTTCAACCTACGGTTTTCTGGGTTATCCTGTTTTGCAAGCTGCAGATATTCTTGTCTATAGGGCGGATACCGTGCCTGTTGGTGAGGACCAATTACCTCATCTTGAGTTAACCAGAGAAATAGCCAGACGCTTTAACCATATGTACAATACTGATATTTTACCCGAACCCCAGGCTAAATTGGCTAAACTAGCGCTATTACCAGGTATTGATAATCGCAAAATGAGTAAAAGTTATAATAATTACATTCCAATATATGTCCAAAAGGATGAACTACATGAAAAGGTAAGAATGATGGTTACTGATCCAAACCGTATTAAAAAGACTGACCACGGCAATCCTGATATCTGTGTTGTTCATACCTATCATAATATTTATAATGAAGAAGACAGGGTAAATGAAATTTGTGAAAGTTGTAGAAAAGGACAGGTAGGATGTGTTGCTTGCAAGAAGGAGCTAGCTGAAATCATGGATAAAATGTTATCACCCATACGGGAGAGACGTGATTATTATGCACAAAGACCTCAACTTGTCAAGGAAATTCTAATGGCCGGTAAAGAACGTGCCAGTGAAGAAGCTGAAAAGACGATGGAGCTTGTTAGGGAAGTTATGAACCTGAAAGGATAGTGGGGGTATTGTGGAATACAAGGTTCAACTAGAATTTTTTGAAGGACCTCTAGATCTGTTATTGCATTTGATAAAAAAAGAAGAAGTAGATATCTATGATATTCCAGTTGCTAAGATTACAGAACAATATCTTGAATATATCCATTCAATACAGAAATTGGATCTTGAAGTTACTAGCGAATTTTTGGTGATGGCAGCCACTTTAATTTCTATAAAATCAAATATGTTGCTTCCTCAAACAAAAAAAGAAGAGGAGGAAGATGGGTTAGACCCTAGAGAGGAATTGGTTCGTCATCTAATTGAATATCAAAAATATAAAGAAGCGGCCCAGGAACTTAAAAGGAGAGCCAATATCCAGGAAAACTATCTTACTCGGCCTGTAGATACAGAAGCTTGGAAAAACTTTTTTACTCCTGAAGATCCTCCCTTAGGGGTTGAATTAGATAATCTTGTTGCTGCTTTTAGAAAGGTATTAAAAAGAAATCCGGAAGCAGTAACTAGAACGGTAAAAATTCGAAAGGTCACAATTGCAGGACGTATGGAATTGATAAAGAACAAGTTAAAAGAGAACCCTTCTGGAATAATATTTAGTAATCTTTTTGAGGATGTATTTTCTATCCAGTCCATTGTAGTTACATTTATTGCGCTATTAGAATTAGCACGATTACAACATGTAATATTACTACAACACAAAACTTTTGGAGAAATCACTATCTTACCATGGCAAGGGGAAGTAGGGGAGGGGTAATTACTGAGCATATTGTTTAAGGATGAGACTAAGGCAATTATAGAAAGTTTACTTTTTGTTTCAAGTGAACCCTTACATCTAGATACCATTTCTGAAATTGTTGGTGCTCCAAAGGATGATATAATTCCGTTACTGGAAGAAATGAAAAAGGACTTGGAAAAAAAAGACAGAGGAATACTCCTTTTAGAAATCGGTAATGGTTACCAGCTTGCTACAAAGCCCCAGTACTATGAATTTATAGAAAAACTGTACAAGCCTAACATATCGCCTCTTTCGCAGGCTGCACTGGAAACACTTGCTATTATTGCTTATAGGCAACCTATAACTAGAAGTGAAATAGAAATAATTCGTGGTGTAAAGTGTGACAGGGTTCTCACTACCCTTCTTGAAAGAGGTCTTATTGAGGAACAGGGCAGAAAAGAAGGCCCGGGAAGGCCTATTCTTTATGGAACAAGCGATAAATTTTTAAGCTATTTTGGATTAACAAGCCTTGATGAACTACCTGATGTAGAAGAATTTCAAGAAAAACTAAAAGCAGAGTCCGGTGAGTAGTCCATATTTACCGGACTCTGTTCTATTTTTTAAAATTTTTATGGATTGATATTACCTAAAGGTGCCGCCATATGCTAAGATTGCATTTTAGTAAAAGCGTAGCACGTATAATATTTTGCCTCTTTGGGAAATATTACTAATGCCTAAAGAGGTGATAAGCAATGCTGGTTTTTCTAGAAACCTTTATAATTGTATTTTTGCTAGGTCTTGTAATATATTTTATACCTTTAAAATTAGAAATAAATTACTCCAAGAAGGGAAAGTATGATTTCTTCTCCGTAAGGTTACAAGTTATACCTGGAATTTTAGTTTATAAAGCAGAAGTTCCGCTTCTTAACTGGGAAGGTGAATACACTCCTAAACTTGTTCTACAGAGTGAACTGGAAAATACAAGTGGAAAACCAATAACAAAGGGTGGTTTTGAAATTAAAAAACCTGTTAAAATCCTTTTAAAAGTGGCCAAAATGTGGCCAGTTAAAACTATCCAAAGACTTTTACCACTTATAAAGAAAATACTAACTAACAACAAAAGAATTTTTAAAAAAATACACTGTAAAAAACTTAAATGGATAACGGAAATAGGTTTTTCAAATCCTGCTATCACAGGAATGTCTATTGGTATTATTTGGAGCTTAAAAAGCTGGTTTTACAGCAATATGAATAAAAATATACAACTTGATTTTACAAAGGCTCATTTTGAAGTTATTCCCCATTTTTATGATGAACAATTAAAGCTGAACTTTCACTGCATATTTACAGCCAGAACAGGTCATATTATAATTGCAGCCTCTAGGTTGTTATATATAGTAATAATTACCTTTTTGTTTCATAAAGGAGGCATAAATTTTGAGCGATAATCATCCTATAGAAGGATTAATGAAAACAGCTATGGAAAATATTAAAGAAATGGTGGATGTTAACACTATAGTTGGTGAACCTGTAGAAACACCTGATGGACAAGTAATTATACCTATATCTCGTGTAACATGTGGTTTTGCCGCCGGAGGCGGTGAGTATATGAATGGTGAGGAAAATAAAGATAAAAAAGATAAAGAAAACAAAGATGGTGGCTCGCGACCCTTTGGAGGTGGAAGCGGAGGCGGTGTATCTGTCCAACCGGTAGGTTTTTTAGTAGTTGGTAATAATTCTGTGCGACTGCTACCTGTTGACGGAAGTGCAATACTGGATAGATTGATAGATTTGGCGCCAAATTTAGCTTCTCAAATTGAAAGTCTTTTTAAAAAAGACAAGGGTAAAAAACAAAACGCTCAAAAAAAAGATAATGTTTTTGAACATGATTTTCAAGGAGGAGTTTAAATACTCCTCCTTAGTTTGTTCTAATTACCCCCGGATAATCATAAGTTTACTAAAGAAAGAAATCATTTCCAGGGGGTATTTTTCATGGTCAATCTTATTTGGCTTATTCTTCTCTTATCAGGTATAGTAGTGGCAGCGCTAAACGGAAATATTGAAATAGTTACTATCTCAGCTTTAAATGCTGCACAAAGCGCCGTTACCATTTCAATAGAATTGATTGGCATTATGTCACTATGGTTGGGTATCCTTAAAATAGCGGAAAAAGCAAGACTTGTTGATTTTCTTGCAAAGCTCGTAAGACCCATTACTGTTTTTCTTTTTCCGAGTGTGCCTAAAAATCATCCTGCAATAGGTGCCATAGTTATGAATTTAAGCGCCAATATTATGGGTCTGGGAAATGCAGCTACCCCTTTTGGATTAAAGGCTATGCAAGAACTACAAAAACTTAATCCCCAAAAAGATGAAGCTACTCCTGCAATGTGTACGTTTTTAGCATTAAATACGGCTTGTATTACCTTAATACCAGCTACAATAATAGGAATTAGGGTTTCAGCAGGTTCTAACAATCCTGCTGAAATTGTAGGAACAACTATTTTTGCCACAGGTTGTAGTACAGTAGTTGCAATAATTGTTGATCGATTTTTAAGAAACAGGTATCTTAAAAAGTAGGGGAGGGGACCACAGTGATTACAATTATAATAAATATTATTTCAAACTGGGCTATTCCTTTTCTACTGTTTTTTATTCCATTAATAGGATTTATCAAAGGAGTTAAAGTTTATGAGACTTTTGTAGAAGGTGCATCAGAGGGATTTAATACAGCTATTAAAATAATTCCCTTTTTAGTTGGAATGCTTGTTGCACTAGCAGTTTTTAGAGAGTCAGGGGCCATGGGGATTTTTGCTTCTCTAATAAGTCCTGTAATGAGAATCCTGCATATACCCCCTGAAATTGTTCCACTTGCAATAATGCGTCCTCTCTCAGGCGGAGGAGCTTTAGGAATAGCTGCAGAGATAATAGGCGCATATGGTCCGGATTCATTTTTAGGAAGGCTTGCTTCTACAATGCAGGGCAGTACTGATACTACATTTTATGTACTGACTGTGTACTTTGGTTCCGTTGGTATAAGTCGCTACAAATATGCCCTCACCCTTGGGCTTTTGGCAGATCTAACAGGGCTTTTTGCGTCAATATATATATGCAACTTGCTTTTTGGTTAAATTATTTCTATAGTGGAGTTGGAGGTGATGCTGTGGAAAGGTTACAAAAGGTTTTAGCGCGGGCAGGAATTGCTTCCCGCCGTAAAAGTGAGGAAATTATCTTGCAAGGTAGAGTAAAAGTTAATGGAAAAGTTGTAAGAAAGCTTGGTACAAAGGTTGATCCTGATAATGATAAAATAGAGCTAGACGATAGACCCATCAAAGGTAAAGAGAAAAAAGTATACATATTATTATACAAACCAAGTGGTTATGTTACCACTATGAAAGACCCCCAGGGTCGAAAAACAGTGGCAGATCTGGTATCTTCAATACCCCAACGGATTTATCCCGTAGGCAGACTTGATTACGATACTGAAGGGCTCCTCTTAATGACCAACGATGGAAAACTTGTCTATCGCTTGACTCATCCCAGCCATGAGGTAAAAAAGACATATTTGGCAACAGTGAAAGGTCATCCCAGTGAACGAGCACTTCGAAGATTACGACATGGAATAAAATTGGAGGATGGTATGACTGCTCCTGCCAGGGTAAAACTTTTAAAAGCATATAACAATAGTTCACTCTTAGAATTAATTATTCATGAGGGTAAAAATAGACAAGTCCGTAGAATGTGTGAAGCAGTTGGGCACCCGGTATTAAAATTAAAAAGAACTAAAGTTGGTTTTTTGACATTGGACAACCTTAGTAAGGGAGAGTTTAGATACCTTACAAATTCTGAAATAAAAAGATTAAAGGAAATGTATTAAAATACCTTTTTGGTAGAAAACTAGAGTATAATCTTGTCTAAAAAGGAAGTGTTTTATATGCCACGCTGCTTAAACTGCGGAAATGTTACAATATTTTATAATAGTAGTTATAAGTCAATTCCACAATTACATGATTCAGTTGGTTTTGCAGCATATTTTTCAGAGGATGGTTTAGTAAGACATATTGAAAACCGTAATGCGCCCCATGAGATAGTAGAAAATGCTTGGAAGAGTCCTGAAGGTCATTTTGATACCTGTTCAATGTGCGGAAGTCAAAATATTATATGGACTTAGAATTAATTAGATTTTCATATAGGACTTTTGTATCAAATTTATAGCTCTAACACCATTAAAAAGGAATTTTTCAGTAAAATATAGAAATAAAGGTAATTATGTGAATCTCCTCAGCTCAAATGCTGGGGAGTTGTTTTAAAATTTTCGACCATGTAAATAATGAAGGTATACTGGTGAATATTTGGCTAATTTAATTGGGGGGATAATGATGGTGAAGGTAAAATCCGGCGAAGAAATAACTGAAAAAGTTTTAAAATTAAAGATAAGGTTAGATTTTAAAGGTGAAGCAAAGGGAAAATTTTTATTTGGTAATAAAAATATTGAAAAATTAGCTGAAGAGGCCAGGGATCAGCAAGTGGCGCTTATCAGAAATGTTCCTTTTCAGGGAATTTCAATTGAAGATATTGATGTGGGAATGGAAATTTATACTGTTTATGATGAAAATACTGGTGAGGATGTTGCATATTCACCGGTAATTTTAACTATAGCAGCAGATACAATGGAAGATATTATTAAATTTATCATGCGGGAAGAATTTAGAAAGGTTGAGGTTATAGAGCCTGACCACATTTATCTTACTAGACAAGATGCTGAAAGAATGTTGTTTAGAATGAATCAAGAACTAAAATCATATAAAACGAGCCTTGAAAAGAAGTATAACATTAAATAGTTGAAAAAAAAGTAATCTTTTCGTAAAAAATTAAGCAGGATTTTTATATTTTATTTCGAATATCATATGTTATATATTTTTTTTAGATTCTGTACTTATAAGGAGGAATTAATATGGCAAAAATGTATTACGATCAAGATGCTGACCTTCAATATTTGCAAGGAAAAAAGATAGCAGTTATTGGATATGGGAGTCAAGGTCATGCACAAGCGCAAAATTTAAAAGATAGTGGTTTAGATGTAGTTGTGGGTTTGAGAGAAACTAGTAATTCCTGGAAGCAAGCCGAAGAAGCCGGTTTAGAAGTAAAAACAATATCAGAAGCGGCTAAATCTGCCCAATTAGTTCAGATTCTTTTACCTGATGAAGTTCAGGCCAATGTTTATAAAAATGAAATTGCTCCTTACCTTGAAGAAGGAGACACACTTGTTTTCTCTCATGGTTTTAATATTCATTTTAAACAGATAGTGCCTCCGGAAAATGTTGATGTGTTTATGGTTGCACCTAAAGGGCCAGGACACCTTGTACGTAGGACATTTACCGAAGGAGGCGGTGTTCCTGCATTGTTAGCGGTTTATCAAGATTATACAGGAAAAGCAAAGGAAAAAGGACTTGCTTATGCTAAAGGCATAGGTGCTACTAGAGCTGGATTGATAGAAACCACATTTATGGAAGAAACAGAAACAGATCTTTTTGGTGAACAGGCAGTACTTTGTGGAGGTATGACAGAACTAGTTAAAGCAGGTTTTGATACATTGGTGGAAGCTGGATATCAACCTGAAATTGCTTACTTTGAATGTTTACACGAAATGAAACTAATAGTGGACTTAATGTATGAAGGCGGTATGGGTTGGATGAGATATTCAATCAGTGATACTGCCCAGTACGGAGATTTAACAAGGGGTAAGAGAATAATTACTGAAGAAACTAGGAAAGAAATGAAAAAGATATTGAATGAAATTCAAACGGGAGAATTTGCTAAAGAATGGATACTGGAAAATCAAGCTAACCGACCTCTTTTTAAGGCCAGAATGGAACAAGAAAATAATCATCTTATAGAAAAGGTTGGGGCTAAATTAAGAAAAATGATGCCTTGGTTGAAGAAAGAAAATTAATTAAAAAAGTGAAAGGTGTTAGCCTTTCACTTTTTTTAAGTAAACTTGTCAATACTAAAAGGTAAGGGGGAAGTTGATGCGTATAGTTCGTTTTTGGAATGGAAAGAGTGTTTCTTATGGAGAATGGGATGAAACGGGTATAAAAGAATTAAATGGTTCAATACTAAACGGTTTTGAAAAAACAGGGCGCACTTTTTCTCTGGATGGTGTGCAACTTTTGGCACCATGTGAACCTTCAAAGATTGTATGTGTAGGGTTAAACTATAAGGATCATGCAGAGGAAATGAATCTTGAATTACCAAAAGAACCCGTTCTTTTTATGAAACCGCCATCTTCTGTTATAGGTCCAAATGCAACTATAAAATATCCTTCCATGAGTAAAAGAGTAGATTTTGAAGCCGAGCTTGCAGTAGTGGTTGGTGAAGTTACTCGTTTTGAAGACAGAGAAAACGCCCTGCAGAAGGTTTTTGGGTATACCTGTGCAAATGACGTTACTGCCAGGGACTTACAGCCAGCAGATGGACAATGGACAGTTGCCAAATCATTTGATACCTTTTGCCCAGTCGGTCCTTATATAGTTACCGATATTGATGCCAGTAATTTAGAAATTGCACTCTATAAGAATGGGGAACGAATGCAACACAGCAATACCAAACAGATGATTTTTGATATACCGTTTTTGATAAGTTATCTCTCCCAAATTATGACATTGTTTCCCGGTGATCTTATACTGACGGGAACTCCTCATGGAGTTGGTCCTGTAGAAGTTGGAGATAAATTGCAAGTTGAAATCGAGAAAATAGGTACTCTTACCAATATAGTTGAGAAATAAATTGTTTTTTAAAAAGGGTTGATTGTAATTGAAATATAATGTAGTTATAGTTGGGGGCGGGGCAGCAGGAATGTTTGCTGCTGTTGGAGCACTAGAAAAAGGAGTTAACCCCCTAATTATCGAAAAAATGCCTCGCTTGGGAACTAAGCTTTTAATAACTGGAAAGGGTAGGTGTAATATTACTAACTCTACGGAAGATATAGAGTATTTTGTAGAAAATATGCCGGGAAACGGGGCTTTTTTATATAGTGCATTCTATACCTTAACTAATAAACAACTGTTGGATTTTTTCCATAGCTTGGGATTGCAAACAAAAACTGAAAGGGGAGGACGGGTATTTCCCGTTTCAGACAAAGCCGTTGATGTGGTAAGAATACTTACTAAATATTTAAAGTCCAAAGGCACAAAAATAATACTGGACACGCCAGTAAAAGGTCTTATAATAAAAGATAGTAAAATTAATGGTGTAACAACAGCTTCCGGTGTAATTAATGCTAAGGCAGTAATAATAACAACAGGAGGGGTTTCCTATCCTCGTACCGGTTCCACGGGGGATGGATACAAACTTGCAAAAGAAGCAGGTCATACAATTATTCCCCCTCAACCTGCACTAGTTCCCCTGGAAACCTATGAGAAATGGCCGAAGGATCTGCAAGGACTGACACTTAAAAATGTAGAAGTTACTGCACTTCAAAATGATAAAAAACTTGGAAAAGAATTTGGAGAAATGCTCTTTACCCATTTTGGAGTATCAGGTCCCATTATATTGACCCTTAGTAGAAGTATTGTATCTGCCCTCAAAAATAAATCAGCCGACATAACACTTAGTATTAACCTGAAACCTGCTTTAACTGCTGAACAAATAGACAAGAGATTGCAGCGTGACTTCGAAAAATATAGTCGTAAGCAGTTTAAAAATAGTTTAGGTGATCTTTTACCAAAAAGTTTAATAAATCAATTTATTAAACTTTCAGGAGTTAATCCGGAAAAATCCGTAAATCAAATAACCAGAGAAGAAAGAGAAAGGATAGTTAATCTTTTACGTAATTTAGAGTTAACAGTTAAAAAACCGCGCCCGTTGTCAGAAGCTATAGTTACTGCAGGCGGTGTAAATGTAGATGAAGTGGATCCTAGTTCAATGGCATCAAAAAAAGTTACCGGTCTTTACTTCGCAGGTGAAGTGTTAGATATTGACGGTTATACTGGAGGATTTAATCTCCAAGCTGCTTTTTCAACCGGATATTTAGGAGGGTTATCAGCTGCAGAATATGTAAAATCCATGTGTAACATAAAAGACCAATAAATGGATAAATAGTACTCTTCCTGCATAATTTAAAATTAGAAAAATTTAATTGCAGGAGGATTATTATGGGGAATCTGGAAGGAAAATTAGGCCGGATTCTAGAAATTGGTGAGAGGTATCTTTTAAAAATAATAGTTTTTGGAGTACTGCTTCTAATTGTTGTACAATCATTACTGAATTATGATTATATCACATACGGTTGGAATTTAACTCAACAGGAAGATTCAGGTGGAAATATTTCTGACGAAAGTATAATTTCAAATTCAGAAAAGGATTATGTTACTCTAAAACTATTAACCTATTCTTCGCTACATAAAGCAAAAGTCCTTATCAATGGAAACGTAGTAACTAATTTCAACAATAACTCCGTTTCCTTTGAAGTAAATCCTGGTGATGAAATTGTAGTTGACTGTAGTTTTTATGCTAATCCCATTAAATTTACAGTACATACCTCACAAGAAGTGCTATTACCCACTTCAGATAAAGTAGTAACTTGTACAAGTGGGACAATTCTTTTAGGGAAAGTTAGTAAAAGAAATAATTAAAATTTAGTTAGGGGTAGGGGATAAAAATGGTACCCTTTAAAGGGGTTGTAGGAAGCAAGAAAGTAGCTTCGTGTGCTATTCGTATGGCACTTACTGAAAGCAGAGAGGAAGAAACAGATTTAAAACTACAATTTAAAAAACAAGGAATTAAATGTGCTGCTGTTGACTATGGAGGAGAGTTTATAAGTTCCGTGACCAAGATTATTGAAAGATCTGTGGTGGCAGCAAAAAGGGAAAATGTAATAAAAGAAACCCACAGCGAAGAAGGAGCCATTGCAGGAGCGGCTAGGGAAGCAATTTCTCAGATAATGCCAAAGGCAGTGGGGCTTAATGTTGGTGGAAAAATAGGAATTGCTCGTGGTAAGGATCATATTTCTGTCGCAATTTTTTTCGGAACGGGTCTTTTGCATTTGGATGAAGTTGCTATTGGTCTTGCACACCGGGCAGTTCCGTAAGGAGACTAAAGATGAAAGTCAGAGGTATTAGAGGAGGCATTTCAGTTGAGAATAACAGTAAAGGCGCCATTTTATCTGCAACAAAGAAAATTTTAAAAGAAATGGTCAAGGCAAATTCTGTTGAAGTTGATGATATTTGTAGTGTTATTTTTACTGTTACTGATGATCTGAATGCTACTTTCCCTGCTGTTGCTGCTAGAGAAATGGGTTGGCGTTATGTTCCCATGCTTTGCTTAACTGAAATGTCTGTTCCCGATGGTGCAAGGGGTATTTTAAGGGTTTTAATGCATGTTAATACTACAAAAAGCATGAAAGAGATTAAGCATATTTATTTGAAAAGAGCTGCAAATCTTAGACCGGATCTTGCAAATGAGGAGTAGTTATCATGAGAATTAAACTTTGTGGTATTTCAAGTCAACAACAGGCAAATAAGGCAATAGCCCTGGGTGCACACGCCCTGGGATTTGTTTTATATGGAGATAATGGAATTAACCCTGAAAAGGCCAGGGAAATAATAAATAATTTACCTCCTTTTATAAGTGTTGTTGGAGTTTTTAAGGACCAACCATATTATGAAATAGAGGAATTGATTACATTTTTAAAACTTCATGTTTTGCAGTTTGACGGTGAAGAAGATGCTTTCTTTTGTTCAAAATTCAACTTGCCTGTTATAAAAGCCATTTATAGCAGTACTACAGATATGTTTAAAAATTTTCATGATTATGATATTGCCGCATTAATGCTACATATAGATGAAACTTTTAATGAAATAGATATTAAATACTTGTTGCAAGTAAAAGAATTAGATAACCTTATTATATCAATAGATTCTGGACAAGCTCAATATCAAAGCTTCATTGATAAGCTCAATCCATATGCAATAAATATATCTGGAAACGTACCATCCTCCCTTTATTGGAAATTAGCTGAAAGGTATACTAGTTGTAATTATAGTTAAATTGGATTTTGCATTAATATCCAAAATGGGGTGATAAATTGCAAGGAAACATTGCTATAGACGGACCTGCAGGGGCAGGAAAAAGTACAGTTGCCAAGAAATTAGCTAAAAAGCTTGGATACATATATATAGATACAGGTGCCATGTATAGGGCTATCACTTGGAAAGCGCTTAAGGAGAACATTAATATTAGTAATAAATCTGCCTTAGCCGAACTAGCGCAAAGAACCGAAATCGTAATTAAGAACATAGGAGACGAACAAAAAATATTTTGTGATGGCGAAGATGTTACGGTGGATATTAGAAGTCCAGAAGTTTCAAAAAAAGTATCACTTGTTGCCCAGGTGCCTGGAGTAAGAAAAAGGTTGCAAGAAATTCAAAAAGAGATGGCTAAGTATAATAATGTTGTTATGGATGGAAGGGATATAGCAACAATAGTCTTACCGGATGCACCATATAAGTTTTATCTTACTGCTTCAGTGCAGGAAAGGGCTTATAGACGACACAAGGAGCTTTTGGGAAAAGGTTATAAATCTGATTTAGAGAGCATACAAAGAGAAATTTCAGAAAGGGATCGTTTAGACCAAGAGCGTACTGAATCTCCTTTAATGAAAGCTCCTGAAGCCATAGAAATTGACACTAGTAAAATGACTATTAAAGAGGTGCTCAATAAAATAATGCAGCATTTGGAGAGATGAACATGTTTTATAATTTTGCAAAGAAAGTTTTCTTATTGATTTTTAAACATTTTGCACATTGGAAAGTATATGGAATAGAAAACATACCGGAGGAAGGACCTGCTATTTTAGCTGCAAACCATGTTAGCTATTGGGACCCTATTGTGGTGGGGGTGGCTTCTCCACGAGTTGTACGGTTTATGGCTAAAAATGAACTATTTTCAATTTTGATTTTAAGGAATATAATTAAAGCGCTTAATGCGTTTCCTGTTGATAGAAAGAAATCAGATAGGGCTGCAATAAAATCTGCTATTGAAGTGCTAAAAAATGGAGAAGTTTTAGGGATATTTCCTGAAGGTACGAGGATTAGAGACAGGCGCTTAGGGGAATTTATGAATGGTGTTGCAATGATTGCACTACGTTCCGGTGCGCCTATAGTACCTCTAGCTTTAAAAAATACCCGTAATATCTTTTCTAAGGGATGGTTTAGAAGCTTTGAAGTTCATATTGGCAAGCCGTTAAGTTACCCGGATTTAGCCCAAAAAAAGTACGGCTCTCAAGAAATTAAAAAGGTAACTGAAGATTTAAGAAATGCAATTGAAGAAATGCTATAAGATTAAATTTACTTTTAAGAAGGATTTTTGATTTTTTTACAGAAACATAAATAATGTTTGGTTCCTTACAGCAAACTAAATAATAACCGGAGATGTAATTATGAAAATTATTGTTGCTAAATATGCTGGTTTTTGTTCAGGAGTCAAAAAAGCTGTCACTACCGCCTTAAGTTGCGAGTCTCAAACGGAATCAAAATATACACTTGGTCCTCTGATACATAACAGGCATGTGGTTAAAGAATTAGAGGAAAAAGGAATAAAACCTGTTAATAATTTGGATGAAATCACAGGTAAAACGGTAATTATCCGTTCCCATGGGGTTTCTCCGGAGATTTTTGAGAGGGCTGAAGAATTAAATATTAAAGTTGTAGATGCTACTTGTCCATTTGTTAAAAAAGCACAAAAAATTGTTTGGGATCTAGCAAAAGAGAATTATGATATAGTCATAGTCGGTGACCATGGTCACCCGGAAGTTCAAGCTCTCGTTGGATGGAGTGGCAAAAAGGCACATGTGGTAGATTCTCCAGAAGAAGCTAAAGATTTAAATTTAACTTCAAAGGTTGCAGTAGTTGCACAAACTACTCAACCACAAGAAAATTTGGAAAATGTCGAAAAGGTTTTAAAAGAAAAAAATATTGATGTTAAAGTCTATAACACCATCTGTAATGCTACTCACCAAAGACAAAATTCTGCATTGTCTCTGGCGCGTGAGGTAGATGTGATGGTTGTAATAGGGGGATATAACAGCGCCAATACCCGCAAACTTGCAAAAATTTGTTCTCGGGAATGCCCTACTTATCATATCGAGCATTCCGGAGAATTAAAAAAAGAATGGTTTGTGGATACAAAAAAAGTTGGAGTAACTGCTGGCGCTTCAACCCCAGATAGGATTATTGAGGAGGTAGTAGAGAAAATGGTAGAAATTAATCAAGAACAAGAAAAAAATGAAGCGCAGATTGAAGAAGTTGAGCAATCTGCCCAAACAAATGCTGAAGAAGCCAATGATGTAGAGGCTTCTGCACAAGAAAATACTCAGGAAACCGTTGAGGAACACCTGGAAGAAGGTCTCAAAACCTTTAAAAAAGGTGATGTTATTACCGGACATGTTGTCCAGGTAAATGAAAATGAAGTAATGGTTGATGTTGGAGGAAAATCTGAAGGAATTATTCCCTTGTCTGAGCTTTCTATTTCCCGTGTTGAAGATCCCTCTGCAGTTGTTCAGCCGGGAGATGAAATAAAAGTCCAGGTTATAAAAGTTGAAGATGAAGAAGGACATCCGATCTTATCTAAACGTCGTGTAGACCGTCGTCGGGCTTGGGAAAAGCTGGAAGAAGCTTTTGGAAAAGGAACGGAGATAGAAGGTACCGGCCTTGAAGTTGTTAAAGGTGGTCTATTGGTAGACGTTGGATTAAGAGGATTTGTTCCTGCTTCATTAGTCGATATTGGTTATGTTGAAAATCTGGAAGAATTTGTTGGTAAAAGCTTGCTTTTAAAAGTAATTGAGCTTGATAAAAGTAAAAACAAAATAGTTCTTTCCAGAAAGGCAATTCTTGAGGAAGAGCTAGAAAGAAAACGCCAAAGAACCTGGGACGAATTGGAAGAAGGCCAGGAAAGAGATGGTGTTGTGCGAAGGTTAACTGATTTTGGTGCCTTTGTAGATATAGGTGGAGTAGATGGTTTGTTACATGTTTCTGAAATTTCTTGGGGTAGAGTCGATCATCCCAGTGATATATTAAGTGAAGGTCAAGAAATTAAGGTTAAAGTATTAAATGTTGATAGAGATAAGGAAAGGGTTTCGCTTGGTCTTAAACAACTTGCTGAAAATCCATGGAATCGTGCTGAAGAAAAATATCCGGTAAATAGTATTGTAAAAGGTAAAGTTTTAAGAACCACTCCTTTCGGCGCTTTTGTAGAAATTGAACCGGGAGTAGAAGGACTTGTTCATATTTCTCAGTTGGCAGAAGAGCATGTAGAAAAAACTGAAGATGTAGTATCTGTAGGTGACGAAATAGAAGTTAAGGTTTTAGGTGTTGATTCCGAAGCACAAAGAATGAGTCTAAGTCTCAAAGAAGCTAAAGCTAAAGAAGCTCCTAAGAAAGAAAAGAAAAAGGAACAACGACAGCCTAAGGTAGAAGAACAAGAAGACACTGAACTACCTGAAAGCGGAGTTAAGCTTGGAGATTTATATGGAGACCTCCTGAGACAAAAGGCAAATGAAAGCAAATAAACCAGATGATAAAAACTATAGAATATGGTTACAGCGCAAGCTAGACCATATCAATACTTTTTTAGAATCTAATGATGGCCCTGGTACAAATGGCCTGGAGGATATTATTATACCCCATCAGGCCTTACCAGGGCTTTCTTGGGATGATGTTATCACTGAGGTTAGTTTGTTTAAAAAACAACTCCGTATGCCACTAATAATTAATGCTCTGACAGGAGGACCACCTGAAACTTTAAAGATAAATGCTTCTCTGTCTGAAGTAGCTAGAGAAACTGGAATAGCAATGGCAGTAGGGTCACAGTCTATTGCAATAAAGCATCCATATCTTGATGAAAGCTTCAAAATTGTTAGAAGGGTAAATCCTGATGGATTGATTATTGCAAATGTAGCTGCCAACGTTGCGCCTGATATTGCTCTTCAAGCAGTGGACATGTTACAGGCTGATGCCTTGCAGCTGCACTTAAATACTGCTCAAGAGCTTTTCATGGAAGAGGGAGATAGAGATTTTTCAGAAATAGAAAAAAACATTGCACGTATTATTGAGATTTCTCCGGTAGAAGTAATTGTAAAGGAAGTTGGGTTTGGCATTTCCAAAGAAACAGCCAAAAAATTATTTTCCTTGGGTGTTTTCTGGATTGATGTGGGAGGAAGTGGTGGCACTAATTTTATTGATATAGAAAGTAAAAGATATAAAAAAAGACTTTTAGAGCCACCTGTAGAGTGGGGAATTCCTACAGCTGCAAGTTTGTTAGAGGTTAAGGATGTTGCAAGTTCTATAAATATGATAGCCAGTGGTGGTATTCGTACTGCTCTTGACGTAATTAAATGTTTTGCACTAGGTGCAAGTGCAGTTGCCATAGCAGGACCTTTTTTGCAATTAATTAAAAATGAAGGTAAGGAAGATTTAATTGAATATATTTGTCAGTTGCAAGAGGATATAAAACGTCTCATGCTTTTAAGTGGTGTAAAAAATCCAATAGAAATGCAAAAAGTAGATATAATAATATCTGGCAAATTGAGAGAGTGGCAACTTCAGAGAAAACTTCAGAAGTAATATTATCCCTACAATTTTTTGTAGGGATTTTTTTATACTGGAATAATACAAATTACACCTGGAAAAGATAATATAGCAAAATAATAATGAAAGGGGTAAATTAAAATGTTAGCTAGATTCCCCATAGGAATGATAGCCTTAATTGTAGTAGCAGTATTGATTTATTTTGGTCTTGCACAAAGGGTTTTGGATCGAATGCGACTGAGTGATAAGGCTGCACTTGCTATTATAGGGGCATTGGTGGTAGGTAGTTTTATTAATATTCCAATTACCAGGGGTACAGTAGATACATCTATTAATGTTGGAGGTGCTATTGTACCGATTATAGTAGCAATTTATGTTCTTACTAAAGCAGGTACTGGAAAGGAATGGATAAGGGCAATACTTGCCACTATTGCTGTTGCAGCGTCAATTTTTGTTGTTAACAGGTATCTTCTTCCTGGAGATCCGTGGCAAACCGGGGCAGATTTTCTTGACCCACTCTATATTTATCCCATCATGGCAGGTGTAATAGCTTATCTGATTGGAAGGTCGCGCCGTTCGGCATTTATTGCAGCTACTTTGGGAGTTCTAGCTTTAGACATTGTGGATTATCTTTATTTAACCGGGGGAGAAATTCCCGGTAATGTTGCAATAGGTGGGGCTGGAGTTTTTGATGTTATAGTTCTCTCAGGAATAATATCTGTTCTTTTAGCAGAACTCCTGGGAGAAACAAGAGAAAGATTGCAAGGTGGACCAGAGTCAGAAGGAAGACCGAAAGAATTAGTTGAAGGATTGACTGATTTAAAATTAGGTGCAAAACCGGCTAAAAAGCCTATTGAGGGTGGAGAGGGATATATGGAAAATGAAAATTCACCAGAGGGAAAAGAAGGTGAAAAAAATGGCTAAACGATTTTTGATTCTATTTGCTGCAGTATTAGTATTAACATTCCTGGCTGGAGTAGGAAATCTTCTGGCAGATCCCCTTTATGAAATTCCGTACCTGGGTCTATTTGAAAAGGAACTTGAACCCGGTGAAGTATATGTCATAAAGGATCAGGACGGAAAAGTGCTAAGTAAAATGGCGCGTGTAGTTTATGATGGTGATGAATTAATTGCAGAAGACAATAAACACTATAAAGTAAAAAAAGTAGAAGGCAAAGTGGCCTATGCAGAATATGTTGGAGAACATGACATAGATATTGAGAGTTATATTGGAGCTTCCGCCCTTGAAGTGGCAGAACAAGGTCAGAATAGTAACAACTTGATAGCAATTTACCACACACACTCTGATGAATCATATGTACCTGATGATGGAACGGAGAGCAAGCCTGCAAATGGCGGTATTTTTGATGTAGGTGAAGCTTTTAGTCAAAAATTAAGAGAAAAAGGTATCAATGTTATTCAGAGTAAGGCGTCACACGAACCACATGATTCAAACGCATATAAAAGGTCTCGCAGAACAGCAGTAGATTTAATGGGGAAAGGACCTTCAATTTTAATTGATATTCACAGAGATGGTATACAAGATCCCGGCTATTACAATACAAAATTATTCAATGTAGATGCAACTAAAACAAGATTGGTAGTAGGCCGTCAAAATCAAAATATGTACTCTAATCTAGAGTTTGCTAAAAAAGTAAAGGCAAGGATAAATGAAATATATCCCGGTTTGGTAAAGGAAATCTTTATAGCAAAAGGTAATTACAATCAGGATCTTAGTCCCAGGACACTCTTAATTGAGGTTGGTACACATACCAATGATAAGGATAAAGCTGAAAACGGTGCAATGCTTTTTGCTGATGCTCTGCCTCAGGCTCTAGGACTTACCCCTGGCGGTGGGGCACCTGGAAAGGGGCTACCCGGTAATGCACCCCAAAATAGAACTGACTGGACGTCAATACTTTTGATATTGGGGACAGTAATTATTGGTGGAGGAGCTTTTCTCCTTTTGAGTTCAGGCTCTCTGGAAGGTGCAAAGGAAAAACTAAAACAATTTACTTCCTCTGAGTGGGCCAACTTTATGGGTGGAGTAAACAAAAGGTTTAAGAGATATAATGTTCAAGAATCCAATTTAAATAATAAGACACTTTATATTGAAGAGGTATCGGAGACCGGTGAAAGACCCATGGAACCCAAAGAGACAAATGATGAAAGAGCAGAATACCAAAAGGATTAAAATTTCAACTGATATTTTAAAAGATAGAGTAGAGGGGGTTACGTATCTTGGAAAAAATTTATCTTGTAATAGTTATGGGCTTAGGAATAGGAACAATTTCTAGAATAGTTCTTTTAAAGAACGATTATCGCAACTACCCCGGCTATCCCCACGGATACGTAACCCATATTTCACTGGGATTTATTGCTGCAGCATTAGGGGCAGTAGCAGTTCCAGCTCTTGTAGAAAAAGAATATACTGCAGTAACTTTTTTAGCATTGGCTGCTCAACAATTTAGAGAGATAAGAAATATGGAACGTGAATCATTAAAAAAAATAGAGAATATTAGTCTTGTGCCAAGAGGCGAAGGTTACATAGAGGGAATAGCGAGGGTATTTGAATCAAGAAATTACTTAGTAATGGCTACTGCTTTAGGTACCAGTATTGCCACCTATCTTGCTGGTTGGATATATGGTTTAATAGCAGGAAGTATAATAATTGCTATATCTTATTCTTTCTTTATGAAGGGAAAAGTTGTGGGAGATATTGCGGAGGTAGTACCTGTAAAACCTTACTTTAAAAATACACTGCTAATGGTTGAAGACATAGTAATTATGAATGTAGGTTTACCGGAATCTAGAGAAAAAATAGAAAAAGAAGGAATAGCTGTATTAATAAAACCAAAAGATGATAATGCAAGGGCTACACTACATGACCCAAGTCAAAGACAAGCTATTATACATACTGGTGCTACTTTGTTAGGGACAAAGGCGGAAATAGGAGAACAGGAATGGACTCCGCTTGCCAGAAAAAATATCGATACCGGGGAAATAGGTTTTTTCCTTTTAGCCAATGAACCGGATAAAATGGCATTAGTTGAAGCAGTTAATAGAACTCCCGTGCTGGAAAGTGCTAAAAGAAATATACTTTCTACAAAGGTTTCTCGCTATGCAGCAGATTGAATAGGGCAGGTGATAATTTGGAAGATGGTGTTCTTTTAGCAGTTGTAACAACTCAAAAGGAAAAAGTATATGGTGGAGGAGTACCGATATTTTTAGCTAAGGACAAAAAGGAAATGGAAAGTATTTCGCTTTTAATGAGTCGCCTTTTTAAAGCAATGGCCCATGACTTAGAAAACGGTGTCTGGGTGATATACAGGCAATGAGGAGATTTTTTATGAAAGTGATATATCATTGCTATGGAGGAGCACATTCTTCTGTTACAGCTGCTGCAATTCATCTTGGATATTTACCCGAAAATCGGACTCCAAGTGCCAAGGAAATAATGCAGGTTCCCCTTTATGATAAACATACTGATTCTGACCATGGTAAAATATTCTTATTTGGAATAGATGAGCATAATAACGAAATTTATGTTGTAGGCTGCCGCAGCCTGGGAGATACTTTTGATAGTATCTTAAGGGGTATCGGAGATATTGCGGGAATTGACCATAGCGATACTATTTTAGTAAATACCTTAAGTGCTGTAAATTGGAAGATGCGTATAGGAGGTTATTTATCACGTAGATTAGGAATTATAGCCCTTGGAAGACCTATAGTTTTAAGTGGTACACGAAGTAATTATCAAAAGTTTGTTAAAATGGTCAACTCTGTAAAAAATCATTTATACAACAAGTCAGTACAAGGTGGGAAATAATGAATATAATCTACTGCTGTAGTGACGGGGTTTATTCATCGCGAATAATGGCTGGCATTCATCTTAGGCAGCTCCCCAGTGATAAAATAGCTTCTTCTAAAGAAATACTTTCATTACAAGGATTTGGAAATAAAAAGCTAAAATCAGGCGTTGTTCAATATGTTGGAGATGACTTTTATCTAAATAGTATTTTTACACTTGCAGTAAAAAATGATTTTAAGATAGTACGTAAGGCTATTCAAGACTTTTTAAAGCTATATAGTGTTTCCGCAGATAAATTTATGCTGGTAGAGTCCCCAAAAATAAGTAGCCCCTGGATAACAGTCGGGGGTTATCTTCATGATATGGGATTTTTTTCAACTGGAAATAAACTCGTAGTAAATTCCATCAGGAGAAATTATCCTAGTTTTGTGAAAAAAGTTAAAGAAGTATTAGCACAGCTTGACTAAAAGGGTTTCATATTGGATAATAATGGAGACAAAAGAGGTGTTGTTATATGTCTAAATTTAATGGAGCCCAAATCAAGGAGGTTCTTCCGGGAAGTATAGCAGAAGAAATAGGTTTAAAGCCGGGAGACATTGTCAAAGAAATAAATTCAAAAAGTTTACAGGATATTATAGATTATCAATATTTAGTTGCTGATGAAGAACTAACCTTAAATGTTTTAAAAGCAAATGGGGAAGAATGGTTTGTTGAAATAGAAAAAGAGCCTTCAGAAGGCTTAGGTATTGTTTTTGGAGAAGAAACCTTTGATGGTATTAAGAAATGCCATAATAAATGTATTTTCTGTTTTGTAGATAATCTTCCACGTGGTCTTAGAAAAAGTCTATATATCAAGGATGATGATTACAGGCATTCTTTTTTATACGGAAATTACATAACATTAACAAATCTTAAGAATAATGACCTTCAACGGATAGTTGAATTAAAGCTGTCACCGCTTTATGTATCAGTTCACACTACTGATTCAAATCTCAGGATGAAAATCTTAAATAATAAAAACGCAGGCAATATAATGGATCATTTGCGATTTCTAGTTTCAGGGGGGATAAAGTTTCATACTCAGGCAGTACTTTGTCCTGATATTAATGACGGTAAGTATCTTCACCAAACAATTACGGATCTGGCTTCTCTTTGGCCAGGTATACTCACCTTAGCTTTAGTACCTGTTGGACTTACATCATTTAACACAACAGATATGCGAATATATACGAAAAATGAATGCAAAAATATCATCTCACAAGTTGAAAAAAGACAAGAACAATTTTTAGAGAAATTAGGTTCAAGGTTTGTTTTCTTATCTGATGAATTTTATTTAAAGGCAGGTTATCAAGTTCCAGAAGAAGATTATTATGAGGGTTATCCGCAGTTAGAAAATGGTGTTGGTGTCGTTCGATTATTTAAAGAAGAACTTTTAGAGGCCCTTCCAGAGCAAAGAGTAAAAAGAGAAAAGCCTATTGATGCAGTAGTAGTTACAGGAATAAGTTCTCAAGATATTATGGAAGAGGCTGTTAATAAAATTTTAAGTAGAGTAAGCAATATAAAAATGCAAGTAAAGCCGCTAGAAAATAAATTTTTTGGTTATCCAGTGACTGTTTCAGGTCTTTTAACCGGTTCAGACTTGATTAAAGGTTTGAAAGGGCAGGTTAGGGAAGGACAGGTAATAGTAATTCCTGATGTTATGCTTAAGGAAGACTCGCAAATGTTTTTAGATGATTTGACGATTGGAGATGTCGCAAAGGAGTTGGGGGTTGAAATTAAAATACTTCAAGCTTCAGGAAAAGCACTGGTGGAATTTTCAACTGGAGAGATAGGTGATTAGATATGGCAAAACCAATTATAGCAATAGTAGGACGTCCTAATGTAGGTAAATCTACCCTCTTTAATAGAATAACAGGCGGTAGGGTCGCGATAGTAGATGATTTACCCGGAGTTACAAGGGATAGGCTCTATAGAGATGCTTCCTGGTGTGAACATCAATTTACCGTTGTTGATACTGGTGGTATAGAGTTTGCCGGAAAAAGTGATAAGATTATCGAACAAGTAAAAAACCAGGCAGATCTGGCAATTGAAGAAGCTGATTTAATATTATTTGTAGTGGATGGTAGACAGGGAATTACACCTGCAGATGAAGATGTAGCAGAAATTATTAGAAAAACTAACAAACCGGTTATTTTAGTAGTAAATAAGATTGAGAATTTTGATAATCCATCCAATGTATATGAATTTTATAATCTAGGCTTAGGTGAGCCTATAGCTATATCCGCAGAGCATGGACATAATATCGGTGACTTATTGGATAGGGTTGTAGAGATTTTACCGGACATTGAAGAGGAAGATTTAGAAGATATTATTAAAATTGCAGTAGTGGGTAGACCTAATGTGGGAAAATCATCCCTTGTAAATAAAATACTGGGCCAAGAAAGAGTAATCGTCAGTGACATACCAGGAACCACTAGAGATGCTATTGATAGTTTTTTAAAAAGGGATGGTAAGCAATATATTCTAATAGATACTGCCGGAATTAGAAGGAAAGCACGAATAAATCTACCAACAGAGCGATATAGTGTAATCCGCTCTCTCAGAGCAGTTGATCGCAGCGATGTTGTTCTTGTGCTTATAAATGCCACTGAAGGTGTAACTGAACAAGATAAAAAAATAGCGGGATATGTACATGAACAAGGTAAGTCTGTGATCATCGCAGTAAATAAATGGGATTTGATCGAAAAAGACCATGCAACAATGAATAAATTTGATGAGGAAATTCGTCATGAACTAGGTTTCATGCAGTATGCTCCTACAATATATATATCTGCACTAACTGGGCAAAGGGTAGGAAAAATCTTTGACTTAGTTGATTTTGTTGCTGAACAAGCTACATACAGGGTAGCTACTAGTTTACTTAATGAAGTCATCAGGGATGCGCTGGCGTATACACCACCTCCTACTGAAAAAGGTAAAAGACTAAAAATTTTTTATGTTACTCAAAGTGGAACCAAACCTCCTTCCTTTGTTTTATTTGTTAATGACAAAAAACTACTTCATTTTTCGTATAAAAGGTACATAGAAAATCAGTTAAGGCAGGCTTTTGGATTTGAAGGAAATCCATTAAGAATTATTGTTAGGGAACGAAAGAAATAAGAAAGAAAGTCTTAAGAGAACCAGATAAATTGATTTAGGGAGGAGTTATAATTGAAAAAGGCTACAGTTATAGGTGCCGGAAGTTGGGGGACGGCACTTGCTACAGTACTAGCTGAAAATTTTGATACTGTATCTTTATGGACCAGAAACGAGGAAGATGCCAGAGAGATTCAAGCTAGCAAAGAAAATAAACGTTATTTACCCGGTGTGAAGCTAAATGATAAAATTCAAGTATTTACTATGATAAAAAATGCATTACGAGATGCCTCACTTGTTGTGCTTTCAGTTCCTTCTCATGCTATAAGGGAAACAGTTAAAAGTGTTGCTGCTTTTCTTCCAAGAGAAGCAGTCTTAGTTAATACTGCAAAAGGATTAGAGATTAACACTCTTTTGCCATTAAGCAAAGTTATGGAAGAAGAATTACCTGAGTACTATAGAAAAAAAATAGCTATATTATCGGGACCAAGCCATGCTGAAGAGGTTGGTCAAAAGATTCCAACAGCTGTAGTATCTGCTGCATATGACAAAAGTGTAGCAGAATATGTCCAGGATGCATTTATGACTTCTAATTTCAGGGTTTACACTAATCCTGATGTTATAGGTGTAGAGCTTGGAGGTGCCTTAAAAAATATTATTGCACTGGCTACAGGTATATCTGATGGCCTTGGTTTTGGGGATAACAGTAAGGCAGCCTTAATAACAAGGGGACTCACAGAAATTATCAGGTTAGGAAAGAAACTAGGAGCTGAATCCCTTACCTTTGCAGGATTAACCGGAATTGGCGATCTGATTGTAACCTGTACAAGTATGCACAGTAGAAACCGGAGGGCTGGTATAGCCATTGGAAAGGGCAAGCCATTACATAAAGTTTTAGATGAAATGGGAATGGTTGTTGAAGGTGTAAAGACTACTAAAGCTGCTTATAAACTTTCTAAAAAAATGGGCGTTGAGATGCCAATTACTACACAAGTTTATCGGATTTTATATGAAGGTGAAAACCCTGCAGTAGGAGTTAAAAATTTAATGCAACGTAATCGCAAGCATGAGGTTGAAGAAGTTGTTATTAATAAATTTGACTGGTAAGGAAGGTAAATGCCTTCCTTTTTTATTTTCTGCTTTAATTTTGTAATAATCGTCCAACCCTCTCATATATATATAATGTTACTACATGGCAATAGAATAGTATATATGTCATTGCTCCAAATATATAGGAATTGAAAACTTTAAAAGATGTACAAAAGTTTTTCAAAAGGGAGGGATGATACAGGCCCTTTATTGATTATTTATAAGGAATTAATACAAATATTTAACAAGGAGGGAGAGGGAAATGGAAAAGAATAATATTTTTAGGGATATTGCTGAACGTACAGGTGGAGATATCTACCTGGGGGTGGTAGGGCCTGTACGTACCGGAAAGTCTACTTTTATCAAAAGATTTATGGATCTTTTGGTACTTCCAAACATTGAAAATCCCAATGAAAGGGACAGAGCTAGAGATGAACTGCCCCAAAGTGGTGCTGGAAGAACCATAATGACCACAGAGCCTAAATTTATACCTAATGAAGCAGTAGAAATCGCAATTAAGGAAGGGCTCAAGATGAAGGTTCGCCTGGTGGATTGTGTAGGCTATACAGTTAAAGGAGCCCAAGGCTATGAAGACGAAGATGGTCCCCGAATGGTGAGAACTCCTTGGTTTGAGGAGGATATTCCATTCCAAGAAGCTGCAGAGACTGGTACTAAAAAAGTTATTGAAGACCATTCTACAATAGGCCTTGTAATAACTACTGATGGTAGCATTACTGATATTCCGCGAGAAGACTATTTAGATGCTGAAGAGCGTGTCGTTTGGGAACTAAAGGAATTGAAAAAACCTTTTATTATAGTAATAAATTCTAAACATCCTACTAGTGGGGACACCATCAGACTAGCAGCAGAAATGGAGGAAAAATTCGGTATACCGGTTTTACCGGTAGATGTTGCGCACTTAAATGAAAATGATATCTTAAATATTCTTGAAAATGCTCTTTATGAATTCCCGGTAATAGAAGTAAACATCAATTTGCCGCGATGGGTTGATGAGTTGGAGGAATCCCACTGGTTACGAGGACATTTTAGGGATGAAGTTGGTAAAGCAATAGAAGATGTCAATCGTTTAAGGGATATTGATGGTGCCATTGAATTTTTGGCACAAAGTGAGTATGCAGAGGAAGTATCTCTGGCAGATATGAATTTAGGTACAGGTTCCGCTTCCATAGAAATCAAATCTAAGGAAGGTCTCTTCTTTAAAGTATTGCAGGAGCTTACAGGGTATGAAATTGAAGGTGAGCATAACCTCCTGCCTTTAATGCAAGAGCTTAGTGCGGCAAAGAAAGAATTTGATAAAGTTGCTTCCGGTATTCAGGATGGTAAAAATACGGGTTATGGGATAGTAATACCTACGATAGATGAATTGGAGTTGGGTGAGCCGGAACTTACCAAGCATGGTCGTGGCGGTTTTGGTGTTAAATTAAAGGCAAGTGCCCCTTCATATCACTTCATAAGGGCTGATATTACAACAGAAATTACTCCAATGATAGGCACACAGGAACAATGTGAAGAACTGATTGAATTTATTAAAAATGAATTTGAACACAACCCAGAAAAAATTTGGCAAACCCAAGTCTTTGGAAAACCTCTTAGTGAAGTGGTAAGGGAAAGTATTCAGAGTAAGCTTTACAAGATGCCAGAAAATGCCCAGTCTAAGCTTCAAGAAACTCTGGAAAGAATACTTAATGAAGGAAGCGGTGGCTTAATTTGCATAATAATTTAAAAAGAAAAAGTCGGTTTTATACCGGCTTTATTTTTGTGCCTGTATAACTGCTATCAAAATTTTATTTTGAAAATTTCGGAAGGTACAATATTAATGCCATTTACTCAACTACCTTTGGAGTCCTCAAATGCTTGTTGAGGCAATGAAGAAAGCCTTCATGCCAATTTTGCGACTCAGCTCTACGGAGGCAGGGATAATTAGACGATGCTTGTAGAAAACCGTAGATTCTAAAATTCAACTTATTAATGCAACAAGATATTGCGATGCAAAATATTATTGCATCTCTTGAATTTGAAGTAAACCGAACTATGAGGGGTTGCAATATATAGTTGCATGAATCTTATTACTAGAAAAATCAGTTAACAACAGCATAAAAAAATTAGCACATTTCAATAATTCAAATAATTAGTAATTTAGTAATAACTGAGATATTATGGCATATTTTTTGCTAATATTTTTTTTATTACTTCAAATTAATAATTAAACTGAATGGGGGTGTATGTTATACTTAAAAAATATTATAATATTTTTTATTAGTTGGAGGGTATTGAAATGGAAAATTTATACGCACTAAGGGCACAAAAAGCCACCAACTCAGAGTTAACTGAATTATTTAGGATGTCTGGGCAGCCAGATGTTATTTCCTTTGCAGGTGGGTTGCCTGATCCTGCTTGGTTCCAGGAAGAAATAGACGATGTAGCTTCGGAAATTTTAAAAAACCACAGAAAAACAGCGTTACAGTATGGTCCTGTACCTGGTATTACTTTTGTCCGTGAATTTATAGCTGAGCGGATGACTAAACAAAATATGTCTTCCAAAACAGAAAATATTTTAATAACTAGTGGTGCATTACAAGGTTTGGATTTAGTTTGTAAAGTTTTTGTGGATCCGGGAGATTTAGTTTTGGTAGAAGCCCCTACTTATTTAGGAGCAATATCTACAATTGAAAGTTATGAAGCAGAAGTAGATTCTATTGCATGTGATGAGGATGGTTTGAAGGTAGATGAATTAGAAGAATTCCTCAAAAATACTTCTCAAAAGCCAAAGTTCATTTATGTGATACCTACTTTCCAAAACCCATCAGGTCGCGTAATGAGCTTGGAGAGAAGAAAAAAATTAATTGATACAGCTAATAAATATGAAATTCCCATAGTAGAAGACCATGCATATGGTGAGTTAAGATTTAGTGGTCAGGATATTCCTACATTAAAGGGATTGGACACTGAAGGTAGGGTAATATTTTTAGGAACCTTTTCAAAAATTCTTTCTCCAGGTATTAGGTTAGGTTGGATAGCTGCTTCTGAATTTTTGATCAACAAGCTTATCTTGTTTAAGCAAGGGACTGATCAAATGTCTTCATCTTTAAGTCAATTAATAGCTTACGAAGCTGGAAAAAGAGGTTTAATAGATAAACAAATTGAGGTTAGTAAGAAAAATTTACGACAGAAAAGAGATGTTCTAATAAAGGCGCTAGAGAAGTATTTTGGTAATAGTGCTAAATGGGTAACTTCAGAAGGCGGATTTTTTACTTGGGTAGAAATTGATAAGGATATAGACACCTTACAGCTTCTTTATAAAGCTTGCGATGAATATAAAGTTGCTTATGTTGCAGGTCCTTCATTTTTTGTTGATCGAAGTGGCAAGAACAGCTTAAGAATAAGCTATAGTTTACCTAACATTGATATCATTGAGGAAGGGGTAAAACGTTTGTATCAGGTTTTTAATCAGTGAAGAAATCTTAGGTATAAGTATTTTATCTCTATAACCTTTAACATTTAAAAGCAGGCTTGCTGCCTGCTTTTACTATTATTACGAATCAAATTCAACATGATTTCTATCTTTTGGTTGAATAAATTTCAATGGTGTGAGGGTTTTATATTTTTTTAGAAAAAACTTCTTGAAAAACCTAACATCCTGAGTTATAATGTCTACCATAAAAACATAAATGTTTATCACAGAAAGACACTGGGAGGCACTCCATGAATACAAAGCTTCAAGAAGATAAATTTTACATTGTTAGTGCTGATATTTTACCGGAAGCAATAGTAAAAACTGCCAGGGCAAAAAAACTCTTAGCTCGGAGAGAAGTAAAAACTGTTAATGAAGCGGTGGAAAAAGTGGGATTAAGTAGGAGTGCTTTTTACAAGTATAAGGATGGTGTATATCCTGTACAAGATGCATTTACTGGAAATATAGTGACTATTTCTATGATTCTTGATCACCGTACAGGAATTTTATCGAGGGTACTAAATATAATTGCCAATTCAAAAAGCAATATTCTTACTATCAACCAGGGAATTCCATTACAGGGTGTGGCTAATGTCTCTATATCATTTGAAACTGCACAAATGGAGGGCAGTCTAGCTACACTTTTAGAGGTTCTTAAATCTACTCCCGGCGTAATAGAGGTTGAATTAGTAGGAGAGGCATGAAAGAAGGGTTACTATGAATACTATTAAAGTTGGTATCTTGGGACTTGGTACTGTGGGGTCCGGAGTTGTAAAAGTGTTGACACAAAATGCAGGTATAATAAGACATAAAGTAGGCTGCAACGTTGAAGTTGAAAAAATTTTAGTAAAGAACCCTGATAAAAAAAGAAGTTCTGCACTAGGTAATATAACTCACAAAATTACTAGCGACGCTACTGAAATTTTAGACAATCCTGAAATAAAAATAGTAGTGGAAGTCATGGGAGGTATAGAAGTAGCAAGAGATTATATTCTCCATGCCTTAGAAAACGGAAAACATGTAGTAACAGCCAACAAGGATTTAGTTTCATTGTATGGTAAGGAATTATTTAATGCTGCTTCAAAAAATAAATGCGATCTTTTTTTTGAAGCAAGTGTAGCTGGTGGTATACCCATTATTAGACCTCTTAAGGAGTGTTTAGCGGGTAACAAAATATACAAAGTGATGGGTATTATAAATGGAACCACAAATTATATACTTACTAAAATGACAAAAGAAGGAAAGCAATATGAAGAAACTCTTCTGAAGGCGCAATCTTTAGGTTATGCAGAAAGCGATCCAACAGCGGATGTTGAAGGATATGATGCTGCTAGAAAAATAGCAATTTTAGCTTCCATAGCATTTGGAACCAGAGTCACATATCAAGATGTTTACGTAGAAGGCATAACAAATATCACTGCCAGGGATATTGAATATGCCAAAGAACTTGGCTATGCTATCAAGCTTTTAGGGATTGCAAAGGAAGAGCACGATGAAGTAGAGGTACGGGTTCATCCAGTATTCATACCAACAAACCATCCTTTAAGTTCAGTAGATGATGTTTTTAATGCGGTTTTTGTTGAAGGTGATGCAGTTGGTGAGACTATGTTTTATGGTCAGGGAGCAGGTGAATTTCCCACTGCTAGCGCTGTTGTTGGAGATATAATTTCAGCTTCTAGAAATATCTACCATGGTAATACCGGCAGAATTTGCTGTACATGTTTTGAACAAAAAAAAGTTAAATCAATAGAAGACATTACATCTGAATTTTATATACGTTTAAATGTAATAGACCGACCCGGTGTTTTGGCAAGTATAGCAGGTGTCTTTGGAAACCAGGAAGTTAGCCTTGCTTCTGTTGTTCAAAAAAGAACCGAAAATCACAAAGCTGAAGTAGTGCTTATTACACATCGGGTTAAGGAAGGTTATGTTAGGGATGCACTAAAAATACTTGATGGTATGTCTATTGTAGATGAAATAAGTAACGTTGTAAGAGTAGAAGGAGGAAACAGAAAATGAAATGGTCTGGAGTCATACCTGAGTACAAAGAGTTTTTACCTGTGACAGAGAAAACACCTATGATCACACTTTTAGAAGGTAATACACCCCTGATCAAAGCTAATAACTTGTCTCAAAAACTCGGTTTGAACCTTTATTTTAAATATGAAGGATTAAACCCTACCGGTTCTTTTAAGGACAGGGGAATGGTTATGGCAGTGGCGAAAGCTGTGGAAGAAGGTTCTAAAGCAATAATGTGTGCTTCCACTGGTAATACATCAGCGGCAGCAGCTGCATACGCTGCGCGCTGTGGGCTGAAGTGCAGCGTTTTAGTACCTGAAGGTAATATTGCATTGGGAAAATTGGCACAAGCACTAATTTATGGCGCACAGGTGATAGCTATTGAAGGTAATTTTGATGATGCTTTAAAAATCGTTAGGGATATAACTGCAGAACACCCGATCACACTTGTTAACTCAATCAATCCTTATAGAATTGAAGGTCAAAAAACAGCAGCTTTTGAAATATGTGATGTGCTTGGAGAAGCGCCAGATTTTCTGGCTATTCCTGTAGGAAATGCAGGTAATATTACAGCTTATTGGAAAGGATTTTGCCAGTATCATGAGGTAGGCAAGGTACAAAAAAGACCTCGCATGATAGGCTTTGAAGCTGCAGGAGCAGCCCCTATAGTAAAGGGAGAAGTGGTTGAGAACCCTGAAACTGTGGCAACTGCTATTCGTATAGGTAATCCTGCAAGCTGGCAGCCTGCAGTAAAGGCTGCAGAGGACTCAAAAGGGTTTATTGACTGTGTAAGAGATGAAGAAATTTTAGAGGCATACAAACTGCTGGCAGCAAGTGAAGGAATTTTTGCAGAACCTGCATCAGCTGCATCATTGGCTGGAGTATTAAAGCATAAGGAAAAAGGATTGTTCCAAGAAGGAGATACTGTTGTTTGCGTTTTAACTGGTAATGGCTTGAAAGATCCTAATAATGCAATTAAGCAAATTGCAGAACCTGTTAGTGTACCTGCTGATAAAGAAAAGGTTTTAAATTTGGTTTTGGATTAATAGATTTTTGGGGGGAAGTGTAATGGTTAAAGTTAGAGTACCAGCTACAACTGCAAACCTGGGGCCAGGTTTCGATACATTGGGCATGGCTCTTGGAGGGTTATACAATTATGTTACACTTGAAGAGTCTGCAAAAGACTTAGAAATTACCGTTGAAGGAGATGGCAAAGAGCAAATTCCCCTAGATGCCTCCAATATAGTATATAAAGCTATAGTTGAGGTTGCTAAACGTTCGGGACGGAAATTACCAGGGATTTCACTGCATATAAGAAATGAAATTCCAATAACAAGGGGCTTAGGAACTAGTGCAGCTGCAACTGTAGCAGGATTGGTTGCTGCCAATGAATTGCTTGGTAAACCCTTTAATAAAGATGAGCTTTTAAATATTGCTACAGATTTTGAAGGGCATCCTGATAATGTAGCCCCTGCATTACTGGGAAAAATAGTTATGTCTACAACTAATGTAAAAGGGAAAGTTATCTACCGTCAATTGGAACCACCGAAAGATTTATATGTAGTTGTTGCAGTACCTGATTTTTATGTATCAACAGGGGCTGCTAGAAGGGTACTTCCTGATAAAATATCCAGAAAAGATGCCATACAAAATGTGGGACACACCGGCCTTCTGTTGTGGGCATTAATGAATAATGATTTTCAACTTATGGGAGAAATGATGGATGGTGATACATTCCATCAACCTTATAGAAAGTCTCTAGTCCCCGGAATGGATGATGTTTTTAAGGCTGCAAAAAGTAGGGGAGCATTTGGGGTGGCGCTTAGTGGCGCTGGTCCTTCTATCATAGCATTTTGTAGAAAAGAAGATACTTCTAAGGTTGGGGAAGCTATGGTAGATGCTTTTGCTAAAAACGGAGTAAATTGTACTTATTATAAAGCTATGCCTAACTTTACCGGCACAGAAATTATAGACATTACTGGAAAACAAAGAACTAATGTATCAACATTGAAAAAAGCAAAAAATGCAGAGTATTTACGCGATGTTTCAGAAGAAAAAGAGATAGCCTTACCATAATTTAAAATTACTAAATAGAGTAAAGCATTTCATACCGTTAAAGTGGTATGAGTGCATTTATTTTTATATAAAGATAAAATAAAAAGCATCGGAAAAGCCGATGCTTTTTTGGTCGGAGTGGCGGGATTTGAACCCACGACCTCTAGCTCCCCATGCTAGCGCGCTACCAAGCTGCGCCACACCCCGAAGAAAATCTGTACTTTTTTCTCGACGCAAATGTTATTATACACTTTACTATAGATAAAGTCAAGTTTTATTTTAAGTAAATTATATCCACATAAAACATACATATACCATATCTTAAATAGGAATATTAATAAATACATTCAAATTAATTTTTGTAGAGGTGCATTTTAGATGCCTAAAATAAATGTTATGCACATAGTCAGACCAGCAGCCGGTGGTATGAAAGGTCATGTGCTTTCTCTTTTAGAGCATATAGATAGAAAGAGATTTAATCCAATACTTGTCTGTCCGGAGCAAGTAATAAGTGCTAAGGATCCATCTGTTAACTATAAAGTATTAAACTTAGAAATAGCAGGTGAAATTACCCCCCGGCATGATTGGCGGGTTTTTAAATGTCTTCTCAATATGCTAAATTCCAATGATATTCATATAGTCCATACCCATGGTGCTAAAGCAGGATTATTGGGAAGATTAGCTGCATGGAAAACTGGAGTCCCAATCATAATAAATACTGTGCATAATTTTATCTATGATACACCTTCAATATATTTAAAATATCCTCTGATTTTATTACATCGCAGGCTAAATAAATTTACAGATATGCAAATAACGGTTTCCCAAGCTTTACAAAAATCTGTTTCTAGAATTGAAAAATGTAATGAAAAAAAAATTTGTACTATTTATAATGGTATCGACCTCAATAATTTTAATCTACTATTGGACTGTAATGAAATAAAAAAACAATTGAACCTTGATCTTAAAAGTCCCGTTGTAGGTGTAATTTCCCGTCTTATACCACAAAAGGGTGTGCATCTTTTTTTAAAGGCAGCCAAAATTATTTTAGATAAGCTCCCAGACACAAAATTTTTAGTAGCCGGTGAAGGGCCACAAAGACCCAGCCTTGAAAAAATGGCTTATGGCTTGGGACTTGCAGATAAAGTTATTTTTTTAGGTTATGTTCCAAATGTCCCGGCTTTACTTCCATTAATTAACGTCTTTCTAATCCCTTCTTTAAGTGAGGGATTATCTATAGGAGCCATCGAAGCTATGGCTGCTCGACGTCCTATTGTCGCATTTGCTGTTGGAGGGCTTCCCGAAGTTATAGAAAACTGCAAAACTGGATTTCTAGTACAAAAAGGTGATTATATTTCGCTTGCTGAAAAAACTGTTAATCTTATCAATAATCGTAAAATAGCTGAAAAGTTTGGCGTTGCTGCACGTCAAGTTGTGGAAGAAAAATTCACTCTGTCTGTGATGGTTGCTGAAACTGAAAGATTATATAATGAATTGCTCCATAATAAAGGAATAAAGGTATCCTCAGAAACAGTAACAAGTGAGGCGGTATTAAAATGAAATACTTTAAAATTTTATTTATTACAGTATTAATTTTTTTACTGGTTTCCGGTTTAGAAATATCTTCAAAGTCGGCGCTTGCTTCTCAGGTTGTGGTAGTTGATCTAGGAGGGCTTACATATGAAAAAATCACAGAGCTTAATCTACAAAATATTAAGCACACAATTATCAATGGTGCTTCAGCGTTGATGAATACTAATACAGCAGATGCAAGAACCATCGCAAATGGATTTTTAACCTTGGGTTCAGGTCGTATCACTTCTTATGCCGGTCTAGATGGTGAAGGATATAGCAGTAATGAAATTATTAGTGGTCAAAAGGCAAAAAAAGTATATTATCACAGAACCGGAAAGTATGTACCGGAAGGTGGTCTTGCAGTACTTGATCTACCTCGTGCCAAAAATAGAAGAAGAAACGATAGCTGGGGAAAAATGGGAGAAGTGATACGACAAGCAGGATTGAAAACTGCCCTTTTAGGTAATTGGGATATTGCTGGTCAACCTGGCAGATCAGCTGCTTTAATGGTTATGGATTCTGAAGGAATTATTGATATTGGTTACACTGACTCCTCCCTAATAAAGAAACAGGATGGTCCAATAAATATATCTACTGATTATTCTAGATTGTTACAAAAATTTGAAAAAGTACTTGAATCTGCAAATTTAATATTTATTGAAACAGGAGATTTACGACGTCTAGAAGTTGTTAAAGAAGATATTTCTCCTCAAGTCTACCAGAAGGCATATCAAAGGTACGCATTTTTATTCGATAACTTTATTGGAGACCTGAAAAAAAAGTTACCAGATGATGCAATTTTATTTTTACTAAATCCTGTTCCTTCTAAAGAGTCACAACGTAATAAAGAACTAATGACTCCCATTATTTTTTGGCAACAGGGAATGAAAAAAAGCAATGTTTTGTTTAGTAATACAACCAAAAGAGAAGGTATAGTATCTAATCTGGATATTATGCCTACAATACTTTTTTATTTAGGGGTTCCAGTACCTTCCGGTACAGTAGGAAATCTATTAAAAAATATTCAAAGAAACAATCCTCTAGAATTTTTTTTAAAGCTTAATGAAAAGCTTATTTTTACATATAAAGCACGTCCCACTTTAGTAAAAGGATATGTTTTTAGCCAAATCATAACTATCATACTTTCTTTATACCTTCTTATATCAAATTCAAAAAAAATAAGATATTTAAAACCGCTTCTCTTGGGGGTAATGACAGGGCCATTGGCCCTTTTGGTGATAGGAGTTTTACCTCAAAATAATATAGTACTATCTATTGGTGCTGCACTTTTCTTAATTACAGTAATTGTAGTGACTTCACTAAGTATAGAGAAAATTTGGGGGCTCAGTTCTTTTGAAATAATAGCCTTCTTTACCTCATTAATTTTAGTAATAGATGTTTTGTCAGGTGCAAATCTAATTAAAAATTCTACGTTAGGATATGACCCAATGGCAGGGGCAAGATATTATGGTATTGGAAATGAGTTTATGGGTATACTTATAGGTTCTACAGCTATTTTGTCAGGTTTTGTGATGGAAAGATATAAGGAATATCAAAATTATACTCTAATTTCTATCACAGTATATTTTATTCTGATAATTTTTTTAATGGGTTCTCCAAATTACGGGATAAATGTTGGTGGAACCTTAACTGCAACCATAGTATTTGGTTTAATGCTTCTTCTCTTTACAGGCGCCAACATAAAAATGCAGCATGTGGGAGCATTAATTGCAACTTCAATTGCAACCGTAGTTCTTATGGCAATTATAAGTCTGAAAGGAGAATATACTGCAACAACTCATCTTGGAAGAACAACTCAATTAATAATTAATGGTAACTTAATGGAAATAAGTAAGATAATTTTAAGAAAGCTGGCGATGAATTTAAAACTCATTAAATATACTATTTGGAGCAGAGTTTTTCTCTTAGGATTAGTTGCCTTAGTAGTAATTTTTTATAAGCCCATGGGTATGGTTAAAAAGCTAAAAAAGGAGTTTCCCTACTTGACTATTAGTTTTATAGGAATTTTAACTGGTAGCCTGGTGGTACTCCTTTGTAATGATTCAGGTATTGTAGCTGCTGCTACTATGATGATTTATGGCGTAGCACCTTTAATTCATGTGACAGGATTATTGCAAAAAAACCCTCAAATATAATTATAAATTTTATTGACAGTGTTTTTAGGAAAAGGTACAATTGAGCTTAGCTGAATTTCTACAAAAGGAGGAATGGTAATTGAAAGCATTGGGTCGTCATGTTTTAGCAGAGATTTATGGCTGCAAATTTGACATCCTGAATGACATTGCAAAGGTTGAAAAAATTATGGTGGAAGCAGCTTTAAAGGCTGGGGCAGAAGTGAGGGAAGTAGCATTTCACAAATTTAGTCCACAAGGAGTAAGTGGTGTTGTAGTGATTTCCGAGTCTCACTTGGCAATTCACACCTGGCCTGAGCTAGGTTACGCTGCAGTAGATGTTTTTACCTGTGGCGAAACTGTTGACCCGTGGGATGCATGTAACTACTTAACACAAAATTTTGAAGCTAAAGATGTCAGTGCTAAAGAAGTTACAAGAGGCCTTGAAGCCGAAATTGCCAAGTTGCAAGTGGTAAACCAATAGGAGGAGGATATTATTTTACCATTAAAAAATTATAATGAAGATTAGCTGCCTTACAATTTTCCTTTTTAAAAAAGGAATTGTAAGGCTTTTTACATTTATTTATAAAAATTTTTGGACTAGCCTTGGATTAAAACAATTTTACTGATATACTAAATTGGATAAGAGTTTATGGGGGTATCTACAAATGATTCCTGTAAAAGAATGTATCAAAAGGGACCTTAATAAAGTAGCTGCAATTATGGAGAAGGATTTTAATCTCCGTGCTGGTCACCTCAATGATTTTATGGAATTTCATATAGAATCGGCAAAGGAATTATATTATCCACTTCTTTTATTAGGCAGCTTTAGACTATTATCTAAAGCTAAAAAACCTCCTTATCACATGGTGGCAGTAATTCAATTTATCAATATGGCAACTAATATTCATAAGTATAAGGGTGATTTTCCACAATATCCTGTATTAGTAGGTGATTATTTATATACAAAGTTTTTCTCTTATCTTTGCCAGTATAAGTCCTTAAAATGGCTTCAGCCTTTGTCTCAAGTTATTTGTAATATTCATGAAGGAGGAATAGAACGAAAAGAAAATCAGGATAAGGGAAAATCAATAGGAATTGAAACACTAAAGAAAGAAGTTGCTAATTTAAGTGCTATAAGTTGTGAGATCGGAGCAACCTATGCCCAAGATTCCCACTTAGTTATTAGTTCCATGAAGGAAGTAGGATTTAACCTTGGTTTGGCTTGGGCTATTACTGAAGAGTATTCAGGTACAAACAGCATCAAGAGGTTACCATCTTCTGATGTAAATATCTACTTAGAAAAAGCTAAAAATAAATTGTTTACTTTATCCAAGTATGTCGCTAACCGTGAAATATTAGCTGTCTTTGAAGAAATAATTTTTGAAATAAATAAAAATAATTCAAAAACTGCGTCTAGTCAGGTGGTCTAAAATGGCAAAAGAATTTAATGTACCTCGAGGTTATAAAACAAAGTCTGAATATGTGCACTGGATTTTTTCGACAATAGCCCCCAAGTATGACATATTAAACACGTTATTAAGCTTTAATAGAGATAAGTATTGGAGAATACAAGCAGTGAAAGCTGCTAATGTTGTTCCGGGAAATGCTGTTTTAGATGTTTGCTGCGGTACTGGTAAATTTGCTTTTGAATCTTTAAATTCCGTAAAACCGCAAGGAAAAGTCGTAGGGCTTGACTTTTGTGAGAATATGCTCGAGATAGCTAAAAAAAGTACTCCTGAAGAAGATAAAGATAGCATAGAATGGGTTCAGGGTGATGCAAGCGAGCTACCTTTTCAAGATAATACTTTTGATGCTGCTACAATAGGGTTTGCTTTGAGAAATGTTCCCGATATAAAACAAACGTTAAAGGAAATGCGACGGGTTGTGAAACCTGGGGGAAGGGTAGTTTCCTTAGAACTTGCAAAACCATCTGCCCCTATTTTTAAGCAGGCATATTATTTTTATTTTAATATTTTGGTTCCCATTTTAGGAACCCTTGGAATAGGTAAGGAAGGTCCCTATAGTTATCTTCCCAATTCCTTAAAAGTGTTTCCTCATCAGGAAAAAATTAAAGCTATCTTCCAGGAAATAGGTTTGAAAGATGCATATTATACTGAGCTAACTGGAGGGATAGTAGCTATACACGTAGGAACTAAGTAGGAGGTTTTATTTTGAAAACAACTACTATTTATATGTATATAGCTGCAGTGATTTTAGGAATTATGGCATATCTGCGAGGGGGAATGGAAAACCTTCTGCAAGGACTAACAGCAGGTTTTAAGACAGTTTTTATTTCCTTTCCGCTAATTATTCTTGCTATGATTGTAGCGGGATTATTACAGGTGCTTGTGTCTCAAGACTTTATTAAACGCTGGTTAGGAAAAGAAGCGGGTTTAAAAGGTATTTTCTTAGCTGGACTTGCTGGGGCCTTAATACCTGGAGGCCCCTATGTGTATTATCCTATTGCTGTTTCTTTTTTTGCTGCAGGTGCAGAAATAGGAACTGTAATGGCATTTGTTACGGCCAAAAATCTTTGGTCTTTAAGTAGGATCCCTTGGGAAATGGCATTGCTCGGTCCTGAGATAACAGTGGTTCGCTATATAGTGACATTTATTTTCCCTATTGTAATAGGTTTAATAGCAAATATTTTATATTCTAAATATTCATCAAGTTTAAGAAAATGGATTGTAGCAGCTCAAAAAGCAAGGGGTGAATCAAAATGATTTCTGCGTATATAGTGTTAACAATTATGGCTGTAGGACTTTTTATTGCTGCAAAAAGAAAAGGGGATGGAAGTCATAAGAACGGAATTAGTAGTGGATTCCGTACTTTAAAATCCATGCTTCCCCTTCTGATTGTAGCATTTATATTAGCTGGAATTTTACCAAAGGCTATTCCTCCGACAGTAATACAAAAATGGCTTGGAATGGAAGCAGGCTGGAAAGGAATAGTAATAGGCAGTTTGGCAGGAGCATTAATTCCCGGTGGCCCTTACGTTGCTTTTCCGATTATTGGCTCCATTTACGAAGCCGGCGCTGCACTTGGTACGGCTGTAGCATTTGTTACCTCATGGGCTCTTTGCGGTATTACAATTGTTGCCTTTGAGATTCCCTTTGTAGGTCCCAAGTTTACACTAATGCGCTACAGTTTGGTTTTATTTTTACCTTTCTTAGCAGGTTTATTGGCACATATCTTGTTTGCATAATCATAGAATATCTTTGTTAAGTGACATCGGTTTTTACCGATGTTTTTTTCTTCTTGGTTGGATATTATCTTTTTGTCATATAACATCGTTACATGTATGATGAGGCCGGATATTACCACCTTTTTTCGAAAATTGTAGGAAAAAAACGGAAACTTTTAGCACAAATTGGAAGGAATTTTGACATATAAAGTAAAAATAAAATTTAAAAAATGCAAAATATTCGGGAAGGTGGTACAACAAGTGGCTCAATTACATTCTCTGGTGGATTTGTTGAAAAAAAACTTATATTTTGCTGAAGGACTATCTCTAAAAGAATTAACCAGGTCCGTACATACAAAAATGCTGCAGGATTATTCTTCTGAAGAAGTAGAAAAATTCATTGTTTCATGCTTATCAAGCACCAAGTGCTTTTATTCTTCTCATGATTATTTATGGTACATGGATAAAAAAGGATTATCGGAAAATGATGAGTTTTACAATAAATTATTCAAAGAACAAATGGCATTAAGATTCTCCGATGTCAAGAATAAAGGTAATAAATCCAGCAAGGCAAGCAAAGGGAAAAGGAAAAAAAACAACAATAAAGTAATTCAACTTTCTATGAATCTTGTTTGTGATGGACGCTTTGTACAGCATGAGGGAGGAAAGTGGGGACTCACTGAATGGGAGGTAGACCCTAATCAGTATAGATTAAGACACCTGGTTATAAAAGTATTGGCTAATAATCCGGAAGGGTTAAATTTAAAAGAAATAGTTGAAAAAGTGGGAATTTGGAGAGAAACAAGTTCCCATGTTATAAAAGAACTCCTTAGAAAATACCATTATTTTTTGCTAGAAGGAGAAATCTGGTCTTATAATGCTAAATTAAGAAGCATGCATGATCAGATGATAGAAAAACATATTGCATCTTTAAGGAGACAAAAATTAGTATTTTTCCAAGAAAAAGCAAGCCTGGTAAGAAGTTTGGAAAGAAAAAATATGGTTTTAAAAGAATTACAGTTTGCTAAAGAACAAACAGCAGCAGCTTTAGCGGAACAAACCCGATTAGTGGAAGATTACGATCATATAGTACAGCGATTTGCTGAAAAGGACTTACTTTTATCCCTAAGAAAAAGGGAACTCATAAAGTGCAAGCAGGAAAAACAAAAAATGGAAAGTAAAGCAAATTGCATTTTACGGGAATGTCGTAAATGGGTAGATAAATGTAAGAACCTCGAGCAGGAGAACGATTGGTTGATTCGGGAAGCAAAGGTTTACAAAGATGAAAAGGAAAAAATTGCAATAAATGAAGAACAATTAAGGAAAAAAATTGCCGAATTGAAGGACAAGCATGCTTCAGAGAAAGCTGATCTTATTAGAGAAAATATAAATCTTAAGCATCAATTAGAAAAACATGTTTCACGTGCTAAGAAACAAGAAAAGGATTTGAAGACCGAGATTTCAAGACTTGGAGCAGACTTAAGAACTGCACTTCAAGAAAGTGAAGAAAGAAGATATTTACTTGAAATGGCAGAAAACCAGCTTAATCAGTTAAGAAAAGAATTACGCCAGATTAAAAAGAGCATGACAAATCCCCTCGTAAAGCTTAGTTTAAAGGTTGCCAATATTTTTGCTAGATAACTCAATTCCGGAAGCTTAACAGGAGCTTCCGGAATTTAATTTAACTCAATGATACGTTTTGTTCTATCTTGTTACAACATATCAGTAATTTGTCTTTGTTATTCATCTGCTATTTTATCTAAATTAACCGCCGCCTTAAGTTCAGTGCTTCATACTCTGCATAGAGAGTTTGTTTAATTGCCCACCTCATTTGTTCTTCATGTAATTGTGGTTCTTTTTTGAAACTAAAATCTTTGTACCGGTATGTTGATTATTGGTATTATGCACCAGATTAAAGGAGGTGGCCCGGTAAGTATTTTATATAAATTTAGTTTTATTAGATTACATCGTACAAGTTAATTTAGTGTAAAAGCCTCGGTAGACTTTATATCCTACTCTGAGGCTTCTTTTATAAGGATTTTTTACAGTAAAAAAGGAAAAAACTAGTGTAAAAGCGAAAATTTAAATTAAGAATACTTTTAATTTAAATTGTAAACCATCTTTTTTAATTTATAAATTTTTAACGAGAGGAGTGTGATCATTAATGTCTTTTACTGCAACATTAGGTAAAAAACTAAGCAGTATTACAAGTGATTTGGCAGCTGCAGCAATGGGAAAGGTAAAAGCAGATACGGTCATTAGAGGAGGACGGATTGTTAATGTCAATACTGGGGAAGTAGAATACGGCAAAGACATAGCAATAAAAAAGGGCTGGATAGTACTGGTAGGTAAAGTAGATCACACAATAGGTGAAGAAACAGAAATTATTGATGCTACTGGCTATACTCTGGTGCCAGGGTTCATGGATGGACACATGCATGTAGAAAGTAGTATGGTTACTGTAAGCCAATTTGCTAAGGCTGTTGTTCCCAGGGGAACCACTACAATATTCATGGATCCCCATGAAATTGCTAATGTTTTAGGAATGGAAGGCGTAAAATTAATGGTCGAAGAAGGTAAAAACCTTCCATTACGAGTCTATGCCACTATGCCTTCCTGTGTACCGGCAGCGCCTGACTTTGAAGACGCCGGTGCTTCATTTGGTCCGAATGAAGTAAAAGAAGCTATGAAGTGGGATAATATTTGTGGGCTTGGAGAAATGATGAACTTTCCAGGAGTTTTAAACGGTAATCCGGATGTTCACGGTGAACTTAAAGCGACTATGGAGAGTGGCAACATAATAACTGGTCACTATGCAGGCCTTGATATAGAAATGGGATTACAGGCATATACTGCTTGTGGCATAGCATCGTGCCATGAAGGTACCACCAGGGAAGATGCTTTAGCAAGGATGCGCCTGGGGATGTATGCTAAAATACGTGAAGGTTCTGCCTGGCAGGATGTCAAAGAATCAGTAAAAGCTATTACTGAAAATAACATAGACACTCGCTATGGTATCCTGGTTACTGATGATGTTCACCCCCATACGTTATTAGAAAAAGGTCATTTGGATCATGTGGTGAGAAGGGCGATCCAGGAAGGTGTAAATCCCGTAACTGCCATTCAAATGGTAACCATTAATACAGCTCAGTGTTTTGGAGTGGATAGATACCTTGGAAGTATATCCCCGGGACGTTGTGCTGATATTGTATTCATCAAGGACTTGGCAGAGGTAAATATTGATAAGGTAATAGTAAATGGAAAGCTGGTAGCTGAAAAAGGAAACTTACTTGTAGAGTTAGAACAATACATCTATCCCGAAAATGCACGTAATTCTGTTCGAGTAATAGAAAACCTTACGCCAGAACATTTCAGTATACGAGCTTCTTCAGATGTAAAAACAGTTAAAGCACATGTTATGGAAATTATTGAAGCTCATGTAGGTACAAAACATAAAATTATAGAACTTCCCGTGGTCAATGGTGAGGTACAAGCAGCAGTGGAGCAGGATATAGCTAAGGTAGCGGTAATTGAGAGGCATGGTGGACCCGGCACCTTTGGCGTAGGGTTGGTAAAAGGTTTCGGATTAAAATCTGGGGCTGTAGCATCAACAGTGGCACATGATAGTCATAATTTACTGGTTGTGGGTACAAACGATCAGGATATGGCTCTGGCCGGAAATACCTTAGCTAAAGAAGGCGGAGGAATGGTTGTTGTTAAGGACGGAAAAGTGTTGGCGTTACTTCCGCTTCCCATTGCAGGTTTAATGTCTGATAAACCTGTCGAAGAAGTTGGAGAAATAGTAGCAGAATTAGATAAGGCATGGAAAGAGCTAGGTTGCAAAATTGTTTCTCCATTTATGACCATGGCGCTTTTAAGCTTACCGGTTCTCCCGGAATTACGAATAACTAATAGGGGCCTCGTTGATACTTTGAAGTTTGAATTCATAAATTTAGTTGAATAAATAAATAAGTAATAAATAAGCCGGAAAATCCGGCTTATTTATTCTCCTATAATTTTTACTAGTACCCGCTTTCTTCTTTTCCCGTCGAACTCTCCGTAAAAGATTTGTTCCCAGGGGCCAAAATCAAGTTTTCCATCTGTTACAGCTACAACTACTTCCCTTCCCATTATTTGTCTTTTTAAATGTGCATCGGCATTATCCTCAAAAGTATTATGAGCATATTGCGAAGTAGGTTCATGAGGCGCTAACTTTTCAAGCCATTTTTTAAAATCTTTGTGAAGACCGCTTTCATGGTCATTAATAAACACGCTAGCAGTTATGTGCATAGCATTTACAAGGCAAAGTCCTTCCTTGATACCACTTTTTTCAATAATTTCTTGTACTTTGTCAGTAATGTTAATAAATTCTACCCTGTTAACAGTATTAAACCATAAGTACTCGCGATAAGATTTCATATTACCATCCTTTTCTGTATTTAAAATCTTCTGTTTTATATAATATAATTTTTATTAAATTACTGACAAGTATGCTCTATATTAATTTTTGATTTTTTAAAAGACAATTTGTAGAATAAATAGGAAAAATAACGGCAGGAGAACAAGCCTAAAGAATAGAATTGTTAACGATGACGTAATTTAATACATGGAGGTGCAACATGGAAAAACTGCCTATAGAAAAATTATATAAGAAATGTAATATTGATAATTTTAACTTTAAAACTACTGCCGAAGTAATACCTTTGGATGATATTATAGGACAGGATCGTGCAGTTAAGGCTATGAATTTCGGGCTTAGGGTAAAAAGTAAAGGATATAACATTTATATGGCAGGTCTTACTGGTACTGGCAAAACAAGTTATGCAAAATCTATTGTAAAAAAGATAGCAGCAGAAGGACATACTCCTGATGATTGGTGTTATGTATATAACTTTTCTCAGCCTGACTATCCTCGCGCAATAAGTTTACCGGCGGGATATGGGGAAAAGTTTGTAGAAGAAATGGATAATATGATAGAAGAATTTAGAGAAGAAATTCCTAAAACTTTAGATAGTGAAGAATTTGAAAACAAGAAAAGGGAGATTGGGCAGAATTATCAGAATCAATCTAACAAAATGCTCCAAGAACTTGATAAATGGGCTAAGGAAAAGGAATTTACTATCCAAAGAACAAGTAAGGGAGTATATTTAGTACCGATTATTGATGGTGAACCAGCCGACCAGCAGAAATTAAACTCGTTACCGGAGGAAGAGGCAGAAGAAATCCAGAATAAGCTTCCAGAGGTTCAAAAAGAATTTGATAAAGTATTACGAAAGATTCGTAATTTAGAAAAACAAACTTTTGAGGAAATGGAAGCTTTGGAAAAAGAGTTTGTTTTATCTGTTGTAGAGCCGGAAATAGAAAAACTTAAGTGTAAGTATGAAACTAACAATAAAATAAAGGATTATTTAGATAGTGTAAAAGAAGATATAATTGACAATCTTCATATTTTAAAAAAAACAGAAGAAGATAATAATCCCTTAAATAGCTTTTTGCCTGTAGATAAACATGAAGAATTTTTTAAGAGATATAAAGTAAATCTATTTGTTAACAACTCGAATACAAAAGGTGCTCCAGTAATAATTGAAAGCAATCCAACATACTATAACTTATTTGGTAAAATAGAAGGAAAACCTCAGTTCGCTACAATTACGATGGATTTTACGGATATTAAAAGTGGTGCTATTCATCAAGCGAATGGTGGCTTTTTAATTGTTTATGCACTTGATATATTAAAAGAGCCTTTTGCCTGGGATGCGTTAAAAAGAACTTTGCAAAATGAGGAGAGCAACATCGAAAATATTGGGGAACAGTTTAAGCTGTATCCCACTGAAACAATTAAGCCTGAGCCAATTCCAATTAAATTAAAGGTTATTTTAATTGGCAGTACTCAAATTCAACAGCTATTACATCATTATGATGAAGATTTCCGCAAACTATTTAAAATAAAGGCGCAATTCGATGTAGAAATGGAAATGTCCGAAGAAAATATTAACAAGTATGCTGCATTTATAGCCTCTATCTGTAAAAGGGAAAAGTTACCTCATTTTGATAGATCAGGTGTTGCAAGTGTTGTTGAATTTAGCTCTAGATTAGCCGGAGATCAAGAAAAATTATCTACGCGTTTTAATGAAGTGGCAGAAATTATTTATGAATCATGTGCTTGGGCTACTTTACAAAACAGCTCTATAGTCACTGCGAAACATGTTCAACATGCTATAAAAGAAAAAGAATTCAGGTCAAATTTATTAGAAGAAAAAATTCAAGAAATGATAGAAACCGGAGAGATTTTAGTTGATACTGAAGGAAAAGTTATAGGTCAAGTCAATGGTCTATCAGTATATGAATTAGGAGATTATTCATTTGGTCGCCCCTCACGAATTACTGCTCGTACTTTTTTAGGTGAATCCGGTGTTGTTAATATCGAAAGGGAAGCAAAGTTAAGTGGTAAAATACATGATAAAGGCATACTTATTTTATCCGGTTACTTAGGAGGAAAATACGCAAAAGATACTCCCTTAACGGTTGCTGCAAGTATTTGCTTTGAGCAGAATTATAGTGGAGTCGATGGCGATAGTGCCAGCTGTGCTGAACTTGCTGCACTTTTAAGTAGCATAGGAGAAATTCCAATAAAACAAGGAATTGCAATTACGGGGTCTCTTAATCAGAAAGGAGAGGTTCAACCCATAGGGGGAGTTAATGAAAAAATTACCGGTTTCTATGAAGTTTGTAAAGTAAAAGGTTTTACAGGAGAACAAGGTGTAATTATCCCAGAGCAGAATGTAAGGAATCTAATGCTTAAACAAGAAATAGTGGCAGCAGTAAATGATAATAAATTTACCATTTATTCTGTAAAAAACATTGATGAAGCCTTGGAGTTGCTTACCGGCATGCCTGCAAGTGAAATTCACCAGAGAGTACAGGAAAAATTGAATGAAATGTATGAGAATGTCAAACAGCATGATAATAACTGAAGACAAATGAATTAAGCGACACTGTTCCGGTCGCTTAATTCATTTGTGATGAATCACTCTTTGTTTTTATCTCATTGTATTCAGTTATCATTTCCTTATACCCATTCCAAAGTTTTTGTTTATAGAGATAATAGTTGATAACTGGATGTCTTTTTAAAACGTTATTAGAAGTCATTCGTATTCCTGCTTCTTCAGTTTCTTTTAATCTTTCAAAAACTCTTTCTTTACATTCTTTTATTGATTTAGCATTGGAAGCTTTTTTAAATTCTTTTTTAGCTATAATTTCATCACTTGTTTCATAAGAAAGATTGTCTGTATTTAAAATATTATCTGATGAAATATTTGATTTTGTGTCTTGGATTTCTTTTTTCACATTATCTAACTCTGTTAACATTGCTTGTAACACTTGATGATTTATATTGAAAATATTATCTATAGTGGTTTCTAAGGCTGAACGAAAATGCTGGTAATCTAGGTCCATTTTTTCAAGAATTAAAGATTTTAAAAAAGGAGTTTGGGATATCATTTCAATTATTTCATCAATTTTATATGAGATGATTTCTGAATTTTTTTTGTATTCTTTTCCTGCAAAATCTGATGGCATTTTAATAGACCCAATACGACCTGTACGACTTGCCATGTGTTTTGCTCCATATGCTATCTGTTTTTTATCTTTGGAATCTTGAGTAAAGATTTTTTCTATATTTTCGTTCAATACAGCTTCCTCCTTACTTATTTTCATTACAAATTATTACCGATATTCAATTAATCTATTCTTAATTTAACTTATTATAAATTCCTATAGTTTTTCCATATTTCTAAAAGATATCAATTAAAAACAAGTTTTACTTAGAAATGCTTGTCTGTCAAAACTATTAAAGGTACAATATGTAGTAGTATGGTAGATTCCATTTATGGCATTGGTAGCCAGGCAGAATTATGGTTTGTTACCGAAATATTGCTTTTTGTAATAAGTCTTGCTGAAGAATCTTTTGGAGAGTTTTGTAATTTTTGTCTTATTTTCTATTATGCAAGTAATTTGCTGTTAAAGGGAATAAAAATTTTAGTTTGGCAGTAAAATACTTTTTAAAAAGAATAAAAGGGTGTGATGAAAATATGGCAAAAATAACTTTTCACGGTCATGCATGCTTTGAAATTGAGGGAAATGGTCAAAAGGTTCTCATTGACCCATTTTTAAACGGAAACCCACTTGCAGATACTAAACCTGAAAACATAACTAATATTGATGCAATACTTGTGTCTCATGGACATGCAGATCATGTGGGAGATACAGTAAAAATTGCTCAAAATAATGATGCAATTGTTGTAGCACCTTTTGAACTAGCCTCTTATCTAGAAAAACAGGGAGTAAAGACTCATCCAATGCATATAGGCGGTGCCCATCAATTTCCCTTTGCGTGGGTAAAACTTGTCAATGCCCTTCATGGCTCAGCTTTTGTGGATGAGAATGACATTCGACCAACCGGTAATCCATGTGGATTTATGATTGAAATGGATAATGTTATGATTTATCACAGTGGTGATACGGGTTTATTTGGCGATATGAAGCTATTCAAAGATTATATTCTTCATGGTAGGGATATAGATGTTGCTCTTATTCCAATTGGAGACAATTTTGTAATGGGACCTGACGATGCTTTAGTTGCAGTGAAATGGATTGCACCTAAAATTGTTGTTCCTATGCATTATAATACGTTTCCAGTAATAGAACAAAATCCGGAAGAATTTAAAAAGTTGGTTGAAGATCAAACAGAAACAGAGTGTTTAATTATTAAACCGGGTGAAAGTTTTGAAATTAGTTAAAGATTTGAGCTCACCGGAAACGGTGGGCTCAAAGTTTGAGATAATTACAATACTAAAATGTTATTTATAGATATTGGGGTTGATTTTATTGTTAACACCAGCCTTTTTTAAAAGTATTATAAAAGATTTACAAAAAGTTGAGCAAGAGCTACAAAAATATGTTCAAACTCAAAATAAGTTGCTATCCGAAACCAGCCGTCATCTACTCCTTGCTGGTGGGAAAAGATTAAGACCTGCTTTTACCTTATTAGTCGGAAAACTTTATAATTCTTCATTGGATAAACTTATTCCTCTAGCGGCTGCGCTAGAAATGATACATATGGCAACTCTGGTACATGACGATGTAGTTGACAAATCTTTAACCAGAAGAGGGAAACCTACAGTTAAAGCTAAATGGGGAGACAGTGTATCTCTTAACACAGGGGATTATCTATTTGCAAAATCATTAATAATAATTTCAGATTATGAGGACAAAAGAATTGCTAATGTCTTGGCAAATGTTAGTGTACAGATGTGTCAGGGAGAAATTCAACAATTGGCGACAGCTTACAATACTGAACAGGGTTTGCGGGACTATTTTTACAGGATAAAAAGAAAAACTGCTCTTTTGATATCTGCCAGTACACAACTTGGTGCAATAGCTTCAGGCGCTTCTCAAAAAGATATTAGGGCGCTAAAATATTATGGATATTATCTAGGTATGGCATTTCAAATTACAGATGACATTTTAGATATGACGGCTGATGAGAAAAAGTTGGGCAAACCTGTTGGCAGTGACCTTCGTCAGGGCATTATTACTTTGCCTGCTATTTTTACATTAAAACATACTCCTTATGGAAATCGTTTAAAAAAATTACTTTCAGAAAAGAATAAAAGTGAGCAGGCAATAATGGAAGCCATATCGATTATTAAAGATAGCGGTGGCATAGATTATTCCTTTAAGATAGCGAGAAAATATATAGAAAAAGCTAAAAAAGAGTTGGAAAAATTACCCCCTGTGAAACATCGCGAAGTTTTACGGGAAATAGCTTCTTTTATATATAAAAGGAGCTATTAGAGGTTATTATAAATTTTAATTATCGTTATAAATAAATATTAATATTATCTTAATGTTTGATTTTTTTGGAGGATTTTAGTATTTAAGTAGCTAATTAGTTAAAAATATAAAAAATGTAGAAACAAGCCTATTGATTTGGAGGAAAAAATGGCAGCGCTTTTTCCGATTTACTTATCTTTAAAAAATAAAGATTGTCTTGTTGTAGGCGGTGGTAAAGTAGCTCAGAGAAAGGTGCAATCGCTTATTGCTGCTGAGGCAAGTGTTAGGGTTATTAGCCCTAAAATCACTTCGGATCTCCTTAAATTAGTTCATGAAGGAAAGATATTTTGGAAACAGAAAAAATTTCATGCTGAGGATTTAGAAAATCCATTTATTGTCATTAGTGCTACTGATGATGAAAATGTTAATAAAGAAGTAGCTACTTTATGCATGGAAAAAAATATTCCAGTGAATGTAGTTGATGATCCTCCCAAATGTACCTTTCATATTCCGGCCGTTGTAAGAAGAGGGGATTTTGCTTTAGCAATTTCTACAGCTGGTAAAAGTCCTATGCTGGCAGGGAAATTAAGACGGCAATTAGAATTCCAGTTTGGTGAGGAATATGAAATTTATGTACAATTGCTTGGAGAAATGCGGGAAAGGATTTTAAAGGAAATTCCTGAAGAGAACAAACGTAGAAAAATTTTTAAAAGGCTTGTTGATTCTGACCTTCTGGATCTTATTAAAGAAGGAAAGCAAAGTAAAATAAAGGAGCGAATAGAAGAATGTATGTACTCCTAGTAGGATTGAATCATAAAACAGCTCCCGTTGAAGTTAGAGAAAAAATGACTTTTACTAAAGGGCAACTTCCAGCTGCCCTTAAAAAATTAAGTGAAAAAGAACATATTGAAGGATGCGCTATTCTTTCCACCTGTAACAGGACAGAGGTTTATGCAACTGCAAAGGATGCAGAAAAAGGTCTTTCTGACATGAAGGAATTTATAAAAAGTGATTGCAATTTAAGTCCTCTGGAAATGAGAGAACATATGTACACTAAAACACTTTATGAAGCTGTAAGACATTTATTTTATGTTGCATCAGGCTTAGATTCCATGATTCTGGGCGAGTCCCAAATCTTAGGGCAGGTAAAAGATGCATATGAAGTAGCATTACAAATTGGTTCAACTAACGGTGTGTTAAATACTTTCTTTCAGCATGCTATAACTGTTGGGAAAAAGGTACGTTCTGAAACAGCAATTGATCAAAATCCGGTATCTGTCAGTTATGTGGCTGTCGAACTTGCAAAACAGTTTTTTAAAGATTTAAGCAAACATAAAGTTTTAGTAATAGGTGCAGGGGAAATGAGTATCCTTACTGCAAAACATCTTGTGGCAAATGGTGTAGAAACTGTAATGGTTAGTAACCGCTCCTTTGACAAAGCAAAACAATTAGCAGAGCAATTTGGTGGAGAGGCTGTAAGTTTTTCCGAGTTGTTTGAGCGGATGGTTGAAACAGATATTGTAATTAGTGCTACCGGTGCAAGACATTATATAATTTATCCTGAAAATATCGGGGCGGTAATGGAGGCACGTAAGGGTAAAAGTTTGTTTATGATTGATATAGCTGTGCCAAGAGATATTCATCCAGCTGTTAAAGATATGGAAGGTGTAAAATTACATGATATTGATGAACTTCGTTATGTGGTAGATAAAAACCTTGAACAGAGAAAGGAAGCAGCAATGGCTGCTGAAGAAATTATTGACGCTGAAATAAATGATTTTTTCAAATGGTTAGGATCTCTTTTTGTAGTCCCTACCATTGTAGCCCTACGAGATAAAGCTGAAAAAATTAAACAGTCAGAATTGAATAGAGCATTTAACAGGCTTGCGCCTCTTACTGATCGTGAAAAAAAAGTCATAGGTTCAATGGCAAACTCCATAGTAAAACAACTCCTACATGACCCTATAATAAATTTGAAAAAGTATGCTAATACAAGTCAGGGACATTTATACTCTGAAATATTACAAAATCTTTTTGATTTAGAGGTTGAAGGACAGAAAAAGAAGAAAAAGGATACTAAACAACTGATAACTGGTTCTCAACAGTAATAAACTTATTGAAATAGGTGATGTAATTGACAAGGGAAATTATTATAGGAACTAGGGATAGTCAATTGGCGCTTTGGCAAACAAATTGGGCTCTTAATAAATTAAAAGAGCTGAACCCGGAATATAATTTCTCAATACGCCACATTAAAACCCATGGTGATAAAATAACTGATGTGGCACTTGCCAAAATTGGAGATAAAGGTCTTTTTACAAAAGAGCTAGAAATTGCCATGTTAGAAGGTGAAATAGATATAGCTGTACACAGTATGAAGGATTTACCGACAAAATTACCTGAAGGATTAAAAATCGGTGCAATTTGTGAAAGGGAAATTGCCCAGGATGTCTTAATCTCACCTCATGGTTATACTTTTGATAATTTACCTGAGGGTGCAAAAGTTGGAACCAGCAGTCTACGGCGTAGAGCACAATTACTCAGTAAAAGACCTGACTTAAATATAGTTGATCTGAGGGGAAATCTTAATACTAGACTCCGGAAAATGAGTTCTCAAAATTTTGATGCTATAATACTTGCAGCTGCAGGCGTTATAAGGATGGGTTGGAAGGATAAAATCAGCCAGTATTTGCCATATAATGTTATGCTTCCTGCTGTAGGGCAAGGCTCAATTGGGATAGAGATCAGGGAAGATGATCCTGAAATAGAAAGAATAATAGATAAAATTAATGATCAAATATCAGCTAATGCAATAAAAGCAGAGAGGGCTTTTTTAGCTCGTCTTGAGGGTGGATGTCAAATACCTATTGGAGCCCTAGGCCAAGTAGAAAAGGATAGCTTAACATTAAAGGGATTAGTTGCTAGTCTTGATGGAAGAAAAGTTTTACAGGATGAAATAAAGGGTTCCCCTCATGAGGCCGATGAACTTGGAGTGGAACTTGCTAACCGCCTCATTGCAAGAGGAGCAGATGAAATATTAAATACAGTTAGACAGGAGACTGATGCCAGTGAGAAATAAGGGAAAGGTATATTTAGTAGGAGCAGGACCTGGTGATTATAAATTAATCACTTTGAAAGGAAAAGAATGTATTGAAAAAGCCCAAGTTATTATCTATGACAGGTTGGTAAATACAAGGTTATTAAAATATGCTAGCCACGATGCAGAAATAATATATGCAGGTAAATCACCGGAAAGGCATACTTTAAAACAACATGAAATTAATGATGTAATAGTAAAAAAAGCGCTTGAAGGAAAAATTGTAACACGTTTAAAGGGAGGAGATCCCTTTGTATTTGGTAGGGGTGGGGAAGAAGCAATAGCTCTAAAAGAAAAAGGAATCCCATTTGAAATAGTTCCCGGGATTACTTCAGCTATTTCCGTTCCTGCCTATGCGGGAATTCCCGTAACCCATAGAGGCATTACCTCAAATGTGGGTTTTGTTACAGGCAATGAGGACCCCACAAAGGAAGATTCTAGTATACAGTGGGATAAAATAGCTACAGGAATGGGTACCTTAGTTTTTCTTATGGGGATGGGTAACCTAACTAGGATAGTTGATAAATTAGTGGAAAATGGTCGCTCTCCTAAAACTCCAATAGCTTTAATTCGTTGGGGCACATTACCTGAACAGGAAACACTTGTAGGTACCCTGGAAGATATCGTTCAAAAAGCACAAAAGGAACAGTTTAAAAATCCTGCGATAATAATTGTTGGTGAAGTAGTTAATTTAAGAAAGGAAATACAATGGGTTGAAAATAAACCTTTATTTGGTAAAAGAGTTTTGGTTACAAGATCCAGAGCACAAGCAAGTGTCTTTGCAGAAAAAATCGAAGCACTTGGGGGAAGTGCTTATGAATTCCCAACAATTGAGATATTACCGCCTGAAGATTACACCCCATTAGATAATGCTATTTCTCATTTAGATAAATTTAAATGGATAGTTTTTACAAGTGTAAATGGTGTTAATTTCTTTTTTCAGAGATTAAAATATCATGGCAAAGACGTGAGAAGCTTAGGAAATGCTCGTCTGGTGGCTATCGGTCCAAAGACTAAAGAAGAGCTTGAAAGATATGGACTAAATATTGATTTTGTTCCGGAAGAGTATAGAGCAGAAGCTATAATTGAAGGACTGGAAGCTAAAAACTTAACAGGAGAAAAAATTCTTTTACCTAGAGCAGATATTGCAAGAAAAGTATTGCCCGAAAAATTGAAAGAATTAGGAGCCCACGTGGAAGAAGTTGCAGCTTATAGAACTGTTTGTGCCACAAGTAACAAGGAAGAAGTTGTTAATATGCTTCAAGAAGGGAAAATAGATGTTATTACATTTACAAGTTCTTCAACAGTCAAAAATTTTATTTCACTTCTTGAAGGACATGATTTAGCGGGACTTCTCAAAAATATTAAATTAGCTTCAATTGGCCCAATTACAACACAAACCGCTCAGAAAAATGGTTTGAATATAGATATTGAAGCAAAAGAATATACATTAGATGGTCTATTGCAAAGCATAGTTGAATTTTATAAATAAATACTATGAGTATAATTTTAATAATATGGTATATTCTGGCACTTTTTATTATACATCTTTTAAGTTATAATATAATTATTAAAAATGATTACTGATAAGGGGTGTTACCCTTGATAAGTATAAGTAAATTATTATGTAATTCCAGTAACTACGGAGACAAATTAAGATACAGTCACCTTTCGAGAGGGGCTACATCTGGTACTACTAAATCCATGGGGCCTGTGGTTGTATGGAACTGTACAAAAACGTGTAACTTGAATTGTATTCACTGTTATGCTGGTTCTGATGCAAGCAAAAATCAAGGTGAACTTACAACTGAAGAAGCAGAAAAGTTTATTGATGATCTAGCAGATTTCAATGTGCCTGTTTTACTGCTTTCAGGAGGAGAACCTTTACTAAGAGATGATATAATGCACCTCTCACGATATGCTGCGGAGAAAGGTATTCGAGTTACCTTTTCAACTAATGGTACCCTAATAACTAGAAAAGTTGCCCAGGAATTAAAAGATATAGGTGTAGGATATGTAGGAATTAGTCTGGACGGTATTGGGGAAAACAATGATAAGTTTCGTGGAAAAAAGGGTGCTTTTGATTTAGCTGTTAGAGGCATTGAGAATTGTCTTGCTGTTGGACAAAGGGTAGGATTAAGATTTACCATTAACAGGCATAATTATCGAGAACTCGACGATATTTTCACATTTATTGAAGAAGAAAATATTCCCCGTGTATGCTTTTACCATCTAGTTTATTCAGGTAGGGGAAGTGAAATGATGAATGAAGATATTAGTCACCAGGAAACTCGCCAGGTTCTAGATTTAATAATTTCTAGGACTGCAGAGTTTCATAAACGTGGATTGGATAAAGAAATCTTAACTGTAGACAATCATTGCGACGGTATCTACCTTTATATGAAATTAAAAGAAATTGATCCTGCTAGAGCGGCTCAAGTTTATGAACTACTAAAGCGAAATGGCGGGAACCGTACAGGAATTGCAATTGGGGAAGTAGATTGGTTTGGATATGTTCATCCTGATCAGTTCACTCAAAATCATACCTTTGGAAATGTTAAAGAAGAAAAGTTTGGAGACATTTGGACAAATAGTGATCATCCTATTTTGAAAGGACTTAAAAATAGAAAACCACTATTAAAGGGTAGATGTGCAAAGTGTAAGTGGCTTGATGTTTGTAATGGTAATTTTAGAGCTAGAGCCGAAGCTGTTACAGGTGATTTTTGGGAGCATGACCCTGCATGTTACCTGACAGATTCAGAAATAGGTTTAAATGCAGGTTTATGTTAAATTTAAGGGGGGATACAAATTGAGTTATCCACTTATTAGGCCTCGTAGATTAAGAAATACTGAAGTGTTAAGAAAAATGGTAAGGGAGTCTACGCTTGCTGTAGACGACCTTATTTATCCGGCTTTTGTGATTTTCGGGGAAAATGTAAGGAATCCCATTAATTCAATGCCGGGCATTTATCAATTTTCAGTTGACCAGTTATTAGAGGAAGCGGAGAAAATAGTAGAACTTGGTATTCCTGCAATTTTACTTTTTGGAATTCCTGAAGCCAAGGATTCTAAAGCTAGTGAAGCTTATAATAATAACGGCATTGTTCAAAAGGCAATCAGGGCACTTAAAAAGGAATTTCCTGATCTCTATGTCATAACCGATGTCTGCTTATGTGAATTTACAGACCATGGCCATTGCGGTATTGTATATGAAGGCGAAATTTTAAATGATCCAACTTTAGAGCTTCTTGCGAAGATGGCACTTTCACACGTTCAAGCTGGAGCGGATATGGTTGCTCCTTCAGATATGATGGATGGAAGGGTTAAAGCAATAAGAGAAAAATTAGATAATCATAATTTTCATCACATCCCGATTATGTCATACTCAGCAAAGTATGCTTCAAAATTCTATGGTCCCTTTAGGGAAGCGGCAGGATCTGCTCCTCAATTTGGGGATAGATGCAGTTACCAAATGGATCCTGCAAATGCAAAGGAAGCATTAAAGGAAGTTGCACTTGATATTGAAGAAGGTGCTGATATTGTTATGGTTAAGCCAGCTTTGGCTTATCTTGATATTATAAAATCTGTTAAGGAGAACTTCAATTATCCGGTAGCTGCTTACAATGTTAGTGGAGAATACTCTATGATCAAAGCTGCAGCACAAAATGGCTGGTTAGATGAAAAAGAAGTAGTATTAGAAATGCTACTTAGCATGAAACGCGCTGGTGCTGATTTGATTTTAACCTATTTTGCGAAGGATGTTGCGCGCTGGCTGCAAGAGAAGTAGTAATTAGCGATGCTACTCTTATTGGGTATCCGAGGAAGGAGTGTGACGGCTCATGATTATATCATGGAATACTACTAATAAATGTAATATGTATTGTGACCACTGTTATAGAGATAGCGGTGAAAAAGCTAGTAATGAATTGAACACTGAAGAAGCAAAGAAACTTCTGGATGAAATTGCTCGTGCAGGTTTTAAAATTATGATTTTTAGCGGTGGAGAGCCGTTAACTCGCTCAGATATTGTAGAACTTGTTCAATATGCTAAAAATTTAGGTTTGAGGCCGGTATTTGGTTCTAATGGCACTTTATTAACCCCAAAGCTTGCAAAGGACTTAAAAAACGCTGGTACTATGGGAATGGGAATAAGTCTTGACAGTATGGATCCAGAAAAACACGATAAGCTAAGAAAATATCAAGGTGCATGGAATAAAGCTATTAAAGGTATGCAATATTGTAAAGAGGCAGGACTTCCTTTTCAGATACACACAACAGTAATGGATTGGAACAACCATGAAATAGAAAGAATTACTGATTTTGCTATTGAAAAAGGTGCTGTAGCTCATCATATTTTCTTTTTGGTTCCTACCGGGCGTGCTGTAAATATCGAACAGGAATCGTTACGAGCTCAGGAATATGAGGAACTTTTACACCGAATTTTAGAAAAACAAAAGGAAATTGATATAGAACTTAAGCCCACATGTGCTCCCCAATTTATGAGAATAGCAAAACAGAAGAAAATACCTATGCGTTTTACAAAGGGGTGTCTGGCAGGTATTTCTTACTGTATCATTAGTCCTAAAGGGGATGTACAGCCGTGTGCATATTTGGATATTGTAGTGGGTAATGTTAGAGAGACTCCATTTGATAAAATTTGGCAGGAAAGCGAAGTATTTAAACGCTTACGCAGTGAGGAATATGGCGGTGGCTGTGGTATCTGTGGTTTTAAAAAGATATGTGGCGGTTGCCGTGCAAGGGCATACTATTATCATGATGGTGACTATATGGCTGAAGAACCGTGGTGTCTCTATCACGGGAGGAGGGGGTATTCTAGTGGACGAACTGGACAGAAAGTTGCTAAAACTTCTGCAAAATAATCTTCCGATAACGCCAGAGCCCTATAAGGACCTGGCGTTGTCTTTACACATTGATCAAAAAGAAGTGCTTTATAGAGTTAAAAAATTAAAAGAAAAAGGTATCATTAGACGTATTGGAGGAGTTTTTGATTCCCGTAAGCTTGGCTATAAAAGTACGTTATGTGCAATGAGCGTACCACGGGAGAGACTCCGGGAAGTTAAAGAAATAGTTAATTCGTACCCTGGAGTTACACATAACTATCTTAGAGAACATTCATTAAATATGTGGTTTACCTTAATAGAACCGTCCCAAGAAAAATTGGAGCGAACAATTTCTGAAATCAGCCAAAAGACTGGACTTCCTGTACGAAATTTACCTGCTTTAAGGCTCTTTAAGATCAAAGTTGAATTTCAGATTCCTAAAGGAGAGGATAATCTTGCCGAGTGATCCCGGTAAATTAAGTGAACTGGACAAAAAAATTATTCGCGAATTACAACAAGATATGCCGGTAGTCCCAAGGCCTTTTGAAAAAGTTGCTGAAAAACTAGGAATTACTGAAGAAGAAATCCTGGAAAAAATCAAATTTTATAAGGAAAAAGGTTATATTAGAAGATTTGGGGCAGCTCTCAGGCATCGAGAAATGGGTTTAACTGCAAATCCAATGATTGTTATGAAGGTCTCTGATGATATAGTTGAAAAGGTAGGAAAGCAAGTTGCTTCTTTTTCTCAGGTTACACATTGTTATCAAAGACCGCCGCAACCTGAATTTCCATTTAACCTCTTTGCAATGATTCATTGTCCAACTAAGGAAGAATGTGAACAATTGGCTAAAAAAATAGTTGAGTCTGTTGATGTAGAGGATTATAAATTATTATATAGCACTCAGGAATTAAAAAAGACAAGTATGAAATATTTTCATGATGAATAGGAGGATTAGATACTGTGGAATTAACTCGCTCAAAAAAGTTATTTGAAGAAGCAAAAAAATTGATGCCTGGAGGGGTAAACAGCCCAGTAAGAGCTTTCACTTCTGTGGATATGGATCCACCTTTTATTGTTAGAGGTGAGGGAGCGTATATTTACGATGAAGACGGAAATAAATACATAGACTATGTTGCTTCCTGGGGTCCATTGATATTAGGACATGCTCATCCAAAAGTTAAGGAAGCCTTAGCCGAATGTTTAGAAAAAGGCACTAGCTTTGGAGCTCCAACTGAGTTGGAAAATGAAATGGCTCGTTTAATTATCGACGCAGTTCCCGGGATTGAAATGGTGCGTATGGTTAATTCAGGAACTGAAGCTACCATGAGTGCACTAAGACTTGCTAGAGCATATACAGGCCGCAAAAAAATCATAAAATTTGAAGGTTGTTATCATGGTCATTCTGATCCTTTACTAATAAAAGCCGGTTCCGGGGCATCTACCCATGGTGTACCTACTTCACCTGGTGTTCCTGAGGATTCCATTCAAAACACCATAATCGTTCCCTATAACAATATTGAAGCTTTAGAAAGGGTTATCTTCTATGAAGGTGGCGAAAATATAGCCGCAATAATTTTAGAGCCGGTAGCCGGCAATATGGGATGTGTTCCACCAGCAGTAAATTATCTGGAAAAGTTACGAGAGTTAACTGAAGCATATGGTATTGTATTAATTTTTGATGAAGTTATGAGTGGTTTCCGGGTAGCACACGGAGGTGCACAGCAGAGATTTGGTGTAAAACCCGATTTAACATGTTTGGGTAAAATAATTGGTGGCGGATTGCCCGTAGGGGCATATGGAGGTAAAAAAGAAATAATGGAAATGGTGTCACCGGTAGGTCCTGTTTATCAAGCAGGAACACTTTCGGGTAACCCGCTTGCAATGGCTGCGGGCATTGCTACTCTGAAGCAATTAAATAAAGATATGTACAGGGATTTGGAATTTAAGACTGCTAAAGTGGAAGCGGCCTTTAGAGAAGCAGCAAGAGAAGCAAAAGTTCCTGTATGTATAAATAGATTAGGGGGTATGTTCTCCTGTTTCTTTACCGACAAGAGGGTAATAGATTTTGAAACTGCTGCTAGCGCTAGTATGCCTAGGTTTAAGGTGTTTTTCAAGGAAATGCTAGAACAAGGAATATATCTGGCTCCATCTCCCTTTGAAGCCGCCTTCATGTCTTTCGCTCACAGTGATGAAGATATAGAAAAGACTATAGAAGCAGCATCTAAAGCATTTAAAAAAGCTAAAGAAGTTGAATAAAAATTTTTAAGGAGGCAATACTACAAATACACACTCACTTCTTCATAGACCTCCTTGAGCCACTTAACCCGGAGCAAAAAGCTCCGGGTTAAGTGGTTTTTTGTTAATAAAAAAGGAAAAACGCCATTTAAAGTCGAAAATTGACATTGTATGCATATTGTAGTAATTTCCCTGTCTGAAGAGGTGAGTTTCTTGATATTTGCTTTAGATGTTGGTACTAGAACTGTCATGGGAATGGTCTTGGAACAGCGAGAAACAGAGTTACATATTAAAGCAGCCTGTATTGAAGAACATCAAGGTCGAGCAATGCTTGATGGCCAAATTCAAGATATTCCAGAAGTAGTAAAAGTAGTCAGAAAAGTTAAGAATAAGCTTGAAAAAAAAGTAGATACAAAATTAAAAAAAGTTTCAGTAGCTGCAGCTGGAAGAGCTTTAAAAACTGTAGAAGCTCAAGCAATAAAAAAGTGCGACCCTTCAAATGCAATTTCCAAAGAGGCCATTTATGCATTACAGATTGAAGGACTTCAAAAGGCACAGCAAAAATTAACGGGAGATCCGACAATTAGTGAATATTACTGTGTTGGTTATAGTATTAAAAGGTATGTGTTAGATAATTCTTCAATAGAAAATTTAGAGGGGCAGTATGGTAAAACCATGGGAGTAGAACTTATAGCAACTTTTTTACCCAGGGTTGTAGTTGATTCACTTCACAGTGTATTAACACAATGTGATTTAAGTATTGAAACCCTTACATTGGAACCTATTGCTGCCAGCCATTTAATAATAGAACCAGGTATGAGAAAATTAAATTTAGCCCTTGTAGATATTGGGGCCGGAACATCTGATATTGCCATCAGCAAAGAGGGAGCTATAGTAGCTTTTGGAATGGTTCCTTATGCCGGAGATGAAATAACAGAAAGCATCTCCGAAACATTGCTTGTAGATTTCACAACTGCAGAAAAAATAAAGAGACAGCTTAAATCAAATAATTTGATAAAATTTAAAGATGTACTAGGTAATATACATGAAGAAAAGACGGAAAAAATAATAAATAAAATTAAAAAATCTATTAATGAATTGACTACTAGAATTGCTGATGAAATTGTCAAACTTAATGGTAAATCCCCCAGTGCGGTTCTTTGCATTGGCGGGGGAAGTCAAACTCCAACTTTAAGTGAAAGTTTGGCAAATTACTTGGGGCTTACTCTAGATAGGGTTGCAGTAAGGGATAGAAGTGCAGTTAAGGGAATAAGTGGTTTTCCCAAATTAGTTAGTGGACCGGAGTCTATAACGCCTCTAGGAATTGCATTTACCCAATGGCAGGGGGAAGGTATTAGTTTAGAATTTGTGGAAGTCAATGATAAAATGGTGAGGGTTTTCGGTGATGATAAATTAAAAGTAGTAGATGTCTTATATGCTGCAGGAATACCCAGTAGCAGTATTTACGGTAAACCTGGCCAAGGGATAACAATTGAAGTGAATGGTAAAGTAAAACTGATTCCCGGAGAAAAGGCAAAGGTTGCAGAAATTTTAATTAATAACAAACCTGCTTACTTGGATAGCTTCGTTAAACAAGGTGATAAAATTAAATTTAAACCTGCTAGGCAGGGTAAACCCGCTAATCTAAGCGTAGCAGACATAATTCCCGGTGATTTAAATAAGGAAATAATTTTTAATGGTGATAAAATAAAAATCCAGCCGAAAATTTATGTAAATGGTAAAATGGCTTTATCTACACTGAAATTAGAAGATAATGATAGCGTTAACTGGCAAGAAATAAATACAGTAGAGGACCTTCTCAATTTTTGTAAATACGATATATCAACTGTAAATAAAATACTAGTGAATAACCAAAATGCTTCCCTAGATGCGAAAATAAATGACGGAGATATCATATCCCTAATAGATAAGAACACCGATAAAAATAATGAAATAGAGCAATTAAAGGGTATAAATATTAAAGTAAATGGAAAGGAAGTATGGTTACCAGGTGAATCATTTATTTTAACAGATATTTTTTCGGTTTATAATTTTTCAACAACTCCACCTCCTGATAAGAAGAAATTATTTATGCAAGTAAATGGAAATGATGCTACCTTTGTAACACCTTTAAAGGATGGCGATCAAGTTACTCTTAATTGGATATAAAAAAGGTCGGTTTTTTCCGACCTTATATTTGAATAGGTAATTCTAAAAGGTATATAGTTAATTTTTTTCTTCCAAAATTTAATGCTTGTTGGTGTGTTTTCATAAATATATCTATTCTATTTCCTAGTATTTTTCCACCAACGTCTTCAGCAGTAAAAATAGTATTAAGCTCTGGAATATAAATTTTGGTACCTAATTGAATTACGTTAGGATCTACTGCAACAGTACGTCCCACTTGCGCCAGTGTACCTGTTGCTGTTATGCCGTCTGTTTTACCACAGCACTTTTTACATGCATCATATCCAGTAGCTTCTACTCTTAGAGGTTTTGATACTTGATAACCTGCTAAATGATAACTGTTTAAAACATATTTAACTTCTATTGAAGTGACTTTGTCTGATGGGTGCTCTGCATGAGCAGGAAATATAGCTCAGAAGAATATAATTAAAGTCATTAATAATGTAAAGGCTGCTTTTAACTTCATTTTTACCACCTCATAATTATTATTTACATCTTAAAAAAAAATATAATGGTAAAATATGCTTATATAAAAAAGATTGACATCTATACTATATATTGATATAATTACATTTGCGTTAATACCATGCGGCAGTGGCGGAATCGGCAGACGCGCTAGATTCAGGTTCTAGTGGGCATAGCGCTCGTGGGGGTTCAAGTCCCTTCTGCCGCACCAGTATTTTTAGGGGTCTAATTGGTAGTTATACCAATTAGACCCCTTTTTTAAAACTTTAAAGTTAATACCACTTAAAAATTGAGATATAAAAGAAAGAAAAAAGTAAAGGTTTAATTAGAAAAAGCCAACTTCCAATTGAAAAATCGGAAGTTGGCTTTTTTGGCTGGGGCAGTAGGATTCGAACCTACGAATGCACGGTCCAAAGCCGTGTGCCTTACCGCTTGGCTATGCCCCAATGGTGGTGGAGAGGACTGGATTCGAACCAGTGAAGGCGAACGCCAGCAGATTTACAGTCTGCCCCCTTTGGCCAACTCGGGAACCTCTCCTTGCTATTGTTTACAAAGTTATTTATTTTATACAAATAAATTTTAAAAATAATGGAGCCGACGATCGGACTTGAACCGATAACCTGCTGATTACAAGTCAGCTGCTCTACCAATTGAGCTACGTCGGCAAGATGTTGGCGGAGCTGACGGGACTTGAACCCGCGACCTCCGGCTTGACAGGCCGGCATGGTAACCATCTCCACCACAGCTCCTAATAAATATTTTTTGGTGGGCGGTACAAGGCTCGAACTTGTGACCCCCTGCTTGTAAGGCAGGTGCTCTCCCAACTGAGCTAACCGCCCATAACGGATGTCGGAAACCCGACTTCCGACTTCTTTTTTGGTGACCCGTAGGGGATTCGAACCCCTGTTACCGGCGTGAAAGGCCGGTGTCTTAGACCCCTTGACCAACGGGCCATGCTTATGGTCGGGGCGGAGGGATTTGAACCCCCGACCCCATGGTCCCAAACCATGTGCGCTACCAAACTGCGCTACGCCCCGACGGACAGGAGATATTATAGCGAAATTTTTATGGTAAGTCAACTCTATTTATATATATTTATATATTTTTTTCTCTTTACTTAAGTAAATAATTACTTTATAATAATTAGTTGAGAATAGGGAAACGTTATAGTTAAGAATTTATTTTCACTACCCATTCATTACCATTATATATCAGCATTTCAATGCAATTATATGTCTCAATATTTTCAAGTTAATGGACCTCTGTCTGAATTAATTTGTAAAATTCAATTCAAACAGAGGTTTTCCAATTGGTAACAAATAAATCATCAAGGAGATGACCGAAAATGAACAAGTGGAAAGGATCAACATTAAATTCAACTGAAGGTGTATCTACCGCGGACGATTATGATGAAAGTTATGTTCAAATTTCCTCAAATTTTTGGCATTTATTTCAATCAAAACATCCTCTTGTTGAAACTTTTGTAATTGTTGTTTTTGCGATGGTTATCGGTATTATCGGTGGTTTTGGAGCTATTGTTTTTAGGTACTTAATTAACTTTTTTAGGAACTTTTTTTCAGCTGGTATTTCTAGTGGTTTTTCGTTTTTAGGTAATTATAGTATATATTTCGAAGCATTCATTCCAGCTATTGGTTTATTAATTGTCGGTATTATATCTAATTATTTTGCAAAAGAAGTAAAAGGTCACGGTGTGCCTCAGATTTTAGAAGCACTTGCACTACGCGGAGGAAAAATTAATCCTAAAGTTTCCTTTTTCGGTATATTAGCACCTTCCATAACAATTGGAGCTGGTGGTTCTGTTGGTCAGGAAGGTCCTATAGCACTTATAGGCGCTTCCTTTGGCTCAGTAGTAGGGCAATTACTTAAGTTGCCTGAAAAATATATTACTTTATTTCTTGCTTGTGGTGCTTCTGCTGGTATTGCAGCTACTTTTAATGCACCTATAGCAGGCGCCTTTTTTGGTTTAGAGGTGGTGTTAGGAAGTTATTCCATGGGAACTATTGTTCCAGTTTTCATTTCGGCAATTACTGGGACAGTGATATTTACAAGCTTGATGGGTACTGAAACTATTTTAGCAACACCTAACTATACTTTATCCCATCCAACTGAAGTATTGGTAATGATACTATTAGGAGTTATAGCTGGTTTTTTTGGTCTTGTTTATACTAGAGGTTTAACTTTTGTTGAAGAAATTTTTGATGGTTGGAGTATTCCTTTTTGGGTTAAAGCTATTATTGGCGGAACAGCAGTAGGTAGTATTGGTCTTTTTTTTCCCCAAGTTTTAGGTGTTGGTTACTCAACAATGGAAGAAGTTTTGTTGGGTAATATTCCACTTATAAGTATTATTTTATTGTTGCTTTTTAAATATTTGGCAACATTATTAACGATTGGGGCAGGAGGTTCAGGTGGAGTCTTTGCTCCATCGTTATATCTTGGAGTTATGCTTGGGGGAATTTACGGTAGTTTAGCTGACAAATTATTTCCTAGCTTCATAGCTAATCCTTGGATGTATTGTATAATTGGAATGGGAGCAATCTTTGCTGCTTCAGCACAAGCCCCGTTGACTGCTAGCACAATAATTTTAGAAATTACCGGCGATTATCAGATTGCAGTTGGAGTAATGGCAGCATGCGCTATTAGCTATTTAATACACGGTTCATTGATTAGGGACTCTATGTATACTGTCAAGTTGACTAAAAGAGGTATTGAAATTTTACGTGGTACGGATATTAGAACTACTGAAAGAATTCCTGTGAAAGCTGCAATGGAACCGTTAAAGTACTTTGTTTATGATGATGACAGTATTCAAAAAGCTACCAGATTGTTAATGAATTCAAAAGCTGACTTACTTGTGGTGTTAAATAAAAATAAAGAAATGGTTGGAATTCTTACTCACTCTAATTTACGAGGAGCAAATGAGCTTCAAAATATAAATGATGTTACGGTAAAAGTAAAAGATGTTGTTCAAAGAAATGTTAAAAGTATAACTGTAAATGATAATCTTGAAGATGCAATGCGGCTTTTCAGCTTCTTCAACGTTAAAACTTTGCCGGTTGTTCATCCTGATAATTTTAAAAGAGTTGTAGGTATTTTAACTCACGCGGATGTTATCAATGCTTATAGTACTCGAACCTTACACAGTATGGAAGCTACTTCAAAAATAAGTGCCTTAACAGATAAAAACGCAAAGCAAAATGGTGGATTTAGAAGCTTCATACTTTCGGAATCATCTCCAGTTGTAGGTAAGCCTCTTTGTGACATTGAGTTGCCTGAGGAGTGTGTATTAGTTTCTATTATGAGAAAAGATGAAGTAATAGTACCACATGGCAACACTGTACTTCAGCCATATGATACTCTACTTGTCTTTGCAGTTCCCGCGCGAAAACTTACCGGTTTGAACAAAATTTTTGCATAGTAGTTCACCGCTTAACATAGGTTCAAAGGGCTCAGTGGGAAGAGATGACTGCAAATGAAGTGGGAAGGCTACCAATAGTAGATGAAAATGATAATTTTAAATTAATTGGTTTAATTACCCGCAGTGATATTCTTAAGGCTTATTATAAAAATACGGGTACAAAATTTTAAAAAGCCAAAAAAGCTATTAGTATTATTGATTTATTCCATAATTATTTACAATACTTATAAAACCCTTTAGTTAAGAGGGTTTTATTTTTTTATATAGAATACAAATATAAGAATATTGTAAATAGTTGAAAATAAGGCATAAATAGCATAAAAATATAAATAAATAGTAATATTTTATACCTGGTTATCTGTAATCAGATTTGTAGCCTTTGATCCCTAATAAACGACCTTTTAAAGTTAATCAAAACTAAATGACAGGAGGTTTTATGCAGACAACCATAATCGTAAAAATTCAGGCAAATGGTAAAATAATTTTTTGTTTCAAAAAAAACATTATTATATCTTATTATAAAAAGGAATTATTACAAATATTATAGAACTTTATTACCAAAAAATAATGTTATTGAACTCACAAGCACAAACGATTATTTGACATTATCTTTTAAAGAGGTGTTTGCCATGAAAATAGCAATATCCGGCAAAGGTGGCGTAGGGAAAACTACAGTTTCGGCTGGTATTATAAAATATTTTGCAAGTAAAGGAAACCAGGTATTTGCAGTGGATGCGGATCCTGATATTAGTCTTGGCACTGTGCTAGGTTTGTCTGATGAGACAATAGATAATTTAAAACCAATTGTAGATATGAGAGAAGTGATCGCACAAAAAACAGGCGGAGACGGGGCATTTTTTTCACTCAATCCTGATGTTGACGATCTTGTTGAAGGTTATGTAGTAACTAAAGGAAACATTTTCTTTTTAAAAATGGGAGCAGTAAAACAGGGCGGTTCATCATGTTACTGTCGAGAAAATACAGTTCTCAACGCTTTGGTAGGTTCGTTACTTATTAAAGAGAAGGAATTTGTTGTATTGGATATGGGTGCAGGGATTGAGCATCTTACGAGGGGTACAGCTAATGGGGTTGACTTAATGCTTGTAGTTACTGAACCTAGTCTTGTAAGTGTACAAACATCTCGGACCGTAAAAAAGTTAGCAAATGAAATAGGTGTAAAAAACGTTAAATTTATTGGAAATAAAATTCGTAGTGAGAAAGAAATAAATTTCTTAAAAACAAAACTTCCCTCGAAAGATATTTTAGGATTTATTCCATTCTCAAATGAAGTTATGGAAGCTGCAATGGGAATGAATAGTTACGAAAAAATACCTGACCAATTAAATCAAATTGCAGCTGAAATTTTAGATGCTAAGTTTTAAAACCCATGAGGTTTTAAATATATCCTAATATGTAAGAAAATTTAAACCAAGGAGGTTGAAAAAATGCCGAGATTTAGGGATCTATCCCACACTTCAAGACCTTCTGATGTAGAAAGGGTTCCAAATCGAAAGGTACGCGAACGTACTACTGACCCTGCTGCATTGGAAATGTTAGAAGTGGCTAAAGAGAACGACATTGTAACTGCATTTGACAGGTTTGTCGCTCAACAACCGCAATGTAAATTTGGTTATGAAGGTATTTGCTGCAGATTTTGTATGGCAGGCCCATGCCGTATTAAAGCGGAGGAAGGACCCGGAAGCAAAGGGATATGTGGTGCATCCTCATGGACAATTGTAGCAAGAAGCGTTGGTTTAATGATTCTAACAGGCGCTGCATCACATTCTGAGCATGCAAATCATATTGCCCAATCGTTCATAGAAGTGGCAGAGGGTAAAGCGTCTGATTATTCCATCAAGGATACGAAAAAGCTTTATCATGTATGTGAAAAACTTGGCATAGAAACTGAAGGTAAAGACGAAATGGCCCTTGTTAAAGAAATTGGTGAACTTGCCTTGGAAGATATGAGCCGCTTAAAGCATATGGGAGAATCTAAGTGGTTAAATTCCTACTTGATTCCAGAGCGCTTAGAAAAATATAGAAGCTGCAATGTTATGCCTCATGGTATTCATGCCACGATATCAGATCTTGTAACTCAGGCACACGTAGGTATGGACAATGATCCAGTAAACCTTGTGTTTAGTGCTGTTAGGGTTGCATTAGCAGACATTGCTGGTCAACATATAGCAACTGATATTTCCGATATCCTTTTTGGTACTCCTCAACCAACTGTTTCAGAAGCGAATATGGGAGTACTAGATCCTAATAAAGTTAACTTCGTTGTACATGGTCATAACCCACTTCTCAGCGATATCATAGTGCAAACTGCCAAGGAAATGGAAGATAAAGCAAAGGCTGCCGGAGCTGAAGGAATTAACGTTGTAGGCATTTGCTGTACAGGTAATGAAGTTTTAATGCGCCATGGAATTCCACTCTTAACATCCTATTCATCTCAAGAATTAGCTATTACAACAGGTGCATGTGACGCAATGGTTGTTGATGTTCAATGTATTATGCCAAGCATTCAAAATGTAGCTGAATGTTATCATACAAAAATCATAACAACTTCTGACATAGTTAAAATTCCTGGAACATATCACTTCGATTACCGGACAGAAAACGCTAAAGAAAGTGCTAAAGAATGTTTACAATTAGCTATTGATGCATTTAAAGAACGTAAAGAACTTAATAGAGCAGTTACTATACCTGAACATAAAAATAAGCTGGTTGCAGGTTTCAGTAATGAAGCATTACTAGATATTTTTGCAAGTGTAGACAGTGAAAATCCAATAGGTGTATTAAATAAAGCTATTTTAGAAGGTGAACTAAAAGGTGTAGTTTTAGCATGTGGTTGTAACAATGCTAAATCTTACCAAGATGAAAAGCATATTACAATAATTAAAGAATTACTTAAAAATGATGTGTTGGTCATCTCTACCGGATGCTCAGCAATAGCTGCTGCTAAGTTTGGTCTAATGGATCCTGAGAAAGCAGATGAACTTTGTGGACCTGGGTTGAAGAAGTTCTTAAGCAGATTAGAAGAAAAAGCAAATCTAAAAACAAGATTACCAGCTATCTTCCATATAGGATCTTGTGTTGATAATTCAAGAGCTTTCGACCTCTTAATGATGATGGCGAAAGATTTAGGTGTTGATACTCCTAAAGTACCTTTTGCGGCAACAGCTCCTGAAGCTATGAGCGGTAAATCTACAGCTATCGGAACCTGGCTGGTTGCTAACGGCTGGCCGACTCATGTTGGAAATATGCCTCCTGTAGAAGGAAGTGACTTGATTTATAGTATTTTAACACAAATTGCAAGTGATGTTTATGGAGGTTACTTCATATTTGAAATGGATCCCGAAGTTGCTGCTAAAAAACTACTTAATGCACTTGAATATAGAACCTGGAAGTTAAAAATTCATCAAAAGCAAGCTGAAATAAACGAAACACCTTTATGTCAGAACTACTAATATATAATTTCATTTGAAAGGAGGAAGAAACATGTCAGAAGTACAAAACTTTGATGCTATTTTTGAAGGTGCCGTAGAGTCAGGTAAAGAACCAAAGAAACTTTTTAGAGAGACTTATCACGGGGCTATTACAGCTACCGGTTATGCAGAGATATTATTGAATCAGGCTATTCGTCGTTACGGGGCAGATCATCCTGTTAGCTACCCCGATACTGCTTATTACTTACCTGTTATAAGATGTTGGACTGGTGCAAAACCTGAAACCTTGAGAGATTTAGTTCCTATCTTAAATAGAGAAAGAGGACTTTTAAAAGAAAACTTAAACTTTGAAAATTCACGATTAGCAGGTAGGGCTACCTGGATCGCTGCAGAAATTATTGAGGCAGTGCATTATTTAAGACATTCAAAGGAAAATCCTTTATATCCAAAACCATGGACGGGGTTTATAGGCGATCCGGTTGTGCGTCAATATGGTATTAAAATGGTTGACTGGACAATTCCAGGTGAAGCTGTAATTATCGGTAGGGCTAAAACTAGCAAACACGCTAAACAAATTGTTGATGATCTGATGAGCAAAGGTATGATGCTCTTCCTCTGTGATGAAATCATTGAACAGCTCATGGAGGAAAATGTAAAATTAGGTATCGATTATATTGCGTTCCCAGTGGGTAACTTTACTCAAGTAGTTCATGCTGCAAATTATGCGTTGCGTGCAGGTATGATGTTTGGCGGAGTCACACCTGGCAACCTTGAAGAACAGCGCGATTACCAAAGAAGAAGAATTCGTGCATTTGTTCTGTATCTTGGAGAGCATGACATGGTAAAAACCGCAGCTGCCATGGGCGCTATTTACACCGGATTCCCAGTAATTACTGACCAGGTGCTACCGGAAGATAAACAAATTAAAGACTGGTTCATTTCACAACCAGACTATGAAAAGATAGTGCAAACTGCACTGGAAGTTAGAGGAATTAAGATTACTAATATCAAATTAGATATTCCAATTAATTTTGGACCTGCTTTTGAAGGTGAAACAATTCGTAAGAACCAAATGTACGTTGAAATGGGTGGAGGACGCACCCCATCGTTTGAATTAGTAAGAAGTGTAAATGATGATGAAATAGAAGACGGTAAGATTGAAGTTGTAGGTCCTGAGCTTGATGAAATAGAAGAGGGAAGTAAATTACCATTTGGTATTATGGTAGACATTTACGGGCGTAAGATGCAGGAAGAATTTGAAGGCGTTCTGGAGCGTCGTATCCATGATTTTATTAACTACGGTGAAGGTTTGTGGCACACTGCTCAAAGGGACATTAACTGGTTAAGGATTAGTAAGGAAGCAATTGAAAAAGGAGTTAAATTTAAGCATTATGGAGATATTTTAATAACTAAATTTAAGCAAGAATTTCCGGCAATTGTCGACAGGGTACAGGTTAAGATTTTAACCGACCCGGATGCAGTTGAAGAAAATATTAAATTAGCACGCGAAATATACAGAAAGCGTGACGATAGAATGAAGGGCCTGACAGATGATAAAGTAGAAGAGTTCTATTCCTGTACTCTCTGCCAGTCATTTGCTCCTAACCACGTTTGTATAGTAACACCGGAAAGGGTCGGTCTTTGTGGAGCAGTAACATGGTTAGATGGTAGGGCTTCTTATGAAATTGATAATACAGGTCCTAACCAACCAATTCCTAAGGGTCAATGCTTGGATGAAATTAAAGGGGTATGGAAGAGTTGTAATGACTTTACCTATCAGGCATCAAACCGTACAATTGAGGAAGTCTGCTTATATACATTAATGGATAGACCAATGACTTCCTGTGGTTGTTTCGAAGCAATCATGGCCATTGTTCCTGAAGCTAACGGTATTATGATCACTACCAGGGAACATACCGGTGATACTCCATGTGGAATGACATTCTCTACACTAGCAGGTATGGTTGGTGGGGGAGTTCAAACTCCCGGCTTCATGGGAATTGGTAGAAGTTATATAAATAGTCGTAAGTTCATTAAGGCTGATGGTGGTATTGCAAGAATTGTTTGGATGCCAAAAGAGCTAAAAGAATTTCTGGGTGAAGAATTTAGAGATCGTTGTGAAGAGGAAGGTCTTGGAAGAGACTTTGTAGACAAGATTGCTGATGAAACAGTTGGTACAACTGTCGAAGAGATACTACCATTCCTTGAAGAAAACGGGCATCCAGCACTTACAATGGATCCCTTGATGTAAGAATACCTTAAAGCAGGTTGTTAGCCTGCAGCCTGCTTTAACCATTTTAAGACTACATCCATTACTTAGAAAAATAATGAAAGGGGATTGTTCTATGGGTTTAACAGGTTTGGAAATCTACAAACAACTACCGAAAAAAAATTGTGGTGAATGTGGACCTCCAACTTGCTTGGCTTTTGCAATGAACCTGGCAAATGGTAAGGCAAGTCTTGATGCATGTCCCTATGTTACAGACGAAGCTAAAGAAGCTCTGGAATCAGCTTCTGCACCTCCAATTGCTAAAGTAATAGCTGGTGTTGGTGACAATGAAGTTGTAATGGGAGACGAAACTGAGCTCTTCCGTCATGACAAAAAATTCTATCATGAAACTGCTATAGCTGTTCGTGTAAGCGATAAGCTTTCTACAGATGAATTAAAGGCTAAAGTAGAAGAAATCAATGGCTTGGTATTTGAAAGGGTAGGATTGGAATACAAGATACAGTTTGTTGCTGTTGAAAATGAATCCGAAGATGCTGATACATTTGCAGAGGCAGTAAAAACTGTAGTTGCTGGTACAGACACTACACCAATGTTAATAACTACAGATGTGGATGCCATGAAAAAGGCATTAGATATCGCTGCTGATAAGAAGCCTCTCTTGTGTGCCGCTACAGAAGAAAATTATGAAGAAATGACTAAATTAGCAAAAGAAAAAGAGTGTCCTTTAGTAGTTAGAGCAAAAGGATTAGACGCACTTGCTGATCTCAGCAAAAAAGTGACAGATTTAGGCTATAACAAGTTAGTTCTCGATCCCGGACATAGAGATGAAAGTCAAGTTTGTGCTGACTTTGTTCAAGTAAGAAGACAGTCTATTAAGAAGAAATTCAGACCATTAGGTTACCCATTAGTAGCATTTACAACTGCAGAAGATCCATTAGAGGAAGTTAATGAAGCAGTAGCTTATGTAAGTAAATATGCAAGTGTAGTTGTTATGAATGCTTGCGACAAGGCTCAACTTCTACCTTTATTATCCTGGAGACAAAACCTCTATACAGATCCACAAGTACCAATTCAAGTTGAAGAGAAAATTCATAAAGTGGGAGAACCTGATGAAAATTCACCTGTATATCTCACTACAAACTTCTCCTTAACTTACTACACTGTAGAAGGTGAAATAGAAAGCAGCAAGATTCCCGCATGGGTAATCCCGGTTGCAACAGATGGTACTTCGGTACTTACAGCTTATTCTGCAGGTAAATATGAGCCTGAAAAAATTGCTGAAGTTATGAAAAAGCTTGGAATTGAAGAAAAAGTTTCACACAAGAATATTGTAATCCCCGGACTGGTTGCAGTAATTAGTGGTAAGTTGGAAGAAGCATCTGGTTGGAATGTTATTGTAGGTCCAAGGGAGGCTTCCGGAATTCCGGCATTTGCAAAGGCTAATTTCGCTCGGGAGTGATTTAATTAATGAGTTATTCAGTGACTTTTACCCCGGATAATGTAACAATTACCGTAAAAGAAGGAACAGACCTTTTAACAGCGGCTACAAAAGCCGGTATATCTATCAAGAGCACTTGTGGCGGAGAAGGTACCTGCGGCCGCTGCAGGGTTAAAGTTGTTAAAGGAAATACCAATAATAGTACTAAAAACTATGGTAATTTATCTGAAGAACTAAGGAATGCCGGCTTTGTGTTAGCGTGTAAGACATTTGTTGAAGATAACCTAGTAATCGAAGTTCCTGCTGAATCCCGTTTAGATGAACACCAGGTTCTGCTTGATAAAAAAAATTCTGGGTTACTTAAAGAGAGTGATTTAGATTTACTAAAGGATTATCCGCTAAACCCTATTTGTCGCAAGTATTATTTAGAATTGGATCCTCCTACCCTCAATGAAAATACAAGTGATTTTGAAAGGCTTCAGGCTAATCTCCAAAAAAAATATAATTTATCTAACTTAACAATAGATCTTATGGAATTACAGGAACTTGCAGATAATTTACGATCTGGAGGTTGGAAAGTAACAGTTACAATAGTAAATTGTGGTGACAAAAATGAAGTAGTAAGAGTAGAACCAGGCTATTCAAAAAATCCTTGTTATGGGCTAGCCGTTGATATCGGTACTACTACTGTGGTTGTGAGTTTAGTAGATACGGAAAAAGGTTGTTCAATTGATAGAATGGGATCATACAATAAGCAGGCACGCTACGGAGACGACGTAATTGCTCGTATGATTTATGCCAGTGACCACGGGGTAAAGGAACTGCAAAGCGCAGTGATAGATACAATTAATGATTTAATTAATAAAATTTTGAGGAAAAACAGGTTAAAGCCTGAAGATATTGCTGTAATGACTACAGCAGGAAATACAACAATGGCTCACCTGTTTTTAGGGTTAGACCCTAAGTATATAAGGTTAGAACCATATATTCCTACAGCAAGTAAATTTCCTATTGTAAAGGCAGGTCATTTAGGGCTAAATATTAACCACAATGCACCGGTCTATTCTTTCCCCGCTATAGCCAGTTATGTGGGAGGAGACATAGTCTCCGGGAGCTTATCCGTTGGAATTAATAATAAAGAAGAACTGACTTTATTAATAGATATTGGTACCAATGGGGAAATTGTTTTTGGAAACAAAGACTGGCTAATAAGCTGTGCATGTTCTGCAGGCCCTGCCTTTGAAGGTGGCGGAATAAGCTGCGGAACACGCGCAATGAAGGGAGCCATCGAAAGGGTGCAGATAGACCCTGATACACTTCAGGTAAAAGTTTCTACTATTGGTAGAGAAAAAGCAATAGGAATATGCGGTTCAGGGCTTATTGATTGTATTTCTGAAATGCATAAAGCTGGAATAATAGATAGAAGCGGGCAATTCATCAAGGTAGATGCTCCATCTATAAGGGAAACAAGTTCTGATAAAGAATTAGTTGTAGTAACTACAGATAAATCTGCAATAGAAAAGGATATAGTAATTACAGAAAATGATGTAAAAAATCTTATCCGTTCAAAGGGAGCAGTTTTTGCAGGTGTTCGAAGTCTCTTAAAAACAATGCAAATGGAACTTGAGATGATAGATAAAATTTTAATTGCTGGAGGTTTTGGTAACTATCTCAATGTTGCAAAAGCAATTCAAATAGGATTGTTACCTGATTTACCTCTCGAAAAGTTTGAGTTTGTTGGGAATACATCTCTTAAAGGTGCAGAGTTAGCGCTGCTATCAAAAGAAGCATTAAGGAAAGTTGATGATATTGGGAAGATGATGACTTATTTGGAACTATCAGCAGGAAATCTCTTTATGGATGAATTTATGTCAGCCATCTTTCTTCCCCATACAGATTTATCGTTATTTCCATCTCTTGCGGAATAGTAGTTTAAATAAGAAAGGCGGGATAAAACATGGCAAAAAACATAGCAGTAGCTGGAAAAGGTGGAACAGGGAAAACGACTTTTGCTTCCTTAGTTATTCGTTATCTAATTGAGAAAACAAACGATTCTATCCTAGCGGTAGATGCAGATCCCAATTCAAATTTAAATGAAGCTTTGGGAGTAGATATTGATATCACAATCTCTCAGGTTCTTGAAGATACAAAAAATCCAAAAGCTATACCTGAAGGTATGAGCAAAAATATGTATATTCAGTATAAACTTGCTCAAGCCCTTATAGAAACAGACAGGGTAGACCTTCTAGCAATGGGTGGTCCTCAAGGGCCAGGATGTTATTGCTATCCAAATGATATTTTAAAAAAGCATTTAAAAGATTTAAGTGAGAATTATGATTATATAGTTGCAGATAATGAGGCCGGTTTAGAGCACATTAGCCGCCAAACAATTCCGCAAGTTGATCATCTTTTTATAATAAGTGATGGTTCAGCCAGAGGAATTCGATCAGCCGGTAGAGTGCACGAATTAGTAAAAGACTTGAAAAAACCTATAAAAAATATCTATTTAGTAATTACAAAAACTGATGAGAAAAGCCTGGAAATCCTCCAAGATGAAATCTCTAAAACCGGACTCCAACTGACCGGGTGGGTTCCTATGGACCCGAAAGTGACTGAATTTGACGTTGCAGGAAAGCCCCTTATAAGTTTACCTGAGGAAAGTCCTGCTCTAAAGGCAATTTATAGTATTCTGGATTCTATCAAATTATAAAGGTAAGAAAGGAGAGTAGCTATGGCAGTTAATATTATTAAAGATAGAAACAGTAGTAGTGTATTGGAAGTAAAGCTCGGCGCTACCAAAGAAGAAGGGGGTAGCCGCAGTCACACAATCACTGTAGGCGGTGATTCCGCTTTACCATTTAATCACTTTGAAGGTGAATTTCCAAATAGGCCTATCGTAGCAATGGAAGTACAGGATATGGTTCCTAAATGGAATGATATTCTCAAAAAAGAGTTTGAAGATGTATGGGGTGATCCTGCAGAGTGGGCTCAAAAATGTGTTGAAGAATACGGTGCTGATGCCATTTATCTCAAGCTTGAAGGTGCCCATCCTGATGAAAAAGATAACTCAATTGACCATTGTGTAGACGTTGTAAAGAGTATATTGGATGCAATCGGTGTACCTTTGATAATTTATGGTTGTGAAGTGGAAGAAAAGGATAATGAATTAATGCCGGCAATTGCAGAAGCTACAGCCGGAGAAAACCTACTTTTAGGTGTGGCTGAACAAGAAAACTATAAGACAATTACTGCTGCTTGTATGGTTCACAAGCATAATTTGGTTGCACGTTCACCACTTGACATCAATATTTGTAAGCAGCTTAACATTTTAATTACAGAAATGAATCTTCCTGCTAACAAGATAGTAATTGATCCAGCTATCGGTGCTTTGGGATATGGTATTGAGTACGCTTACTCTATCCTTGAAAGGGCTCGTATAGGTGCATTACAAGGCGATAAAATGATGTCCATGCCTATTATTTGTACTGTAGGTGAAGAAGCTTGGAAAACTAAAGAAGCAAATGCTTCTGTAGATGAATATCCAGGCTGGGGAGAAACAGCTACAAGAGGAATTCTTTGGGAAGCTGTTACCGCTACATCCCTATTGCATTCCGGTGCTCATATTTTACTAATGCGCCATCCTAAAGCTGTTTCTGTAGTTAAGAAAGAAATTGATAAGTTAATGAAACCAAATAGTTTTTAGAATGTCTTCTGTGATAAATTAAACTCAAGGAGGTAATTTTATGTTAATTATTGGTGAAAGAATTAATGGTATGTTCAACGACATTAAAAAGGCTATTCAAGAAAAAGATCCTAAACCAGTTCAAGAATGGGCAAAAAGACAAGAAGAAGGCGGAGCTGCATACCTGGATATTAACGTAGGCCCAGGTGCTGCTGACAGGGTAGCAGCTATGAAATGGCTTGTAGAAGTTGCTCAGGAAGCCAGTGATTTGCCATTGTGCCTTGATTCCACTGATTTTACTGCAATAGAAGAAGGATTAAAGCTATGTAAGAAGCCGGCAATTATAAATTCTACTTCTGCAGATAGAGATAAGGTTGAAGTTGCTTTCCCAATGGCTGTAAAATATAACGCTTCCATTATAGGTTTAACAATGGATAAAAAAGGTATACCTAAAGATAGCGATACTCGTTTATCCTTTGCGATGGAACTTGTTGCTGCAGCGGATGAATTTGGTCTACCTATGGAAAATCTGATTATTGACCCTCTAATTCTGCCATGTAACGTTGCTCAGGATCATGCTCCTGAAGTTCTGAAGACTTTACACCAAATCAAAATGCTTTCTGATCCGGCTCCTAAAACTGTTTTAGGTTTAAGTAATGTCTCTCAGAACTGTGACAATAGACCTTTAATTAATAGAACTTTCCTTACTATGGCTATGGCATGCGGTCTGGATATGGCAATTGCTGATGCAAATGATGATGCTTTAATGGAAGCTGCAGCTACTGCTGAAATTTTGCTTAACCAGAATATTTACTGCGATTCTTATGTGAAACTATTTAGAGAAAGACATCAAAAATAAGTTGAGTTTAATTAGGTAGGATTGGGTTATAACCGATCCTACCTTTATTTTTTTAAATATGCATAAGGATGTCCAACCCTGAATATTTTTTACTAATTAGTATGTACTGATTACTAAATCAAAAAGGGGTGTTTTTTTTGAATATTAGAGAAAAAAAAGAGCTTGAATTAAAAATTATTAATTTAACAGATAGTATAATTCAAATGGTAATTGATTCGGGAGTTCTGACAAAGGAAGAAAAAGAAAAACAATATTTGAAAGGAGCTGAGATAGTAGAAGTGTTGGCAGAACAAATTGTAGAACTTGTTGGAGATGAAAAGCATCTTGAAAATATGTTAAAGCAATTAACTGCTCAAAAATTACCAGATAAAAATATTTTAGATAGCTTTGGTGATTTTCCTAGTGATTTAAATAAAATTATTAAATATGGCCTCCAGAAATATTGGAATAAAAAAGCAAAAATCAAACAAACAGCACAAAAATTAAATGATTATAATTATAAAACTAAATACGTAAAAATGGGTACTCAACTTGTTTCAAAAAATAACACAAAAAAGGGTACTGGCAAAGAAAAAAAAGTAATATGTAATAAAACATCAGTATATGGAAACTTAAAAGCTTTATTTCCTAATAATAAAATTATTTATAACTTTCCTTTTCATGGAACTACTCTGGAATACTATATACCTGAGAAAAAATTAGCCATCGAAGAAATAAAAGAATATAGTAGTAAACGCAAAGGTAAAGGTTTAAAAGATTACTGGTGTAGAAAAGAGAATATTACTTTAATGAAGGTAACCTTTCATGAAGCTAAAAACCTGTCTATACTAGCCAAAAAACTACAATTGAAAAAATAAAATTATTTTACTTTTGCCAAAATGAATTCCTTTGCTCTTGTTAACTGGGATTATATAGTAAGAATTGCTCAGGAAGCAGTTAAATTTGGATATAATGAAGTTCAATTAAAGATAATATGGGAATTAGACAAACTATAGAAAAAATTTCGCAAAATATTTAAGATGTGAGCAACATTCTCTTATAGTATATTTCAATTTCTTCAATGTGAAGTGCAGTCATATATTCAATATTTCTTTTTACTTCATTTTGGATTTTATTTCCCAATTTCAATAAATTTTCGCCATAAAAAACTGATAATTCAACTTTTATTTTAACTCCATTAGGAGTAGTAATAAAATTAGCTTTTAATAATTTTTCTACTTCAGAAAATTTTTTAATACTATATTCGGTGATTTGTTGTAAGACGGCATTAGCTATAAAAAATTTTCCTATAAAACTAAAAGTAGGCTTGACTACAGTTTGTTCAACCTTTAAATGTGATGAGTATCTTGAATTGGTCTTACTTGAAAAAATTGTTTGTAGTGGTGCACTTAAAATACCGGAGAGTTTCGGTTTTACCTCTACAGTTGGGGCCGGTATTACGTGTTTGTTATATTTTTTTCTAATTGCTGATGCCCTTTCTATTTCCTCCTTAGTAGCTATATCTGAGATAAACATAATTTTTTTAGGTTGTGGCAAACCCAAGCTTTGTGCTATTTTAAAAACCATTCCCTCCGAAGTACCTAAAATCAAAATTTTATTAGGTTCCTCTCTTTGGATAGCCTCTTTTACCTCTTTAGCATGTTCTTTATCTGTAAAAAGTGCCGTTTTAATAGCACCTACTTTAGTTTCTTGTCTTTTAGATGAAATACCTGCCAAGATTCTGCTACCCTTTATCAGAAGGCCATCATCTATAATTAAATCTATATTAAGTTCATTAGAGACTAATATTGCACGATGACTTTTGCCAGTTCCGCTAGGACCTACCAGAGCTATAATCTCCAAAAAAATTTCCTCCTCATGTATATTTCTTGCAGCAAACATTTCTTTCTATTATAATACAAACTGTTAATATTGCAATAAAATGGTTGCTGTAATACTATACAGCAATGTAGGGGGTAATTTCTGTGCGAATAATAATTATTGGTGCTGGGAAAGTAGGTTTTAGTTTGGCCCAAATGTTAAGCTATGAAAATCATGATGTTGTTGTTATAGAAAAAAACCTCTTCGTCAAAAGATAGTTGAAGAAAACTTAGATGTTCAGACTATTCTCGGTAGTGGGGCCAGTACCAGTGTATTGGAAGAAGCTGGTGTAGCTGAAGCAGACCTCCTGATAGCAGTAACTGAAATAGATGAATTAAATATGATTTCATGCTTAATAGCTAAGCAATACGGTGTTAAAAAGACTGTTGCAAGGATTAGAAATCCAGAATACCTGGAGAATACCAAGTTTTCTCCAACTACCTCAATTGGAATAGACTTGGTTATTAACCCTGAAAGGGTAACTGCTAAGATGATAAGTAAACTTATTCATGTTCCAGAGGCTATAAACGTAGAGTATTATGCTGATGGAAAAGTACAGTTATTGGAACTATACATTAAAAAAGATTCCCCAGTTGTCAATAAATCCCTGATAGAAATTAATTTTCCTAAACCAAACCTAATTGTTGCTATATTGAGAGACGAAAAAATGATTATCCCTCGCGGAAGTGATGTTTTAAAACCTGGAGATTTGATTTTTGTTATTGCGGAAACAAAGAATATGCTAGCAGTTGAAAAGGTGTTAGGTGAAAAAAGAACTAAAGTCGAAAATGTAATTATCCTCGGTGGAGGTAGGATAGGTTATTATCTGGCAAAACTTTTAGAAAAGAAACCTGTATCTGTAAAAGTAATAGATAAAGATCTGGAAGTTTGCCGCAAAATATCTTCTGAATTAAATGATACACTTGTTTTACATGGTGATGGTACTGATATTAGCTTGCTTGAGGAAGAAGATACCGGTAAAGCTGATATGTTTATTGCCGTTACAAATGACGATAAGGTTAACCTTCTGGTGTCTCTATTAGCAAAACATTTGGGAGCAAAAAAAACAGCAGCCCAAATAAGACGGTCAGATTATGTACCGTTGATAGAAAAAGTAGGAATAGATGTTGCAGTTAGTCCTCGAATGTTAACAGCAGGGGCAATTTTACAATTTATACGCAGAGGAGACATTGTGTCAGTTACTCTTTTAGGTAGTGCTAAGGCTGAAATGATTGAGTTAGTTGTCCCTGATAGTTCGAAAATTGTTAAGAAGCCACTTAAAAAGCTAAAATTTCCCCGTCATGCAATCATTGGTGCTATAGTAAGAGGAAATGATGTTATAGTTCCAACAGGTGATGATTTTATAAATCCCGGTGACCGAGTAATGGTTTTTGCCCTACCTGAGGCTATCAAGAAAGTGGAAAAATTCTTTGCGCCTTGTTAGGAGGAGGAAAATGAGATTAAATGTAGTTATAAACGCCTTGGGGTATCTTTTAATTATACTTGGAGGAGCAATGCTTCTGCCTCTACTCTGGGCCTTATATTATAATGGTCCGGATATTAAAGCTTTTATAATAACTTCCTTTATAACCATAATAACCGGTCTAATTTTACTTAAGTTGACTCCTCCTACTGAAGGAATTAGGACACGGGAAGGTTTTGCAATAGTAAGTTTAGGATGGCTGGTTGCTAGCCTTTTTGGAAGTATTCCCTATATGCTTGCAGGAACATTCGATAATTATGCGGATGCGTTTTTTGAAACAATGTCCGGCTTTACAACAACAGGTGCCAGTGTATTAACAAATATAGAGGTCTTACCTCACGGGATTCTTTTTTGGCGTAGTCTTACACACTGGTTAGGTGGAATGGGAATTATAGTGCTTTTTATTGCAGTTTTATCAAATATGGGATACGGTGCCAACCAGATGTTTAAGGCAGAATCTCCAGGACCTGTTACGGAAAAAATAAAACCTCGAATAGCTGAAACAGCAAAAATTCTCTGGTTAACCTACTTTATTCTTTCTGTAATGGAGATCATACTTCTTTGGCTATCAGGAATGAATCTGTTTGATTCCATGTGTCATACATTTGGAACCATGGCTACTGGTGGTTTCTCAACTAAAAATGCCAGCATAGGCCATTATCAAAATCCAGTTACACAGTGGATAATTATCGTATTTATGTTCATGGCCGGTGCTAACTTTAGTCTTTATTATTTTTCTTTGAGGGGTAAAAGCCTTAAAACATTTTGGAGAAATGAAGAATTTAAACTTTACACATATATTTCCCTGGGAGCCACATTTTTATTAACTGTAGTGCTAATTTTATCCGATGGTGAAAAAATTTTAAATTTGGAACAAGTAATTAGAACATCAGCATTTCAAGCCATATCAATCATAACTACTACAGGATACGCTACTGCCGACTTTGACAAGTGGCCTTTGATAGCCAGAATATCATTATTTGTTCTTATGTTTGTAGGTGGCTGTGCAGGTTCTACAGGAGGATCAGTAAAAGTTGGACGTCATTTAGTGCTATTTAAAGCAGCCGCTTTAGAGTTGAGAAGACTGATCCATCCGAGGGCTATTCTGTCATTAAAAGTAAATAAGAAAAATACCCCTGACGAAATATTAATTAACATTTTAATATTCTTTTTCATTTATTTTGTTATATTTTTTATAGGTGCTATCACTAGCGTTGCATAAAAATTATCCAAAAAAGTCAAGTAGTAATTTATAAATTTACCATTTTACAACATATAACATATATATAAAATTTTACCATC